>JGI24158J21664_10001208_pt1 | contig 28272 bp, 13 predicted proteins | sample Ectturendosymbi3_FD_21664 | JGI IMG/M metagenome (IMG submission 21664) | reverse complement strand
GCGAACATAGCTTTCGTGAATGTCGTCCTTGTTACGTCTATGATCGAACTCACGTGCGTTGTACGGACGTAGCTAAATGCGGTTCTCTAGATTCAACATGGATCAAGAATACGTTACATAGATTACAAAATATTCATCAGTCTTCTAAAGGAATTCAATGCAAGTTAGCTTGAAAAAACAAAAAGCAAACATACACACAACGAAAATGGCCAGAAAATGCATTGCAATGCAAACAAAAACATTGCGCAACTCATTGTAAAACAGAGACAAAGAAAACGGGAGATATAGCAGCAACGCTTGTGTTTGTCTGCACAGGTCACTGGAAAGATGACCACGTCCACAGTGACTTCGAAGCGGTTCAACTAAAAACAGATTATATACTCATGTGCAATTCGAGATGCAATTAAGTCGAATTTTTAGCAAATAACAGTTGCACAAAATCAAAAAGTCTTAATTGCGGTTACATTTACACAAAATTTTGTAATTAATTACATTCAGCTCACTCATAAAAACACTAGATAGCTATGAAAAACCACTATAACACAAGAGGAAATGCAAAAACACTAAATGTAGTGGAAAACACTAGGAGTGGCACCACTGGCGTAAACCTTAGCCAAGCCAAGAGCACTTGACAGAGTAGAAACACGGTGAAAGCCTGGAGATTTTATGGTTTGTGACGTCACAATATTTATTTACCCAAAACATTATTTGTTTGTATATTGCATATAGGCTATGCGGCACTCAAATGAGGTGGCTGAGATTGAGCTTCATCAGCAAAGTAGAGCAAGTTAGTCTGTGTTCGTAATGGAAGAGTTTCTGTATTGTAGACAGCAGAACATTTCAGGTGGACTTGGATGCGTCCTCTTCAACATCAAGTGAGCTTCATTTGAGTAGAAGCGCTGCGCTGGCGGGTAAGACATAAGTTGTTGTCTGAGTTCGATCATATCAGCCAGAATTTCTCGCGTTCTGTTTTGCTGATCTCAGTGTTAAGATGTCCGAAAAGATGTATTGGTCATCCTTATTCAATAGTGTTTGCATCTGTTCATGTAATGAAAGGTTTTAAAGCAAAGCTCGGTTTTGATGTAGCTTTCATCTTTTTTATATCACAACTCATTTTAATTTATGCCACCTCTGATTATGTAACGGTAGTTTTAATTCTGAAAAGTCGGGTTTAGGCTTTTTAGATTTTTATGCAGTGTTTCAGGCAGAGGTTTCCAAACGGGGCGTCACGACACCCTAGTGCAGCGGTTCTCAATTGGGGGTGCTCGCACCCCTAGGTGGTGCGCGAAGGGACTCCTTGGGGTGCGAACCTCTCTGTGCAAACTTCTCTGATAATACAAAAAACAATACATCAAATGATGCAAGGGGTGCAAAAATGATTTTTCCTTCCGCGCGGGGTGCGAGCTTCATAATGAATTGAGAACCGCTGCCCTAGTGCGTCATTTGCAGGTATCCCTGAGGTTCCGCGGAACCCGGGTTGAAAAACACTGGCGTACGTATTTTAGCTCTTGAGCCACAAACGTCATAACACTCTCTCTTTTGTCGTTAAGTCTTAGAAATTGTAAAGAAATTATTGCGACATGGAAATTTCCACGTAGCCTACCACGAAGCACCATCACAGCAGTTACTGAAGCATTTTGAGGAAGACAGGTGATCCTTGTTGCCATGGAAACGAAATCTACAAGCAGGTTAATGTGGAAGATTACTTTATCTGTGGTGTGCATTATCATGTGTCGAGCCTCTGGTATCTGTTCTTTCTAACAACAAATGCTCAGCTTTCGAATTGATTTCAGCGCACCTTGTGTTACAATTGTTGTTTTTATTTCTGTCCTGCGCAATAGTTTTCGCATTAGAGTTGTACAGTCGGTGCGCCACGGACCTTCTGTTTATTTATTAAATGGGCCACTTGCTTGAAAAGGTTGAGAACCTCTGCTCTAAAATGGAAACCTGAACGTTTTGTAGAAAAAGTCATCGATTAATTATTTATCAAAGTACGTCAGCACCTTAGCATTTTTGTGCCGGACGCGTTTCATTGTTACCATCTTGATTGCCCTGATTTTTTTTCCGGGTAGGGCACTGTAAAGGACTAGTTGTGGCCCACGGGCCGTACTTTTTTCAGGTCTGGAAGCTAGATGCTTGCCACAGATGTTTTAATTCCATTAGTTTCATGAATTTGGAATTGTAAAAGCGATAAAGCAGCTCCGCTTTTTTAAGGTAAAGCGTTTATGTTCTGCAAATTTTGCGAAATATTTCTAGAAGATGAATTCATGCTGCTCTGTCATGTGTCAGGCGGCATAGATTTTGTTGCTGGCTATATCCGAATATTTTACCCGGAATGGTCGTTGGTAAAGCAATGACGTAGCCAGCCCATAATTTGGGGCCGGACAAAAATTGGGGGACAAAATGTTTGACTTTAGGCGAGCAACAGCATTTTTGTTTGGGACGCCGCTTCTCAAAGCACAAAATGACTAGATACGCTAAAAGTTTGAGAGGGGCCATGGACCAAGCAGGAAGTACTGAACCTGGTAAATTTATTGGTCAGTTAAAACCAACAGCTTTTGTCTTGACCTAAAGTCTGCGTGGAAATAAATTTTTTTGTTGTTTCAGGTGTGGTTTGAACTCCAGACAAAACATGAATACTACGCAACGGTTTTACAAACCAACTTACTAATAAGAAACGACTGCATGTGATAACAAAAAATTTGGGGGTCCATTTACATTTTTTCTAGTAAAGAGCAAAAAACGAAAATTCGTTCACCACAACCTCCGCATTTCGTTCACCCATGATTGTGAGTATCGAAAACAACGTGAAAAAAGTTTTGTTCGAAATTTGGGGTTGAACCCCTACATATAAGCACTAGGCCACTGTGAGGTATTTGGAACTATTTATTCAACGGTTGTTTCAACCTTTTAGTCTGCTTTTTTCATTTATGTCTGGCATGTGTTCTTTTTCTTTTTTTCTCAGATCCATATTTATCGCCGAAGCGAATGTTCTTGTGCCGCTCAAGTTTGCATGGGACCTTTTGACAAAGTAAGTTTTTCGTAACGGCTTACCGTTTTGTCAAGTTTTTAGTTCCTACACCTGACTTGAGTCTCACTCAGTGGGCATGATTCAATTGGCAAGCACGCTGATCATAACATATTCTCAAAGCTGCGTCAATCATTCCGGTTTGTATTACTAATAAGTAAGGGGCCGGCGATATTTCAGTAGAAGAACATCTGTCTCTCAATTGGTAGGTTGGGTGTTTGACCCACGGCCATTGAGTGAATCGCCGTATACCACTCCTTGGGCAAGAGCGTTCACCTCAACCTCCCTGACCGGAGGCATCATCCAAGCTTCAGCCTGCCGCCAATTGTCAATAAATAGGTCTGTCGCATTGCATGTGACTCCACAAAAAATAAGCAAACAGTCTGTAGAAACCAGTCAACAGACTGGTTTGTCTGCTGAGTTGTTGAGTTATAACCTACACCTTACGGTGCAATCGTTCGTTGGCGAAACTTCAATTTGTTTGTCAGAATAAAAGACTTGATGACATACGTCGAATCGAGCGCGGCCAACACCGAAGTAAGTTGTTTTTGCGTCTTGCATCCTTCGGTTGATAAATTGCTTGTTTAATTCAACAGCACCTTAATAAAAATCTAAACAAATGGTAAATACACGGAAAGAAGCATGTGAGTGATGCAGATACAGTTCCACGAAGGGTTGTCGTTACTACGGGGAAAAACGTTGCGATAGGAATTACGAATTCGTAATTCAGATTCACGTTAAATGGTTGTGGTTGCAGTCTGTGTGTTACAGTAATTAATCTGACTAACTCTGATACTATTATTGAAATTTGTGATTTGTTTCCTTGCTTGTTTCACCTGTGGAGTTACTTTAATACAGATGTATGCAAGTTTGAATAATCATCGCAAAAAGATGAAAGCAGAGCCCAGTCGGCTGAGTTCTCTTCTAAAGCCTATAGAAAACCTAGAGCTTTTAATACTAATATTATTTCATTATGAGGATTTTCCATGATTTCTTAAAGAAAACTATTTTTCTTTGTTCTAGTTTAAGGAAAAGCTTTATTTTCTAATATATTTTGGTGTCATGCGCCTTGCCTTTGCACAATGAATACTTCATCCTTTTCCACAGCAGAATCCAAAATCTACCTTCAGTCTTTCTCGCCACTGGATGCAGGGGCGCATCCAGCCAGTAAGGTTAGGTGGGGGGCATTTCAGTAATATTTGATAGTGAAGTTTCATAACTACTTCGCTACTGTGAAAGAGATGAAGTATATTTCACAACACTCCTGTGACAAAACAGTGGACGACAAAATGGCAGTGCTGTTTGACAAAATCATGGCGAGTAAAGTTACTTACATGGGTTTTGGGGAGGCGATCACCCCCCTGGATCCCCCTGTTTGGGTATGCTGCTTTTTTCCTGATTTACGTTTACACATCAAAGGCAGCATGGCAGTTTCTTTTGTATTCAAATTTTAGTTGCGACGTCACTCCAAAAAAAGTTCAAACCAAGAACCTCCCAATTTAAAAAAAATGGAAACTAAAAGACTTTCCGCATCTTTAGAGGGTTTGAACAGCTCCCTAGCTCTCGGCTGGCGAGTTGTAACCATACATGTACCTGCCACAGTTGTGGCTTGCGCGGGCCTTGAAGGGTTAACAAAGGAAAACATTTGCATGAAGTTTGTAAAAGGTGCTTTTAAAGCTGGTGTAATCGCTGTTGGAGGAAGTACCAGATAGATAGGCTTCCTACAATATTATTTCTTCAGATGATTCGCACCAGCCCGGTCGGCATGGTGGGGTTTGATGGGCTAAGCTCCCAAACAATGCTCCACGCCCCCAAATTGAAACATGAAACACAACAAATAGGTGGAGTTTTGTCAAGTTTTACAATGTCAAGCCCCCTGCAAAACGTAAAGGCCCCCTGCTGAAGACTTTCTGGCGATGATTCTGGTACGCACACTAGTATTTCAGTTCAATAAAGTATAAACTGCTGTTTAAGTTGTTACACAACCATATTGTGCTGATTGTTTCAGGATAAACACGCAAGTGCTACGTTGAAAGATGAATTTCGTCAGGTTGATCCTGAAAGCATTCCCAAGCCGCCAACCCTCAAACGAACGAAGGCGTCGGACTCATTGGTGTCATTAGCATTCGGACATGATTACTCGAAGCCCCTCAGGGAGTTCCAGGCTCTGTCCAACAGCAAGCAAGCTTCTCGCGACGTGAACGTAGAGGGAGCGGGACGCAACCGTTTTGTTAACAGTCGAATATGCAGGTGCACAACTCGAGTCTCCACAGAGACGCAAACTACCGGAGCGGAGATAACTCCTGTAAAACAGAAGTCTCGCGCCGGACGCAAATTAGGATGTTGCAAAATTACCTTGACATCCACACCAGAAAATGACTCGTACCAACAGGCTATGGACAGCTATGGAAATCTTTCGAGGTCAGAGGTCACGTCAACCACCACTGATATCTCCAGCCAGAAGAGGAGGCCTCTTGACCTTACTTGGTCAGATATCGAGCCGGTCGTGATTCCGAGCACTTTCAAACTCTCACGCTCTGAGGTCGCTGCAGAAAACATACCTCCCTCGCGACTAGCCACAAAGCGACCTCGCTCTAAGTCTAAACCGACCGCCAACAAAAAGCAGACCAAGAAACCTAGTTACCGTAAATGCGCTTTCGAATGGACAGATACGTCCATAACTTGTAGCATACACTCGATCGACAAGCGCGACCTGCTGTCCAGGTCAGCTACAAACACAACAAACATTCGAGGAACCATCAGACAGGGGAAGGTGAAGCTCACCGAGTGGAGATCTCAGTGTCTCAGAAACCACTGTCTGAAAGTGATTCGTGCTCTGCGAGGCAAAAATCCGGAAGGCGCTGCAATGCTCGCCGCAGCAATCGGATTGCCGCGTCGCTGTGAGCACGTGACTGGGGCTGATGACGTGAACACACGTGATAGGCGCGGTGCTGCTTCGGATGGATGCTGCAAAGCATCTTGGCACGCTGTGGGATCAAAAATGCCTACGGCACGTTCGGCTTCTGCACATGTTGGAGGTCAGTCGACAAATAAAAAAGACCCGAAAGGTTGCAAAAGTGTTTGTGGAAAAGTTGGGTCAGTTGGTCAGTGCCAGCAGAAGCCAGCTTCATCGGAAGACGACCATACATTTTCAGGCAACGAAATTGCAGGAGCATGCGGAAAAAGTGAGGACGTTAATTATCTTAAGCATACCACAAGAAATCTAAAGCCAAGTCGACTTGCATACAGGCCAGGCAAGACTTTGACTCAAGGCATGCGAAGTCGCACTTTCTACTCCTTTCGGGAGAAGCACTTTCGGTCGTTAATAAGTGGCAACCAACCTCCAGCTGATTCTCATTCAGAGAGCTCTTTGGCACAACTTCTCGGGCGTAGTAGTGATGGCAACAACAATAAAAGAAACTTCTCTTATTTGAACCAAAGCAGGCCCACTTTTTCGATTGATGAAGATGCCGGCACAAACCGAGTCTCGGAAAGTCGGTCATTGTTATCACTTCCAGTGGTGGCTTCGTGGTCAGCTGATGTTGAACAACCAGTAACGTCATTTTCGCTTCCACAGAAACCGCGCGTCTCGATGCAGGAGCGCTCAGAAAACATGTTCAAGGCCGCGATGGAGGAAGGAAAAGCGACGGAAGCAAGTGGATGGTTGTTCGCTGGGCCGTACAGAGATGTAAGCAGCGAAATGCCGGGCGCCAATCCCACAGACCCAAATATGTGGTTCATGAACAATTTCCAAGGTCAGGATGAAGTAGTGAGTGCAAGATGTGGTGAACCTTCCGCTGCTAGGGGTGGAAGCGAAAATTCAAAATCTGCCAGTCAATCCAGTCATGTTACTCTAAATGACGTCTGCAGCGCTCCATCACATGCGGAATGGGGGAGCGACCGAGGACCTACGCGAAATTTAAATAACTTTTCTTCAACTCACTAAATGCAGAACGGACCCCTTCAACTGTCTCTTGCCAGGAGGCCCGCGCTGTCGCGTCAACAATATTCGCACCTGGCTTGTTTGGCAACTGGCTACAGAGAGAAAGGATTCATCCTACGTGTTATTATGTTGTTGATTTAAAAAATGCTCATCAAGGACGCTGCTTGTTCGTCGCGTGAATTAAGCGTGTCGGTTGATGACCATTTTTAGCCGATCCACCAAGCTGACTGCTTGTTTGAAAGTTTGGTATGCAATCAAACGGCAGCGTGCCGCGAATATTTGGCAAATGAAAGAGGTGAAACAACTTTTAAAAAATCTTATTCTTTCATCAAGTTTTATGTTTTTTTATCCCTTTAGAATTCATCACGTTTTTTCCGAATTGTAGTAAAATCGAAGGACAAAATTCAATTTTGAGATGTACTGCGGTGCAACTATAAGCATATTTTCCATCCGATCTACCTGTAAAATTACTGTACGTGAAAGGAAGGGATGACATTTGAGCCTTTGTCCAACACTATTGAAAGGTTTGTTCGCTTTGGGTGGCTGTCTCCACCAAACCCACATTTAGAGCTTCTTCGAAGGAAGCTGCCAACCTTTATCGGACATGGGTTGTCCGTGTAGCTTTCATGTTTGAGAAACGTATTCGGTCAAAAAAAGCTTCGAGAACATTTGCTCACATCGTAATTTAAATGATGTAGTTCGACTACAACTTTTTAAAAATCGTGTCAGCCTGTTTGACATTTCATAAAACGATTTTATACGTTTAAACAATACTATAGATTTGCACCGCCTCTATAACGCCTTATGTATTTTATTGTTGCCATCCATGACTTTTAACTTTTATTTTAGATAACTTGCGAGAAACTTGCTCTATGCTATACTTTTAATCAGCATGTTCGACATCGATACCCGGAGAAGACAGTGGATTCGTGGAGCTGAGTTTCTTGGCGCAAACAGGAAATAATTTTATTTGAGTTGAGGTTAAAATGCCGGAAAACCAAAAGAAATCTGTTCACCGGGTCTTTCCCACCAGCACCTCTCGATATTAAGTTGTTTTTCAAGTAAGCAGCCGAGTGGCCCACGGCGCAAGCAAGTGGAGATGGCCGCCGCAGACCACCCGTGACACTCCCGAAAGGTGCACAGAAACGGATTTTAAACGAAGCTGAATTAAAGGTTTAAAGCTAGGAAGCTGACTTGTATTGAAAGTTGGAGCCATGATGAAATCAAATGCGGATAGATTTAAACAGAAGTGAATAGTCCGCTGGATGATCAACACAGTTGCGCAGCTAGTGCTGAATCGATACAGTTGATGCCATCCCAAACATTTGAGAATCACGCTCTGTCCGGTAAACTTGAAATGTTTTGGTGGAAACTTCGCAAAATTTGAAAAGTTGATGGTAGTATCGTCTGTCGAGGCAATACGGTGGCGCTAGTTAAAGCCTTGCAAAGCAGCAGGGTTCTCCAACCTTTACAGGCGTAGGATCACTAAAAGAAAGTGTTGAGAGCTAGAAAGCCTCACTTCAAGTCAAGATGCTAATATCTGGAAAAAGTGAAAGGAAAACAGTTGAAAACAATTTTTATTGAAACCGCGTATATGTAAACTAAGATACAATTGAGAAAAATAGAGTTACGTACATGAAGGGATATAAGCAGGTATTCCGCTTACTCGTAATGTCGCGAGCCGCATAGTATTCTAAACTCAATTTGGCGCCATGGACCGCAAAAGACCTTCTGGAGCCCCAGATTGGGGACATTTGTGAAGCAGACGCACGCGTGTCTATCACTGGAAACTTCTGTCAACGTTAGCCGCTATCATAACACCTCGCGCCGTGGCTGCTGTGTGAACATACTATTCCCATCAGCTCATATATTTAAAGAAATCAAGAAAAATATTTAGCTAAAACGCCTTTACTACCTCGTATACCTGCATTCAGCGTGACACATATGCCCCGCCGATTCTCGCAGTTAAAAACTATTCTGCAGCTAGAACCTATTTTCTCAACGTGGCAATTTTTCGCGTATTTGCACGCAGTCATGTTGAACAGTGGTCATAGTATGTGGATAAACAGGTACCCTTGCAGCGTAAATAGCGAGGCTGATGCCTTCTAAACAAAATGCACATAAACCTTTTTTCCTCACTGGTATAAAACAGCCGCAGCTACGTTACAGTTTTAGCATACATCTTGTCCAGGAGACCTCGTTTCGCACAGCTACATTCTTTCAATCATAATTGCAAGGTTGTTGAAATCCCCAATATAATGTCATTTTTCTTTGACTAGCTTAGCCATTGGACTTGCGCCCTCAACGAAAAGAAATGAAGTCAAATCCTTTCATATTAAAAGAAGAAAACGACGACAAATCCGTTTAGTTTTTTTATGGTCCCGCACATGACTTCTCAACTTTGAATCAGAAGCACAGGTATTTAGCCACACTCAGGGCAGATTGTTACCGATGCTTTTGACCGAATTGCGTTACGTTATGTTTCGCATATCTGCGGATGCGGTTGGAAATGGATGTATCGAAATAAATTAAGAAAAATCAAGATAATGAAGAACTAACATTTGGCAGAATAAAAATTTACATGGTGATGCAAGTTGATGACACTTTTTGGTACAGTAGTTCGAACTTCTTGCCGCAACAAACGATCAAAAGTTCAGAAAAATTATTCACGTTTGATTCCATTCATTTTTATCTTTAAGATAAATTGTTGGTTTTTGAAGAAAAGTGTTGGATAAAATTTTGTGCTGTCTGACAACTTTTGGGTTTAGTACGGGCATGTATGTAAACCGCTCAGGCATTTCGGCAAGTAGCGGAAATATCTGGAAGTTCAACGTTAATCATAAAGGTGAAGTAAGCATACGAAAGGCTTGATTTTGACTAACCTCAACATACTGTAGGAAATTTGTGAACACAAACTTGTTATCACACTGTTCACAGTGTAAACATAATTTTGCATTCCTCATTGATATCTTTTCAATTTTTGAGCAGCTGCCAAAAGAGGGCAGCCATCAGTTTCCGTGAATCGCCGTAAATTAGTGGAATTTTAACAAGCGTATTCATTCAACAGAGACCACCAAGAAAGCGTTTTCAAAACTTGGAAGATATTTAAAACTGAATTCAGTTTGTTCAACTTTTCTTAATCTTTTAACCCGATCATATCGTCTCATTGGCATACTCTTTATCCAAAATCGCCCCTATCTTAGAAATAACTAGACGTAATGTGTTTGCATCGAGTACGACTTTATTACTGCGTCATTAAACAAACATGCTATTCCTTCTATAAACATTTCACAGCATCTGCATTTTCACCAACAACTTTTTTGTCATACTGCTGCATGTACCACCAGAAAGATATAGCGCACTGTGTGGCGCCCAGCAGTCTATGATGCAGCTCACAACCAAAATTTGTATTAGTTAAGTCTGTATAACTCACTCATCACTGCAAATAACCTTTGGAAAGAATTCGCTTTTTGATTTATTGCCAACTGGCGTTAGTTTCAAATTTAACTGATCGTTGACGTTTTTACATGAAATGAAAAAACATTTTTTTTCGAATTTTAGCTGATTGTGGAAAGAACCTTACTGTAGGGATCAGGTAAGCAGTTTCACGCTTAGCATTGTTGAAATGCGCATGAAACGAAATTTTCATAGGTCATTTATAAAATCAACAACAAAAAATTACGAGAAACAACGTCTTAAACGTTTAAAATATTTTTCAAAAGGGGGTATTAAACCAGGGACCGAGTTTAAGGGGGGCGGGGGACACACAAAGACACAATATCTTTTATCCCCCAATATTTGTCATAGAAAATAATGTAGTTGCACAAATTTCTCTGCCAAGATATTGCCAAGGAATTTGTGAGGTCCAATGATGCAAGATGCCGTGTATTTGGAAAAATTTATTATCCCGATGTACATGACAAACAACGGCATGATTGAGGCGTACCCTTGGGTCATTGTAGGAAGCAGCCAATTAATGGAATCTCAGAGATACATGTGGAATTGCACTGTGTAACTGCCAACTATTTCAATCTCAGAGATACGCGTTCATAATTTTTGCTTTTAACGCACGGTTTGTTTTTCAAAGAATAATTGAAGTGTTATTCTTGTTTTATCTACTTCGACAAAGAACTCTTCAAGTGCTCATACTAAAGTTTTTTGTGTAAGCTACTTAGTAAAGAAGCAAATACCTAGTAATCATTGTCAAGTACTGGCCCAGTGCTCTATTGGCAACTGCCATAACACCACCGCCGTCTCTAGGGGGCATTTGGGCTATGGTCCCCAAAATAAAACATTTCCCATTATAATTTGCCAATTTTACAGAAAGGTCGTACTACGGTTGAGAGAACATGGTGACGTCATCGAAACGCAAACAATAATATTATATTTGTGTGATATGCATAATAACATGCATATCACATAAAGTTTGTCCCCCCAAACTTTTCTAGCAAACTCGGTTCCTGGTATAAACGAAAAGATTACAGAAGTAATTTTACTTTTGACGATGGTTCAAAATTGATCCGGTGTTTTTCAAAATGGGAAACAAAAAGTGCACGAATGCTGCATATTTTTGATTTTCAAGTTTTAATGAAATTATTGTGTGATGCAAATAATTTAGCAAAAATGGTCTTGGTAAATTAAGTAACTTCTCGAATTGGTTTGCTTCTAATGTAGATAAAATTTGATGTCCAACTCATATTTGACACAGAACGCAGCACGAACACCGTTTTCTATGATAAACCACACGATACAAAATGTATGACAACTTCAGTCGATTATGAGCAATTAGAAGTGCCTAAAGAATCGATTAGCAAAATAATTGATCCACCGGCCCTCACTTGAAAGTTATCTGTAACTCCAGCAACTTCAAATTTGTGGTTCATATATTGTGTATTTGTTGTGTAGGCGAGATGTAGATGTTTCAGCCCAAATATTTTTTGTTTGTTTGAAGAAACAGCTTGAAAAGTCGTAGTCATTTCAAAATTGTTCAAGACAGATTGTCTGTGTTGAAGTTTTATAAGGTGAGTAACTGCCAACAAACTACTTGAATGCCAGGAAGATTTTTTGTTCGTCGAACCGCTTTGCAAAAGCAATGCTCTCTTTGTGATGCAGTGCGCACGAAACAGAAGTGTTTTTTGGTGAGAAATTTCACTTATAGAAACAAACACTTTATGTTAACAGCGAACGTTCACGAAGAATCTCGCCAATACTTCCACGTAAGTACTTGTTTTGCCCCTTGTCTATTACGAATCGTAAAGCAGTGTTTATCAAACTTTATTGTCCCATCGCCCCCTTTTCACTCTCGGCACATCGTTGTCGTACCCCATGCCTGATAAAGAAGACATAAGGTAGCTTTTTCAAAGAATGTTGTTTAAAGAATCGATAAATACCATGGTCTCCGGTTCAGTGTGATGGATCTGCTTGGCGGCCACAAAGTTTCCAAATATTGGGAGACATTTTAGTGAGGTACAAGCGTAGATAACCTCGCTTATGAATCAACAAGCGGTTTCTTTGCTTTGAGAGCATTAAGGTCACAGCCGAACTTAACTCAATGATCGATTAATGGTAGTGGTTGAGCGTTTTCGCCCCCTTTGTTTTGTTCTCCCTTTACACCTAGAAATCGCCACCTTGGGGGCGATTCCGCCCACTTTGAGAACCCCTGTCGTAAAACAACCCTAGTTCTCATTCCGCCTGTTTTTATTTCTTTTTCGGGGTGGACGTTTTTACGGTTTTATCAATTTCATCTCCGCATGTTTCCTCTCTAACTAATTTTTTATATTTATGGTGATTGCTGCTTTACGAGTCAGTTGCCCTGACGAATATACGTTGATAAATTGGATGGAACTCCATTCGCCGTTTTCAAGAGTTACTTTGCCAATCAAAGTTTTTATTGCATTGCTCATTATGTACTTACGGTGTTGCTCAAGAAACATTTTTGAAATAATCTGCTTCAAACTCGCTGTGAGGAAAGGGTCGCCACTTTTTTGTATTCACCAGCTTAAAAGTTCTGTTTTGTTTAATTATTGTTATTCCTCGATACCAGCACTATAGGCAGTGAAACGATCAGAAGGTTTTGTTTCCAATGCTCAAGATTTTGTCTGTTGTATACAGGGACGGATCCAGGGGGGGGCAAACGCCCCCCAAAATCTAAAAAAGTAGCTTTTTTCACCATAATTTTGTACAACTCTAAAACCGCGTTCACGACATAAGGCCATGTTGACGCCCATTGTTTTGCCATAGCAGTGTTGTGAAGTCTACTTCATGTCTCCTGTAGTATAGTAAACACGTAATGAGACGACTCAAATATCACTGAAATCGCCCCTCCTAAACGTACTGGTTGGATCCATCCTTGATTGTACAGCCTATCTTAAAAAGGCAAAACTGTCAATATTTTCTACAAACCATAAGATCCCAACCATCAAATCTCAACTGTATCAAAAGATTTTGAGCTGACAGGTTAAATCACTGTAGGGATGCCCTCACATTAAAGCAACGGCTAAATTATAGCTTTTTCTGTTTTCAAAACCTGTTACATACTGTTGCGAAACACGCGTACTTACATCTACAGTTGTAGAAAGATCCAGCATCGCCTCTTCCAGGGGCGGATCCAGCCAGTAAGATTAGGGGGCGGGGAGATTACAGTAATATTTGGCAGTCAAGTCTCATTAATGGTTCACTACTGTATGAGAGATGAAGTATACTTCACAACACATGTTGTGACAAAACAGTGGACGACAAAATGGTCTTATATCGCGAATGCTGTTTTCCGAATTGTACAAAAGTATGGTGAATAAACTTACTTTCGTAGGTTTTAGGGGGGAGCGATTGCTCCAATCGCCCCTCTCTGGATTCGCCTCTGGCCTCTTCCTTACAAATACAGAAATTACAATAACATAGTCAAAAGTAACAAGAGCATGAAGACAGCAGTATTTCCAGATGGCATAAGTTGAGAACTGCTTGGAAGAACTCAATGCATTCCTTTCACCATCTCGTGTCAAGTAAACTTTCTTCACTGAAACTGCTTCACATATTCTCAACTTTTGGAAAACTTCGATTGCAAAATATTTACCGTATTTCTTTACTGTTTTTCTGTCAAACAATTATTTACTGAGGTGTTTTTATGCTTTCTGTTTGATTTTTTAACAAAATTTTTGTACTTTTGTTTTATTGTGGAGAATCTTGACTTGTGTTCTTCATCCAACCCATATGTTGCAATTTCAGGATAACTTGTTGCAATCACATTAGACTTCGAAAGAGGAGTCATTTTTCCTGAACGGTATTGGGAATTTGAAATAAGACTTTTTCTATGACGACGTTTTCTGTGTTTATTGATGGTCGAAGACTCGTATCTGATAAAAAGGCCCTCTTGGGAAGGCGCACCGATTTCCGGGTTTTGTACCAACCAGTTGATACAACGAAGCTGCCTCTTATTAACAGTTCTGGATTTCTGTGGCAGGTACACTTCAGAGCAAGCTGGTCTCGACGATTGGCCAAAAGTTTCCCTTCTTTTGGGCAAGTGAAACTGTGTGCACAAAGCCAAAAACAGCTGATAATTTTTTGCTTGCTGTCTTCTTGAGGACATTCGAGTTTTAGATTCGCCTCTACTAGTTGCAGTACATAGCTGTTTACCTGAGTGGCTGTGTTGTTTAGTGTTTGCTTTCACGACACGATTGGGTGGTGGGAGTGGATTTTTAACTTTCTTGTTGGGAACCTTAAAATGCGTCTTCTTCTTGGGTGTTTGGGCCACGATGGAGCTGTTGCCAGCGACCACTTTCACCCTCTTGCTCGTTTTCTTACCACTGCTCGCATTCGCTGGTTTGCTCCCAGCACGTGGCGCTAAAATTCTGCTTTTTCCTGGCTTGCGTCCAATTCCGGGTAGTACTCTCTGGGGCGGACGTAAACATTTTAACTGAAAAAAATTTAATGTTTAATCAACGATAATGAAGCAAGTGTTTTGATTTATACGTAAATTTTAAGGGTGAAACTACAGTAATGATTCCCAACGTTGGTGATTATAATGGTGCACTGGAGGAATTTGGATCTTCAGAAATTTGGGAGCGATTTTAACGCTGCGAAGCGGGCGAGTTTATAGCTACAAAATCTAGAAAGAGTCAGTTTTTATGTTGGATGCCGTACGTCAATGTTATTCATCAGGCACATCGTCGATTACCACTTTTTTAGTCATGTGAAAGCCCACAGGGTGGACACAATATCACTTTACCAAAGGAAGTCAGATGCAATTTAGGTGGTGAAGCTTGCGAAAACAGGTCACTGCTTTTACAAAACAGAATCAGAAATTTTCACGCAGCATTTTCATTATTTCTTTTCGCAACGCTTGCCTTTTTCCTGGATGGTCAAGCAGCAAACCGAGAAACTGAGACACGACCTCAGAAACTACGACTACTGTCCCGGTCAAGCCGAGACGTATGGCCACACTGCCAAGTCATATGTCTCTGCTCATCAAAATGTCTCTGCTCATCAAAAATCGTGACTGTTGTCGTTGCTTCTACTGAAATTTGGTTTTGCGCTTTGTAAATATGTGTGACGTAACCGCAGACGGATGGAAGCATAGCAGCGTGATTGAATTAAAATCTAATGCGCGTTTTGAATCCAGTGTTCACTGCATGTACCAAGTCAGATGGGTTATTTTCAAAGGCTCATTTTAGGGGTCGTGTTATGTAGCGAGTACTTCAGGTTACCCATTATGTTGTGACCTATCACAAAACTACTCTTATAAACTTGATTTGGCTCAGCATAATATCCACTCGGCCAATCTGTTTTTTTTTCTGTGGGGGACACGTGCTGAGAAAGTTTCAAAGATATGATCGATCTGTCTTGCAGGGCGAGCCATAAGTCCATACCAATTCATATGTTGTTATGTTATAGATAGTTATGCATGCATTATATTTTTTCTTCTTTTTCAGAGAAAATATACAATATAAAAAAAAATACGTAAGTAATAAGGCAGATAAAAATCGATTTACTCCTGAAGAGAAAATGGTAACACCTGCATGGTACATGAACGCTACAATGCTGGTGGCATTAGTCCTAACATTAGTTCTTTGATTTTTTCGCCCTGAAAACTGAATCGTCAAATATCCTGCAATTATTATTATGCCACATACACCAGTATATTCGAGCCATGTTTCTGAACGACTGCTGCTGAGTTTGATAATGGTCTATAAATTTATCTGAATACCCCTCTCTCGAATCAGCGCTTTTATTCTCAAAATATCTAATCTTTTCGAATTCTTACAGCTTTGGTTTTCATTGAATTTTGATGCTAACCTTCTAAGAAATACGTAAACAGTTCCAGAATCGGTAGGATAGGGTATATCTTAAACTGCATGCAGTTATATACAGTTATACTTATTCCACAATGAAAAAAATTTTTGAAATGAATAAGAATCGATTTACAAGGAAATTTTGGTTTTAGTAATTAAAAAAGTGGGTTAAAATTTTTGAGGTTTTCGATAACCTCAAGCAAGGATTGATCCAACAATGTTAAGCAATTCATGTGCAAATTTAGAAAACTTCATGATTTAAAATCAAGATTGTCATTTACAGAAATCAGCTAAAATTTGTGTTAATCAGTTTTAAACTGAATCTGCGCAATAGCCGTTTTTCAAATGACTGCTACAAAACGTTCGTCAAGAAATAAATGGCATTTTCTTTTTTGTAATTAAGAAATTTCTCGTAAGTATTATGAGACGTTTTGATTCACGCATGTCCCTTCTGAGCATACTTCATTATCGTTCAAACCAAAGGAGTCAGTACCAAAATCAAGTACAGTCTTACCAGCCAGCGCACTTTGGAATTAGTTGTCTTCAATAAAATCCTGAAAAAAAAGAATTTGCCTGAATAATATTTTAGGTAAAGCAGATTTCACTAAATTTCCTGTTGCCTTTTATGCTCTCCTTGAATGGAGCCCGATAATTATGGTCGGTATACACATGACTGCAGTAATTACTTGTGTCAAATGTTGGTAGAAACTGCAACGTTACAAATTGTCATTTGGATAAAAGTTGATGCTTCAAATAGAGGGTAGTATTTAAACTGATTTAAAAAGGTTGTTGGCTAGTTTCACCGACTGAAAATGCATAAAATTAATGGGAACACGGTTACGGTTGTAAGCAGCAAAGGTAAAGGATATACTTGGGAAACAACAAGTGAGCTATAAGTGAGTTTATGACCAGTGCCATACCACTGCACTCCAAAAAACCTGGAAAATTCTCTACATTTTCCTGGAGTGTACGCTGTAAACTAAAACAAATGCGATTATACGAAGTAGAAGTCCCTGCTTCCATTTTTGTTGTAGAAATGAATGTGTCATGATTGCATTGCCTCTTCTAAGTTTACTTAGCCGTTTTTACACATGAGAAAGATGTTGTCTTAAAATTTTACAGCACTTCGAAACAGCAAAAAATTTTGAATGAGTATGCAGGCAAACACAAATTATGAAAACGTGTGTGAGGGATCATTTCTTCTGAAGTAAGCGGGACTTGGTGTAATAATTATTTTTGTGATTCTTTCAAATTGAAAAATACGAACATTTAGTTGTATACGTTAGTTACAGCCTAGGCCAGATAAAGCTGTAATGTCAGCAAATTACGGTAGATGCATTTATTCATAACAGTTCTGTGGCTTTTAGCCAAATTTTCTTCTACCTTTTTCAGTGAGGTTCTTACAATTGTGTTTTTTCGCTGTTACCTTAATTTCAATCCATCACCAACAAAAATATCAGACTTCTTAATGTACACTGCTTCTCCCCATGGGTCGCCTAAAACACGTCGAGGGCACCCGGTTGGACAAGCTAGAGTTTTTTATGTCCACGGTCAGTGGCGTACGCAGAAAAAGTCCGAGGGGGGCAAAGTTTCGTCACAATCGTGTTACGTCACAAATCAACTTAGGGAAATGCCGAAGTCACGACCATTCTTGTGGGGTCCGAGAGCATGCCCTCGGGAAAATTTTGCAAAATTATACCTAAAAATACACATTTTTGTGCATTCTTGAAGCAAATTTTAGTATAATGCTTTTACGAGACTTATTAGCCGGTGAGACAGAAAACTCAACTTTTGTTGTCTGAGGCTCATGAAATAAACCTATATGCGTGCTTGGATGTTATAAGTTTTAGACATGTATCGCTTACCGAAGACGCTTATTGAAGTTTGTGGGCTCAAATCTCACGCCAGCCGAAGCTGTTTTCTGGTGTTCATTGTTACCTGTGTTAAGTTACTTAACAACCACGTGTGAAGCAATTTTGTCAGTGAAAGAATGAAGTCGTAAAATGAAAATCAAGCAGAGGAAACGTGCAGTAGTCATGAAAAAATTGCGTAGTGCGTATATCAGTGACCAGAAAACAAAGTCAGTTTATTTTAAATTGAGGCCTTTGCCCCCCCTTACGCCACTGCCTAATGCTGTTTGTACATTTTTTATTTTTAGGGTCTGATGGGGACATAACACAGTGACCCCCCCTCCGTACACTAGTGACTGTGAAACAGTTTTGTTCTGCATGTATGTATGTCAAATACTGCAGTGAAAAAATCTGGTATTATACACCTGGCCACTGCCTCTAGACTGATGTATTGAAAAGAGCATCCCTATTCGGCTGGGAAGCACGTTCGTCCATTTTCTGTACAGCATTTATTGGATCGTGCTACTCGCATGTAGTGGATAAATGTATTTTTAGCAAACACAAGAGCAATCATCTTAAAAACGGCACACGCTCTTGTTTTTTTACATCTTGGTGATGTAAGAACTTGTTTTGTTACGGCTTCTGCAATTTGACTCCGTTAAGAACCATTGCTCTAGAAGTCGCAGACGTCAGACTTCTCGTTGGCCGTCTGCCTGGAGCTGAAAAACGGCCTTGTAATTCTGAGCCAAGGCAAAAATTCTACAGACCTTGGCTTCACTGCCTTTCCTTTAACAAACATTTTGCACCAACAGATAAACCACGTGACCACAACTTTTTTAACAGCAGCGATTACAGGCGATGTTTCTCATGTGTAATAACTCTTCTACTAATGCCCCTGTGGTAATAACAAGATATGTTTTGCATACTTCTTTTACAGGTTTTTAATGTCGATAACTTTGCAATGAATTCTAGCGTCGTACAAGGCGTCCTGACAATACCCAACGAAAAGCCTCAAAAGTTGTCGGCGGAACTGTCTGAGAAATCGTTAAAAGGCTTGAAAGCAGCAGTGCTCCAGATACAAACCACCGTAGGAGAAACGCTGACCGAGAAAATCGAAGCGCTCGCGACTGAGCCGGCACGCAAACGGTCGAAAGGAGATGACAGTTAAAGTTCGTGGTGATGATCGTATTCCTCGTCGTCATGTATATAGTCGTGATTCTCAAAGTCAGCATGCTTTTTCGGGTCCATGTGTTCGGGATCCCGTTCGTCAGGATCGAGGTGCTCGAGTGGATGTTTCTCGTGGTGTTTGGGGTCGTTATGAGGTTCTTCAGCTGCACACAGCAAACGGCGATAATAGCAATGCTCAACGTCAATTTACGGAAACTGGAGTCACATTGTAATGTCTGATGTGGGAACATCAGGTAGCTTACCAGTGCTTTGGCTCGAACTTGGCGAATCGAACGTGTTCTAGTTTGGCCAAATAGAGAAATAGCTCACGATAAGTCGTTGAACTTGTGCAACTAAAAAGGTGAAGGAAGGCTGCGAGCGCAACAACAAAAACAGACGCTTGTTTTCCTTTTCCATGTTTGCTTTTAAATCTAGTAATGTGCGTGAACAAAACGAGATCGCTTTCGTGGCATTACGAATCAGTCGCCCTTTCGTTTCCTGTTTTAGTGAGTCGTCTTCAAAATGCTTAAACTTTGCACACAAAACGATGTGTTTACTTGAAAAGATGAACATTTGCTGCACAAATAATGATGCAATACAATTTCGATACGTTTTGAGTTTGTCTCTGCTGGTGATGAAGTGTGCCGTTTTGTGAATACTGGGCATGAAGAAAACAGCAGCAGGTGATATTTGTGAAACTCAGCGTGCGATCTTAGATGAACAGAACAGACCGAGCCCAGTCCAACCACCATTACATGTAGTTTGTGAGGAACATAGAGGTCGCGTGGAAATGTGTAAAGATACCTTCGGGGCCTCAAAACTTCTAGCCGCGTTTCGTAAAAACAGGTGACCATACAGTAAACCTCGATTAATCCGGATCTTCGCCAAAACTGGTGGTACGAATGATTTTTAACGTTTTTCTTTACAAAAATCTTCGGTTTATCCGGATCTTCGCCACTACCGGATAAAATCTGCTATTTTCACATCTCGTAACCCGGATTTTTCTCCACTTACACACTGTTGTNTTCTCAAAGTGCATTGACTGGTCTCTACNAAATATTCGGCACCTTTCAGGCGCAACACAAGTGTGCTCACAATCACCAAAGAACGTTTAGAATTGTGACAACATCGTCCGCAACATTCGACTAATCGTGGAGACGATTATTGCGTCACGCACGGACATAGCATACCACGTTGAACAAAGCTCAAGGCATGCCGCCGCCCCACGGTTTCAGTCTATTGACCAATGTTGAGTGTACGTATGTAGACGAGTATTATCACTGAGTGTATTGTACTCGGAAACATGTCTTAGTCACTGCTTATGGACCAGTCGCAGAAATCTCTGCGTCAGTGCAAAATCCCAGATTTCTTCGCAGCTAAGTAATCTAAAATTATGAACTTAAATAACTGCGTGGTTATGGCGGTTACTAGTCTGTTGTACCATTGTAAATACATTACTAAATTCATTCTACTTCTGCGAAAGTGTGCTGTTGGGTCGTAAATGTGTTCAATTTAAGTAATTTTCACCGATATCTTAGTACGTAGATGACGTAAGGCTAGAAACAACTATCTTCGCCTAAACCGGATAAAATCGTCGGTGAAATCGAATCCGGATTAACCGAGGTTTACTGTACTTTGAATAGGGAGGTAACGATCATGCCAAGCACGCTTTTACTGTGGCTTCTGCCGAGTCTGCAGTCAAAAGACAAACCATGCATTCGATTCTCTTGAAATTTTAAAAACGTGGCATTTTGGGAAAAACCTCCAATTTTAAACTCTAAACAACTTTCGGTGATCTGGCCTTCGAAATTATCGTTCGATGAGGCTACGCTGCTACTGCCTTAATGTTACAGACACCATATTGCGTGTCACCGAATTTGCTTTTTAGCTTGAAGCCTTCGAGGTGTGAGGGTAAAACGGTAATTGTGAACACTCGCATCGAAAGACAGGACTCGTCGGGAAGCCAAAGAACTGCGGTTTCTGGAAATCTCTAGTCAATTTCTAGTTTAAGAATTTCTTAGCGTTTTGACTGAATTTTTCAAATCAGATCCAAAATGAAAACCAAGAAGCTTGCCATTGAGGTACACACGCTACATCTCAGGTTATGATCACTGTGAAGGTAGAAACAGACAGCAGGAAATAGCCTGGGGAAATGATCAATTGAAAGCGATTGAAACAGGGGTTCTCAACTAGTTTCAGCCTTGGAACCGTATTTACCCATGGTCGTAAGTGGCGACCGATCATTTTAAAACAAAACCTAATAGATTTGTTTCTAAAAGCAGCTTTAAAAAGCACACTAAAACTTACGTATTCATGCAAAGTGAAATTTAGAGAATTTTTTAAGGTTTAACTGATGAAAAACATGACAACTGCATGTATGGAAGCTACTACGATAAAATTAAATATCAACACTGCACAAAGCTAGATATTCCATTGCTCTTCGCTTTCACCTAATAATTTCGCGGAAGTCATTAGGGAGATACGTTTGATCAGGTTTTCAAAGTGTGTAGCAGCTGGGCAGTTTTTTTATCAAAGTTTCAAATCTGTGGTGACAGTAAACGAAGTCACTCCGATCATGCATAGTGCTTAAACCTGTTTCTCTACTTGAACTGGACCAAAGTAGAAAAAACACTTCCAAGTATAGGTTTGCTGAACCGTAGGATTGTTCTGACTGCAAGAGGTGGTATTCAGCCATAACACATCGCTGCACCAGAAGTAGGAAGTATACGCTGCGCGCGTGACTCTCTTTTGAGATAAAATGAATGCAAAACCAGAAGAGCTTTCAATATTTTCATTTTTTTAATATTTATTTTTTGTTTAGAAATTGTACGCTACCCGCTCAGAACGTACCTTCGACCGACTTTTGGATCGTAACCCACCTGTTGAGGTAGAATTCGAAAACAGTGCTTCCCAACCTAGTTCAGCTTGCGACCGACTTTTACTGACAATTTTTGTGGGGCCCAGTATGACTCAATGAGGTAACGATAAAGAAAAATTGAGATACGAGAAAAAATAATAGCACATNCAATATCGACTACTTGTGTTAATGGGAAACTTGAGCTGATTTATTCGATCTTATCAGTAGAAAATTGGCTAATTTTCAAAAACATTGCAGTTATACCAGAAATTTGTAAAAATTTTGAAATGCATCGCGACCCACTGGTTGGGAAGCGCTGCTCTAAAACAAGCAAATGGTTCAAATAAAGGCGAATATCGCTTTAGGTGCAAGTTTCTTTCAACGGTCGTTTACTTCTATCGAATAGAAGCAGCAAACTTTCATAGGACCCTTGTTGCAAGGTTTTGGCGCTTGTTTAATCCAAATATTGAGATTTTTGGCAAATTTGTATTTTTTGGCTATAACTTTTGAACCACAAATGCTAGATGGCCAATTAAGGGCTCTAAAGATGCGGATTTTCGCTTAGTTTTGCGGGCCTTAAACGGTTGAGCCGCACTGCCATAATTTGCGGCATTGTTTGAAATGAGCAGCATGGTACTTTGCTGCACGGTTCTTGGCCGTCCATCCCACCCGATGACTAGAAAAATTGCAATGCCTACATCACGACGGTTAGTAAGCTCCGTATCAGCCGGTAGTGTACTGCCAACTTGCCATCATACTGCTATCACTAAACTGCTTTTCATTCTTTGACTGTGTTAATAAAAGTAAAAATTGTTGAAAATCTCAAGTGGGCTTCAGTCAAATTCGTTATGTCGGTGTTACTGCTTGTCGGTTGTGAACATTCAAACTTCGTAAATTCATTCCAATAGTTCCCGTGAAATTCTGCGTGTTTGGGCATTTGTTCCGGTAAAGTATTCTATCCGAAGCGAACAGTGGCGTATCTACGCAACATGGCGCCCATGGCAAAGTTCTAATGTGCGCCCTTTTTATTAATGTAAATGTTAGATATAGGCAAAAATTTCATGAAAGATATACCATGAAGAAAATGAATGTTTTAAAACAGAATGCTTATTTTTGCTTTAAACGTTTCAGCAAATAAAATTATAAATTATCCACAAGAACCACAACATACTTTTGTACTCATTTATTTTATAATGCAAATACCATAATTTATACATTGTATTGGCAGACCAAATTGTAAATCTTGCAAAAAATCGCACAACACATTGCAACTACAAATGGCAATTTCTTTTGAAATGAATCCCATTTAATTTGAATGAATACAATAAGTTACGTGTACACTGCACAAAAGCAACACCACGTTTAAACCCGCAATAGCCAAAGCCTTGGGCAGACAAAAAACTGGCTCTAAATAAGGCTAACAAATCTTCTTTCATGAGTTAACACTTTTTTGCTCAACTGGTACGATAAAGATACTAACTGCTGATGTTTCGACGCCTAACTGCTGTTTTCTTCCATAGTCTCTGGACTGGGGCATCGTGTTTATCCTATTTATCGGACAATAGTGGCCATCGAAGAAATTTCGTAAAGTCGGAGTGGGCCGCAGCAGTTTCAAGCAGTTTGTAAAGATGGTAGTTATTGGCGTAACACTCAGATTCTCACAGCCACGGACTTAAAACTCGTCACAATCTCTTCTTCTTTTGAGCGAGTTTTACTGTGTTTGAAACCCAACCATGAGTGTCGAAAGAGGGGTTGAGGGGCCAAGCCCCCTGGATTTTGAAATTTGAGAATTTTCTATTAAATTTTCAGCAAAAACGTTGTTTTCTTAGTCTTGATTGGTTAAAGTGAAATTTCACAACTTTTGGCCACTTCTGGAAAAAATTTTTGGTACCCTTGGAAAAAAACTATTGAATTGACTCTCCTGAAAAAAAATCCTTCCAACGTCCATGAACTGCACGGACTGGCTGAGTTTTTCTTATAGCATGAGTAGGACGAGGTCTTGTAAATACTGTAGCGAGGGTTCTTGTTCTGTCACAATGTCTGACCTTGATGCTGTGCCACAATACTGCAGTTTTGTCACAATGCTCGGTGAAGTTGGCGCAACACGCCCGAATTATTGCATTAGTTAAGGGCGATGTGTTAGTGCAGCTGTGCAGTTAATGGTTGTATGGGGTGCAAAACAGAGGTTGAAGGAAATGCAAATCACAAATTTTAATTTATGCCAAGCAATTTTTGCGCCCGCTTCTAAGTGGCGCCCTTGGCACGAGCCATGCCTGCCATACCCTAGATACGCCACTGGAAGGGAAGCACCAACTCTTTGTTGTGCTCCCATATATATTTTTGTGACTGTGTTTTACTTTAATGCTTACTGAATTTTGAATTACATACCCAGGAACGGAAGTGTTCGCCCACATCAAGTTACCCATTTTGTCAGGACATTTAATACCTTGATTAGAAGCAAGTTGTATGCCTTTGTCAAACGATGCAAATCTTCCATACACCTTTTTTAATCTCGATTTTTCTCTCATGTAACGCTTCTGTTTAACGATAACCGAATGCAGTAGTTCCAGGTCCCTTTTTTTGTTGTTCGTATAAATTCAGCATCGACTATGTGTCAGTCCCGTCGCCACGGGGGGCTTTGGTGGGCTTAGCCCCCCAAACAAAGCTCCAAGCCCCCCTAAATTGAAACGTGAAACGCTATAAATAAGTAGAATTTTGGTTAATTTTATAATCTCAAGCCCCCCAAACAAACGCAAAGCCCCCCTATTGAAAACTTTCTGGTGACGGTTCTGCTATGTGTACCAACTAACTCCTATACCCGGTGAATCGTTGTTTATTAGCATTTCTGTACACTTGTGGTTTTATAACTAATGTTATGTGGGCAGTGCCTCCGCAACAAACACGTAAATAAAAAAACACAAAGTAGAAAAGATAACTAAAACAGAAGCCTGGGACCTTTAACAAACTGACACATTTCATTATTTTGTTTGTTTACACCAGGAGCAAGAAATAATTCCGTTATAGTTATAACAGAAAAGGCATTTTGCTGAAAACAGCAGAAAATATGCTATTGTTGGGGTAATTTGCTGGTTTATTTTATTCCGTGGAATCTTGGTTGACTTTGAATTCTTCTCAAATGCTACCTGCATATCTTATACAGCAAATCGTTCCAGCAACCGGCATATCGTAAGAAGTCGTGGATTTACAAGTCGAAGGTGTTAGAATCCTAATTTTTAATTCGAACTAGCAATACCGAATTAGCCATGGGTTGATGCGCCTGATTGTAACAACAGGTTGCAACACACGAGTCGTTACGTTTCAGAAAGAGCAACATGCAAAGTGTAGTGGGGCGGGAACACTTTTTTCATAGTGACCAGACTTGAATGTGTGTATATTTACTCATGTTTTCTGTGTGTAGCTCCAAACGTCGCATAAATGAATAAATGACAAGCTATTTCTTGCGTAGCATCCTAGATCGAAAGTAGAGTTGAAAAAATAAATTATATAGTTAAGTCTTAGCGCAGCTCTCAGACAGGTTGGATGTGTGGAATAAGCTTTGAATGCTTTCACGTTTTCGTTTGTAGTGTAATGAAAGTGTTTGTAATGTAAAACTCCATCAAATATAAATTTAAAAACAGCACTTGAAATTCATTTTTAAATTTATATTTGATGGAGTTTACATTACAAACACTTTCATTACACTAATTTCAAGTGCTGTTGAAAATGGCTATAAAGTGTTTTGGGTGCCTTCCCACACTCCTCTTTTAGCACTACAATCTTCATGACACGGTCGGCTGCTTATAGGCCTACCTACTGTATTTCAGTAGCGAAGCAGAGGCTCATTGCCAAATCAATGATTGCTGTCTTTTGATTTCAAGGAATCAAGTCAATTTTTTCAGTGTTTGATAATTCTGTAAGCAAAGCGAAGACTTGAATCCTATAAAATAAAAACTGAATCTCATATTTCTAATCACATCTCTGTCACAGATTTCATTATAGTATAAACCTAAATTAGTTTGACGTCACGGCGCAGGCTAAATACTATTTTTTAATTTAACCAGTTTTCCTTACGTTCTTCATGAGTCACTGCTTTCTGAAGAATTTCTTTTTCTTCTTCGGCCCATTTTTGCATCCTTTCCTCTTCATCTCTGTAATCATCTACTGGATGCGCCTTGTCGTGCCATTCAAAGTCATACTCCGCTGTGTGAGGATCGTGGATATCCTGCATGAAAAGTAATACACAGTAGGACATGAAAGAACCGTATCACTCACAATATGAGCAGCAACTATGGTCTTCAAAGTTTGCTGATCTATAGCTTACTGCAGGCATTGTCAGATTTGCTCATTGTTTTCCATTCAGTTGGTTTCCAAACAGTTAATACTTCAATTTTGTCACAATCTCGAAAGAATCTTGCCTACGCTTTTGGCTGTGACAGAAAGTTTAGTTCAGTATAAAGGATTTGGTTAGTTGTGGAAGAAAAATCAATGATGTTACACCAATAAATGATCTTAGATCAGTGACGTTACTTACAAAGTTACCACTTCAACGTCAAGCACGAATTCCTCAAAGTTGCCTTTCTTTTTACATTGAAAAACTCAAAAGTAAAGCAGCCCTGAAAAAGTAGGAAAGCAAAATTATAAAAAATAAAACATTCCAAAGGGGGCATGTGCTATAGCGCTATGCAGTCAGTAATCCTTCATATGCTGCTCGACTCGAAGCACGGTCGAAACCGCTGTGTTTTCATCTGACCCAGTCAAACTTTTCTTAAAAAACATCTGTTGTCTAAATGACTCTAAACACTCAACTTTATAAGATGGGGAGCGAGTTGTCATGCTGATACTTATTTTTAAATACTTCTAAATGGTTGTTATTTGCACATCAAATATTTACCTCGATTGACAGCTTACCTCGTGGACTTGAGAAAACCCTCCGGTAAGTATGAAATTTTTCATGCTGTTGACTTCGATATCGTTAAGGTATTTTAAGATCTGAAAAGATACGAAGCCTGCACTTTTGCGCAATAATCGCAAATTTTTCAAGTTTAAAAAAAAAAATAGCATGCCATGCAGTATCTAACAACAACCTAAGTTTGCCCGAAAAAGTTCCTCAATTCCGATCGTTTTAGATGGGAATCAGCCAAATGACGAAGGTTGCATATAGAATTTTCTCAAACCATACTAACTTTCCATCAAGTAAATAAACGGATAGTGGACCAAAAAACACGTAGGCCAAATGATAACGGTGGCCAACTTTTGTACACTCGACTTTGTAAACTTCGAATTGGTATAATACGTCCATTGATATATTCAGAGAATAGTTGGGGTGAAATGATGCGGAACAGGTGATTTAAAAACGTCATGCTTGCTGCGTTAATCGGAACCGTTTTGAAAATCAAGCAACAATAAGAGAAAGAACGCAGCCCAGACTCAGTGTATTTCCGTCGTTACAAATAATTGCAATTGCCAAATGACCATAACTAAACAAGCACTAAATTATCAAAACTTTTCATAGCTTTTCGTTTGTACTCACCTTTCCGTCAGTTTTAAACATTTTGAAAGTAGGATATTTTGTATGAACGTCGATTTCTCCGTCATTCAAAGCAACATTCATTTTTCCAAACACTATCGTTCTGTTGCTTCGAAACTCTTGCGCCAGCCCGTTGAAAACTGGTTGTGCAGCCTCCGATTCATCGTGGTTGGGAACATCTGCGCATGAAATAATTCCAAAAGTGAACACTTACTTTTACAGTAAATCAGACATTACAAAACTTTGTTGAAACCGAATTACAAACAAAATGTTTATATCATCTTTGCAAAAATATGCGCCTAAGTTTTTCATACTGAAAACAAGTCTACTCGTAAAGTTTCGCTAAATGAATTTAGTATTGCTTTTCCGTCACTTTAACAATCAACAAAGACCCACTTCGATCAACCGGTTTCCAGCAGGTGGAATGAATTCTTTGTGAAGATCACCTCAAAAAAGATTGTTCGATAACCAGGTTATTCGTATTGGTGATATTTCTGTATTAAAATGACTTACAGCAGGGGTCGGCAGCCTTTTTCGCACTACGGACCGGTTTAAGCCTCGCCCTGTTTTGCGGACCGGCTCTCAATAAAATAACGCGTGACTTATCTCGCAGTCT
>JGI24158J21664_10001207_pt1 | contig 28278 bp, 23 predicted proteins | sample Ectturendosymbi3_FD_21664 | JGI IMG/M metagenome (IMG submission 21664) | reverse complement strand
CTGATCAGTGTAAACAAAGAGGGGCGCTGTGTCATATAGGATTGGCGAAAGACCGTGGCGGTCATCTGGTCAACCAACCCCGTTTATCACTTTTTGAGAAGTGTTGAGAAACAACAGTTGGACATCAAATAAGCATAAGGAAAAGAAAAAAAACAAAAAACGAATGAACGCAGAACATGGTGAAGAAAATGTACAGGTGAAAGCGCATGTCTATGTACATAGATGAGTGGATCGAATTTAAGTGAAGGAATGTGGTGTGCTTAGAATATTTTTAGCAATACAAAAAAATTAAAAAATATTAATACAAAAAGTAAAAAGTTACAAAAACTAATTAATGAGGTTCAAAAGAAAAACAAACAAAAAAAGAAAACCAAAAGGTGTACTTTCATGCCGAAAAGCATAGAATGTGCACACAGAAAATACGAAAAAGTAAACATACGCAAAAAATAAGCAGAGTTACAGAATACTAGAATGCACAGTATTTTGTTCTGGACAAGTGAAATGTTGCTAAAGCTCATAATTGGGAATTTTTTTCATGTAGGAGGTGTTTCTTAAGTTTCCATTTGAAGGTAAAGGTGGTTAAAAATTTAATATCGTCTGGTGTTGAAGACCATACTTTTGGGCCAATAAATTTAAGAGAAAATTTTCCTGAGGAAGAGTTAACTCTAGGTAAAAACAGGTTTTTAGAGGTTGCTAGTCTTGTAGCAACCTTGAGGTTGCTAGTCTTGCTTGTGATTGATTCAAGTTGCAATTAGTGTTACACTGAAGGTTGCTTGTTGAGAAAAAACGCACAACTCTTACAGTAAACCATGGTGTCAAAAGAGCTGCGATATATTTTGATTGCGGCTGTGGAGATTTAGTTGTAAGTAAATTCAGAAGAAACGCGATCCATAAATCAATCGGACGTGTCCAAGCAATTCGTTAGCACTTTGGAAAGAGATCATCATGATTTGATATCTTGGACACTCCCTTTCCAGCATTATCAAGGGCCGGCTAAAATAAAGGAAGGCTTGTTTGTAGCACAAATACAAATATTACACTCAACGACAACTTCGACAAACACAATGATAAAAAATAGCTGATTTTCCTAGATTTATTGCAAAGACAATTGCCGGAAATTTTGAGATTAACATGATTCCCGATTTTTTCAGAAATCGCTGAGAACTTACTCCATAGTTTTTATATGCTGGTTGAACGATATCACCAAATGTGCATTTTTTGTAATCTCATTTAAGCATTTTTGAGAACATTTAGGGATATTTCCGTTGAACACGGCGAAAGATTACACCAGGAAATCGCAGTATTTAATAAAACGCTCAAAAACAAATAGTGTATTTCAATGCTTCCGGAATCCAGTTGGTAGATACAGGGAGACACCTCTGATTTGGAGGATAGGTGACATGGAGGCTGCAACACACTTCCCATCAAAGATTTGCGAAACGTCTCAACATTGCGTATATTTGGTTCTTGATTTCATTGGTGTAGATTTGACTTCAATTGCTTTTGCGTTTTTGCAGAAAAAATAGTACAAAACTGCATTGCTTCAATAAAACATTATTTTGGAAGATTAAACTGATTTGAAGCTGAAATATTGCTATGCTGAAATTGTTCATACAGAGAAGTTCATGTTAGCGGTATATGCTTGTTTCAATATTTTCTCAACTAATTCGCATGTCATCCTCAAATTAACACACACCGCTTCATGAATACGTGTTGACCCTATTTTGCGCTTTTTCAAATGCTTGCATTGTTGACCAACACAAAACGCGTGCAGTAAATACCATGGCCTGGCTTGAGGTCTACAAATTTAAAATGCTTTTTCGTAAAAATCCTGACGTTTACATAAGGTTTAGCCTGACGCAGTGGCCCCGGATTTGTAAAGAACGCATCAAATGATTCTTGCAATTTTTCGTTGCCCAAAATTTGTTGTGCAGTGTCCACTGTCCATGTAGTAGGTTTTCAGTATTGTAAGAAACTTACACTTTTTGAAGCCTTCTATGGATTTTGACTGATAACAACGTTTAAGCAATGTTTGCAGACGACATCACATCTTTCCATTTGCTACAAATTGCAAAATATGCTGAACGCATGCGCGTCTTTCAGCAATTGATTCTAATTTTTTGAATGAACTGACAGCAAACAACACCTCTTTCTGTTGATTGAAGCTCATGGGTAAATGAGAAAAAGTTGCTATTTCCTGCCTGCAGGTTCAAATGTAGCTGAAGCGGAATAACATGCTTGCCATGTACAAAGAACGTGACGCTCCAATGAAGTTACTGACAACCAAAATACTTGAGCAACCATACAGAGTGTGATTGATAGCGTTTGGCTTTTACTGGGAATAGGTATACGCGTGTAGGAATTCATCGATATTGTAGGTTGCAAAGCGACGAATTTTCTTATTGAAATTGAAGTTAGCATAAGGGTGGCCATTGCCAAATATGGAACGATGTCTACAAAACAGCAGAAATCTTTCTTTAAATAATGTATATAACAAACGCATTACCAGCAGATTTGTATGTTCATTGTTCTGTCATTAACTTTTGTACTCTCAGAGAACAAATTTCCAAATGCGGGATTTAGGACTGGTTATCCATTAGTCTTAAAAGTACTTAAATATTCTAAGTTCAAATTGATTAGACTACTGCAAAGAAGATAAAGGTTTGAGAATATCATGTGCAGCATTACGTGTTTGCATTTGCGGTCAGTTTGAGCATTCTTTGGATTAAATGGCAGAATGACCAGGTGATATTTACCAGTATCGGCATTATGGGCGCAATTTGAAAACTTTTAGGTCTAGGTCTTCTCGAATTTAATCAAATGAGGTTTGGTAGCTAACGAATAGCTTTCTGGAAAAGTAAAAACTCTAATAGCTGATGTATCGTAGACTAAGAAAATATTTAAGTGAAAGCTGCAACGCCTTCAGTCCTTAATCAAAACTTCTGTCACCACAACATTGTTTTGTAGCGAAAAGTGTGAGACTTGAAGTCATTTGTGATTTGAAGAATGACGGTCTTTGAAACATTGCTCTACGCCAGTGGTTCCCAACCGGGGAGGAATTCCTCTCCAGGGAGGAATTTCATGAGTTCCGGGAAAGAATTTCCACTTTATAGTGAAGTTACGTGTTCATTGTAAGTGTTATACTTCTTTTTTAATTTGGCATTGGCGGTTTCAAGTGGTTATATCACTTTGTATTTGTGAGTTATGCAGTGGACTATCACACGCTTTTGTTGACAAACTTCAGTGTAGGGTCTCAAACACGTGACCCGCATGTGACCCGCGAAGTCATTTTGTGCAGCCCGCGAGGCTTACTGGAACTTTTCAAATAATTACCATTTCGGTTTAGTTGATCCACGGGTGTTTAAAAGTGAGCCAGCGAGTGAACAAGCTCCTTTTAAACGAACATAGGGAGGGTTGGAAATGATTTGCCTGCAACTCACGATACCTTTTCCTGGAAATAAAATATACAAGCTGTTTCTAATAAGGTTCAGGTACCGCCAATTTTGTGCTAGCGGTATAATGCGGCCCTCGGGTTACTTGACAATCTCTCATTTGTCCCTCGGAGCAATTTGAGTTTGAGACCCCTGCTTTAGTGCCATTATTTGGCAACAAATATTTTTTGTCCCAATTTTATTAATCAAGTTANTGCCATCAATTAAGGCCATTGTTCCGATTGTAGTTAATACTAGCCTACGAATCCACNCAGGGGAGGAATTGAAAGTTCCATAGGGGAGGAATGAAAAGTTCCAAAATAAGTGAAGGGAGAAATGCATCAAAAGGTTGGGAATCACTGCTCTACGCAAGTCTTCATCCATTAATCTTTCAAGATACCTTGTATCAGCTTTTGGTTTCGATCTTGCATGATGCTGGTTTACAACGTTGGTCGTCCACAAACTGTTTGCAGTCACCTCGAAATATTTTCTTTTCATCATGACCTTGACTCTACTGTTAAACTGGTTGAAAATGAACTTAAATGTACTCCCTTAAAAGAATATGCTAAGTGCCCTGAAAAAACATGTTAAACCAGTGGTTCTCAAACGTTTATGAGCCGTGGCGTCCTTCTAAGTTTAACTGGCGAATACTTAGTATATCGTGACACTAGGGTTATGCAATATCACTGTAAAGCTACCCAGTGAAAACCTTTGCTCGTGGCCCCCAAGAAGGGCCGAGGCCCCGTTTGAGAAACCCTGTGTTAAATCAACAATGGATCATACCTACTGCGGTTTTCTTTTTGAGTGTAGACAATTTTTCACTCTCCATGATATATTCCAGAACTCTTCTGAGTAAGTCAAAGACGTCTACCCATAGTTTGTCAACTTCGAGAAAGCATACGGCCAGGTCCCTGGGTGATATTCATAATTTTGGCACGTAAAGCGGATGATCACCTTTTCTAGTAGGGACCAATTTTAACTGGCTTTAGGGGTCCACAGCTTTCAGTCAAACCGTCAAAAAAGGCCATGCCACTGAAAAAGCTGGTAACCACTGGCTTTGGGGAAGGTTGCAAAAGTGTGATGTTGACAGCTACATGTTATAGTCACTGTATTCCTGCTCAGGAGTTTGTGCCCGTGTCGGCGAAGCCGTTCGCACTGGGTTTTGTATTCTAACAAGGATGTGTGCTTTCACTCATCTTCTTTGTAGTCTATATACTGTAAATTGGGAAGTCAGTCACAGCCGAGTCGACAAAGGTGTCAATGTTGAAAACCACAGGATCAATCGTTTGCTTTTTCGGACAATTTGGTGCTGCTTGCGTCTTCTGAATGGAACATGACTTTCATCAGTTTTCCGCTGAGTACCATCTAAAGGGAATGAAAATTAGCACTAAAATGACTGAGGTATTATGCATCTCCAGAAATCTAGGTCAGTGTACGCTGCAAAAATTAATAGTATGCATGGTCGTCGGAAGGATCATTTCCAGGGTTGAGCCAGTGGTGGATTTTTCAGGTGGTGGCCACACGCATTTTTTCCAAGGAGGCCCAATAATGGTGAAATTTCATTTTGTCAACTCGAAACTAAGAGAAAAATATTTTTCCACTAAAACGTTATTGTAAAAGTCAAATTTCAAAATCCACGTGAGAAATTCCAGCTCGCCCTCTTCCGAGAGTCATGGTATACGCTACAAGTCGAGACGTTCAAGTATACTCGGGTGAAGACCGCAGCCAGCTGATATTTTCGGGGAGGCAAAATGATTGTAACTTTCTGCACTATTTTCGGGGCTGGTGGCAAATAGTTGTAATCTGCTGTTGTACCTAACAACTAAACACGATTTTGAAAATTTCTGGGGAGGTCAATTGCCCGGTAGGTCATCCCCTTGTTGCGGGGTTGCCTTGGGGTGGTATGAACGAGTGGATTAATAAAACAAATGCAATTCTACGTGAGCTTCATCATTCCGTGGTCATGAAACGGGAACTTTCAACCACCAAATAGAGACATCCCAGATACGGTAATTCGGCATGTGTCCAGAATGTTCCAGGAAAGATTGGCGAGGCGAGACTCGCTGGCTGCACCAAGCAAAGCGGACCGGGGATTGACCAAGGAGCAGGTAGCATAATTACATCTCCGGTTGATAAATTATTTGTATATATAGGGTCGATACATGACTCTGCTTCGTTTACCACTGTGGTTAATTTATTTATAATTGGGTAGCAGCCATGACTGCATAAAGTATCTATATACTTTTGTATTCTGCTGTCATTTGTTGCATTGAGTAGATTTTTGTTAATATTGCCTGATACATAATACGCATAGTTATTTTTTGCAATTTTTGTGATTGTTTCAGAAAGTGATTGAGAAAACTCATCTATGTTGTATTGAGGGTGTCTGTACACTATTCCTATTATTACTTTCTGACGTTTTCCTAATAACTCAAACCATATGTTTTCACATCCACACATTTTGAACTGGAGGTCACGTCACTGAAGATACTTCAAATTATATTTTATGTAGGTACCTACACTTCCAGCTTGCGTTTGGGAATTTTCGTTAATGAAGTTATAGCCTGGATTTATGCAATTAGAGGAAGCATCAAGGCCCACCAAAATCTAGACTTGGCACAGTTTTTGACGCAATCCAATCAGCAGCAGTTAACCGGCCATGAGTTGAGATTTACTTGGATTTCACTTTTAAAATTTCATGAAAATAGTTATGCTACAACAACAAACGAGCCAGTTTCCATTGCAGGGTTGCGGATCGGAGTTGGAGGTATTTGAGTGGAGTCTGAGTCTGGCTCCTAACAAAACTAGGAGTTGGAGTTGGATCTTTTTTGTCCGAATCCGACTCCGGAAGTCCAATTGGATCATTTTTTACATCACACTCCTAAGTTGGGAAATGCTGTTGAAATGGTACAATTTCTTACGATACATTTGTTGAAACAGAATTCTTGCTGTGTACCACGATTTCCATTGAGTGCTAGTTGCTACAAAAATCTTGACAGCTAAACTTCATTCACTTTATGTTAAGAAGTTGGAGTCGGAAATTTTGGAAAAGTCGGAAAGTTTTACCTCCGTCTCCGCAGCCCTGATTTTCAAAGCATAAGATATCAAGATATCGTGTCAAAAATAAAAATATTTTGACCTAACCCTTCGTACTTGGTCAGCAAAGCAGATAACGAACTTCGACACTTGAATAAAAAGACGACCAAGAAGAATTGAATAGATCAAGCGCTTGCGATTTTGCATCAAATGGTTTAAAATCTTTTCAATCACAATGTTTGTAAAAACATCGCATGTGGAAAAAAATCTCAGAAGATTGAAGAAAAAAAACAATGCGCTGACTTTGCCAAGACTAATATCCATCTTTTTTTCCTGAAAAAATATCACTTGACATGTCACTGCCGATCCACGTGTTTTCACGTGTCCTAACGTAATCTGCAACTTAACCTCTTCCACAAAATGCCATGCTTCCTGATACGGAGCTAGCCAACCGTGAATTGTGTGTTGCGAACGTTTGCCAAACAAATTTTTACTTGAATTTTCAAATTGTACAAACCACGTCTTACGAAAAAGAAAAATTTAAGTTTGTTTTGTTCGTGAAAAATTAGATAGTATTTTCAGTAAAACAATCAATCATTGGCTATTTTTTTTACCAAGTTCGAAGGAACCCATTAGTAACTTATGCATAATGTAAATATTTAGATGAAGTGAATATTTTGCAACACTAATAACAAATAGTAATTTTATTTAAACAATGCAGCAACGAAAAATTAGGGCATTAGTTTACTGTTTTGACCTTTTCTGTGCAAACAGTTGCAGGAACCTTGTCACAAACGTTGACATGAACCAAGGCGTTGCTCACTTTTCCGACCTCAGTGAAGCTGACGACAATTCAAATGAAGAAATTAAGGTCCATCCCAAACGGTGGATAATTCTGCTTCTCACAATGATTACATCGTTTATGACTTATGACAGTCAAGGCAGCTACGGTGTCGTAAACAATGGTTTCTCGAAATACTTTCACAAAGAGCCCTGTCAAATTGACTGGCTTGTTCTCATGCAAACTGCCATTTTCACATTAACTTGTTTGGTTTTGTCAGTTTTTGCAAAACGATTGGGTTTTAAAACGTGCTTGTGCATTACGATATCAGCGTTGACGACTGGATTAGCCTTCGCTGCTGGTGGTGTCCTAACCAGAGATTACGGATACGGTCTGGTGTTAATTGGTCAGGCCTTGGAAGGTTTGGTGGGTGGCATTCTTGGAGCAATCGTTCCTACAGTGGCCGCAATCTGGTTTCCACCAAAAGAAGTTGCCATCGCTGTTGCTGCTCAGTTTTTTCCTCGTGGATTAGGAGAAGCGACCGGAAATGTTGTCGCTCCATACATAGTAACTTCCAAGTCGGAGGATCGCCAGGTACAAGATATTGAATATTTTGATTAACACAAATAATCAAGTGCCTGCAGAAACTTTGATGTGTGCGTATTAGAATAATTGCGGGTGTCAAGTGATTTCCTCTTAAGATTGAAATTAGCATGTTTGGCTATCAATTAAGCCAGATCACCATGGAATGAAGATCATACCACCGCAAATAAACTCTTCGTTAGATTAATTCTGACGGAATCATAGCACGCGCGAATTTGTGTTTGTTTTTTAGGATGTGCATCATTTATTTGCTTTTTGATCAATTGCTTAGCACTAAAACAGCAAGGCCGCTTATAAAAATAGCTTGGTCTTCAAAGCCATAGTTTGATCAATTTGCTGTTGGCAACTGACGCCGATGCTTAAAGTAACAAACACTCGGCGTTTTTTCATCACTGAAGTAGTGAGCATCATCTCTTGTACTGTAATTGTGCTATGAGCAAAAGTATTGAGTCTAAAGGAAGACTTTACGCAAAACGTAGTTCTGTAACGGCAAACCTACACCACAAACAATCATGATGTGATCAATTCAAAATTCATGATTGGATTTTCGTTAACCACAAGACTGAAACAAAATTTGAGTACTGCATTTAAATCCTTAACAAGCAGCGCTTAGAACATTTTGTAGGATGCCTTACAAAAATTCCTTGCGTATCGACCAGCAACTTACAAGGCTATGTAGGTGGCTAACTGACAAACTCGGCAATCAGATTTCAATGCATTTTTTACTGTTTAGTCAAATCAATTCTCTTTCTCTGGAACAAGTACTATGTTAGCTTCTGTAGAATGAGAAAATGCACTCAAAAGTAAATTTTGGTAAATGTATCTCTGGTTTTCGTTTTCTGGTAATAATTAAAATTTTCGAAAGATGTGCACCTAATCTGTTGATCATATGCTTTACAACACTGGAATTTAATCATAAACTATATTGAGCTGATTCAAACAATATGTAGCTTTTACCAACAAAATAGAGGAAAATATTCGCATGACATTTTGGATTGGATACCTAGTTTAAATGTACATTTACAGTAAAACCTGCAAAAATGCCATGCACAAATATATTTTTATGTTTATATTTTTTCGAAAACCTTTTTCCTTATTCCAGGTGATGCGGCGCTTGTTTGAAATGTTTGCAACGATGGGAGTCATTTCATTTGTTGCATTTGTGATGAGCATCATATTTGGATCTGAGCCACCGACACCACCTGGCAGAGCTGAAGCCAATGTTGCTGATAGAAGAAAAAACGAAAAAGAAACAGATATTCTACAAACTATAAAAGAATACAAAATTTCAATAAAAGAATTGTTTTCCTCCAAGGAGTTTCCCATTATCTGGATAGTTTTTCCATTAGTTTCTTCGATATTCCGTTGCACTATTGTGCTTTTATCGTCCATACTGCGCGCTGAATTTCCTGACAGGAATGACGTAGACAAACATGTAGGCATTGCACTTGCCATAGCTTGGGTTATGTATACAATTGGAAGTTTTGCTACTGGTCCAATTTTGTCTAAAACACATCGATACAAAGAAGTAACCTATTTAAGCGTTCTTCTTACTTTTGCAAGCTGCCTCATCATACTACTCGGTGTTCACTTTGGAAATTCCGTCAATATTCGCTGGTGTAATTTTGAAAGGATTTTCAACAGGAGTGTTTTTGACCTCAGCAGTGGAACTTATTGCTGAAGTTACATATCCTGAAGCGCCATCTCTTCCAATGCTCATATCATGTGCACTAGTCGGTATTATTACGGTGACCTATTCAACTGTTGGAAGGATTTTATTGCAGAATGTTAGTTCCACTGCCTCAACAGCTTTTCCAGTGGTGCTGACATTATTCTCTTGCTTTTATTGCTGTTCCCGAAGTTTGTTTATAAACGGCAAATGGCCAATAATGAAGAAATGTGTGAACTCTTGATAAGTTCCCAAACCAGTTCTTATTCAAAGTGACCAAGTAACATATGGCCCGACTAAACAAGACTAGGAAGTTTCACACGCTTATGTTGTTTCGTTGCGACTTTGTCAAAAGTTAAACAAACAATGCAAATAGTCCCAAGTTTCTGGAATCTCCTGTTCACGTTTTTTTGTCACATGGTTTGCGACTGCAAATAACAGTGGCACATCTGTGTTGTTTTAGTATATATCACTTTTTTGTTGCAATGAAGTATTGCATTTTGGTGAAAATGCAGTAAACCTTCATCAAAACTCTAAATGACCAACCTGCGTTAAGAGAAAAACTTGTCCAAAGTCACCCTCATTCCAAAAACCGCATCTGCAATGTACTGTGTGCGGTGCTAACCATCAAGTAGAATACATTGTATTCAAGCAGCCAATCTGCGACATAGCAATCTTTCAAATTCAGCCCTCTGCGCAACATGCCCACTTTGAGCTTTTCACCTCTTGTGAGGCAGGTACCTCTTGGAAATCTGTAGACGATGAAAACGCAGACACATTCCATGCAATCGATGGAAAAAAAACATTGCAAAGGTGTACAAATGTCCTTTTCGCTTATACTGCGTGTTTTGTCCACATGCTGTGTGACTCTAGCTAGTTGCGTTTTGCTCTTGATTGTTTGTAGTCCTATTGAATTTGTGATTAAGATGCGCGAAATAAAACTCAGAAACAAATTTTAGACGCAGCTCGTTCGGCTGCTCTTCCGATCAAATTCTACTGATGCATGAATTTATTTGTGCTTGACGGACCTACGCTAAAAAAAGAAATCAGTCTTTAGCAAAGCATAGAAACGTGCGCGTCATCGGGTTAATATTAATAAGCAGAGCGCAACATGCAACAAGCCACCGAGGTGTGATGATCTCCTGCCTGTATCTTGCGAATGTGGCTGTAGCGAAATAACATGCTTGCCATGTACAAAGAACGTGACGCCCCAAGGAAGTAACGGATAACGAAAACCCTTGAGCTACCATACACAGCTGTGATTGATAGCACTTCGCTTTTGCTGAGAATAAGCTTAAGGGTTTAGGGATTCGTCAGTGGCGTAGATTACAAAGCGACGTATTTCGTAGTTGAAATCAAACCATTGCCAAATGTGGAACGATGTCAGTAAAACCGCAGAAATCTTTCTTTAGATAAATCGTATAAAAACGTATTACTAGCTGATATGTGCGGTTTGACATCAGCTTTTTTATTTTCTGAGAACAGATACACAAATACGTGATTCCTTTTTGCTATAAAGTACTCAAAAGGTTCGAATTTCGACCTGATGAGACTTATGCAAAGATGATAAAAGTTTGATAATATCATGTGCCGTTCGATAATATCATGTGCCGTAACGCCGTTCCCACGCGTTCCCGCTCCACTACACCCTTGTTTGCAGCATTATGTGTTTGCATTTGAGGTCAATTTCAGCGTTTTATTGTTTAATTTCACAATTGCGAGTAGTTACTTGCCAGTACCGGAATTGATTTGTATGGGAATAATCTCAAAAATATTAGGATTCTCGAATTGAATCATTTGAGATGCGGAAGCAAACAGAGCTTGCTGGAAAAGCAAAAACTCTGATAGCTGACGTAGCTGTTTTAAAATGGCTCAATTAAAAAACTTTGAGAGGCAAAGGAATGACTTACGAATTGTTGCTTGGAAACTTTTTAGTGTGGAAAAATTGAAGCGTTTATTGTACCGCAATTGTAGTGAAAATTTTTTTTACTGAATTACTTTGTTTCTTGATCAGGGCTGTGTGTTATCACAACCAGTAGACTTTTTTTGTTTGTTTTGGAGTGAAACTGCCAAACTGATCTTGTATCTGCTTGTGCTTTCGATCTTGCATCATGCTGATTGGCGACGATTGGTCGTCCACAAAGCGTTTGCGATCACCGTGAAATATTAACTTTGCAGCATGGCCTTGACTCTTTAGTGTTAAGGAACCGTTATTGGTTGAAAATTAACCTCGCTAGGTAAATTTACTGTAAATGACAGGAATACAAAGTTATGTAAACGAGAATAATTTACAAATATTTAAGGGCACGAAAATGTTTAAATCATCTAGTTTTGGACTATAGCTAAAAAGTATCTCCCATGATAATCTCTATCATCTTGAATGGTTTTCTGTTAGTGTTACCAGCACATTTAGCGTTTTTTGTTGCAACACATTTAAGGGTTTCTGTTGCCTTGTGATTACTTTAAAATTTCAGTCAGTCAGTTACAGATGTCTATTGTAGAATTTTGTTAGGTGTGCCAGGTACTTGGCTTCTTCTGTAACATATCATTTGACCCTGCAGGTCTGGAACTCTACTTTCTCTGATCGCGGACTAACTTTAGTGTCAGCAGAGGCTTTCGGTGCATGTAGGCTAATTCCACAGTTAGTGTGAGGTATGTCGGGAAAATGCGTTAACAATTGGACAGCAGAATGTCCGTTTTGCTGTTATTCTGTCTCTTGGGAGAGGAACCACGAAATAATGATCTTTTTCTTCGTGGCCTCAAACGATTCCGTGTAATTTGTGTAGAACATAGGTGCACAAGCAGGTAATTTTTGGGATGCCAAGTATATTTTGCCCAAAGTTCCCCACATCTGCCCGAAAACTTTTATGCGACAACCTTTCCCCTTACAAGCATTCTGTAGCTGTTGGTACATCATATTTTCTTCTGCTAAGTTGCCATAGATTTAGAAATATAAAAGTTGGTACTTGAAATTTGATTTATAACAACCCAACTGCAAAAAGGACATCGGGCCGTGCAAGAACATTGTCAGGAGCCAGCTGGTTTAGTATTCGTGAGCACCTGCCTCAGAGTCTTGAGGTTTTTCATTCACATCCCAGCTGTTGCTGTCAGCAAGAAACTTCAGACCTAGCTGAGGTAGGCCTAAAGCTGCGTCCGTCTGTGAAAACGTATATGCAGGGACCGAGTTTATGGGGGGATGGGACTTTTCCTCCCCAACGTTTTAACAGGGGGGGCATAATATCTTTTGTCCCCCCCAATATTTTGTGATAAAAATAATATAGTTGTGCAAATTTCATGGTTGCTTCACTGTTAGAAACGTTTCCCCAGCATAAAGTCAGGGAAGAAATAAGTAAACGAATATTATCTGTGGACACAGCATACAGATTTCTATGCAAACTGAATTGTCATGATTGCTGATGATTGTGTTGGTTAATTTGAATTACCAAATCGGTGTGCACGTAAACTTCGCTCAATCACGAATGCCTGCGCTGGTCTGTAACCTGCAATCAGAACACGGTTGCCACCAGGCGTGTATCCAGGGGGGACAACGGGGACAATGTCCCCCCAATTCTAAGGTTTTCAGGTTAATACAATATTTGAGGTATAAGCCAAAGAAATACTACAGTGCTAATCAACGGAACTGCCTCAAGGAACCCATCCTATTTCAGCTTTTAGTCGAATACAAACTTGTATCTGACCTTCTGTAATCAATGAGTCCGCAAGTGAAACCAGTTGGAGTAAATGCTTTTCGCAGCTGTTTCTGGCACACCAGCCTGCTGTATCCCACCTATAGGTTATGTAAGCTTCATTTCAGGACCATCGCAAACGTCTTGATAACCGCGGGTGTTACAAATATAACCTATCCTTGTTTCCAGTGTCAGCGTAGCCTTAAATGAATATCGTAGATTTTTGTTTTTTAATATTTCTAAAACTACATGCGTGAATATGACGGTGATATATATTTTATGTCTTGAATCAGAAAAATGGCTAAGAAGCGATTCAATTTCAAAGCCTTCTTCATTGCGTATAGTCACTGTTTAGCAACAATAGCATTCGTTCTAGATATTTATTTGTGATGTCATGTATTGTGACGGTTCAACCACATTTTCATTTCATTTTCGTTCTCTACTTTGTTACTGTATGGTTGTTTTTTTATTGTTTGAGTATTTGTACTTTCGTAATGCTTTGCTGACCGTGTAAGTCGCAACTCAGAAAAAAAATTATGTGGAGCCTTAACCTTTTAATAAATGGTTTCCCTTTGCCGTGCCAGCGAGTAAAACATCAATCTTGTCAAGATATTAGTCTCTGACCTACTATTCATATGCTCAGTGTTTCAACTTTCGTCTGATATTAATTGCACCCACCCTACCCCGCAGTAAATAATTTGAAATCATTTAACTGCAACGAGAAGAGTCAGCAGCAAAATCTAGCGTAAGTAACAAGGTGCTTTTTATTTTGTAAGTGCTAAGGTAATTGACACTGCCATTATCTTACAGATATTGAGATAACTTACACATGGGTAAATATTAAAATTTAGGGGCAAGCTCTCAGAAAAGGGCCCTGAAACATCGCCATTGCGAATGGTCTATTCAACTGTTGGAAGGATTTTATTGCGGAATGTTAGTTCCACTGCCTCAACAGCTTTTCCAGTGGTGCTGACATTATTCTCTTGCTTTTTATTGCTGTTCCCGAAGTTTACTTATAAACGGCAAATTGCCAATGATGAAGAAATGTGTGAACTCTTGATAAGTTCCCAAACCAGTTCTTATTCAAAGTGACCAAGTAACATATGGCCCGACTTATTGGGAGAAATGAGACTATGAAGTTTCACACGCTTAGGTTGTTTTGTTGCGGCTTTGTCAAAAGTGAAATACAGAATGCCAATACTCCCAAGTTTCTGGAATCACTGTTCATAGATTTTTGACCTATTGCGTTTGATTTCAAATAACAGTGGCACATCTGTTTTGTTTTTGAAGGAATCACTCCACGTGGAAATGGTTTTCGCATCACTTTGACAAATAAAGGTTGAAACAGATGATTTTTCGTAATATTTTCATCTTGGGGTCTGCGCAGCAAATGTTTGACGCGATAACTATCTTTGTTCCTGGTGCATCCAGCGTGTAAGCAAATATGTTTGACAGGGGCGTATACTCCGGCTGTGCTAGGCGAAACACGATGCAACCTCGAAACTGATGCTTTTGACTTCTCAATATTCTGAACTTGTTCAATAAAAGCAACCACAAATGATTGCAAATGTCTTAGTGTTAACAGAATTCGTTCAAAGAATTTCCAAAAACACGTCTCATAACAACAGTTGGCTTGTCGATGGACATGAAGTATGAATTTGAATTTTGAACCTGGTTGCGTTTGAAGCATTCTTAGCAAGCTGCGATAAAGCGATAGCCACCTGGTTACGCTTTTCACATTTAGAATGCCGGGAGGCAGAGGGGTGAAATGCCACCCTGGCAATCTAAATGTGAAAACCGCACCGCCAGCTTAAGTGATATTTNTGTTTTAATATTCGTTTGGTTTTCAGTAAGTTGTTTGTTTTTGCATTTTTCGGATTATTTTCCNGTGATTTAGGGTTTTAGCATAGCTATCCACATCCGGATTCACCGTCATTTCTCAAGTTTTTTTTCCGAGTGTTGGCTAGTGGGCCCTGTACAGTGGCCAGTGAGCCCCTTTTAGCTAAATCTTCCACCCTGACTCAAAGCTCTAGTTACGTCACTGATTTTAGCCATGTGAAATAGGAATGCAAAAATGAGGACATTTTCGAATGTCCTCAGAGAATATTTTATTTCACATGAAAAAAGTGGACATGTACCACAAAAAGAGGACGTATAGTAGCCATACCTAGCAATGCTACTCATATGCGACCTGTGCAAATCTGAGTAAAGCAGACGCAAAATCTACCAGAAATGAATAGAGACGCAAGCGAACGTGTTCTACGTGACTTCGCCTTGCATTCACTAGATTCAGATACCTGACCGACTTTCAGGAAACCAAAAAGTGTAATAGTTGTTTCGCCAAATATCAAATATTCTTCAAGTGAAATACTGCTGCTTGGCCGACCGATAATGGATAGCGTCTACAAATAAACTTTTCTCGCTAAAAACGACTAAGTGGCATGCATATGTCGCACATATGGATAAACACATGAACATGGTGGGGGCCCTCTTTGGTGGGGGGCCCTGGGCCCGGGCCCCTTGGCCCCCGTAAATCCGGCGCTGAGTACCTGCTACCCATTCAAGGTAGTTAATTCTAAATATTGCCATAATGGTTAAGAACCTTTTTGGCAGCTATGGCATTCTGCAGGCGCGCAACAAGGGGGGGGGGGGCATTTGGGGCATTTGCCCCCACAAATTTTCAAAACATTGTATAGAAATTTTGACATTTGAAGAAACTTTCAAATAATAAAGTTGAAATTTTGTATTCTAATTATTTTTAAGAAAAGTTTTACTAAATTTTTCTTTGTCTTACTGGTTAATCATCTCTTTGCAAGATTTAGCTTGAGACAGGCCATCTGATCGAAATTTCGTAAATGATTGGTATTTAAACCACAAATATGTTGAAATTGGGAGATCGTTTAAAAAACTGGTAGCCTATTTCTAAGGCATTTTTATCCTTTTTTTCGTGTACCATTCTGAAATTTATCAGAAATGCAATGTGTGTGTACACTTTGATTTCGTTTCTTGCCATCTTCTGAGGAAGAGTTTGCATACACTCTTGAAACGTCAACGATAAAAACTGCATTGCTATCACACCAGTGGAGCAACGTTTGCACTCAGTAGATTATGCCTGGTGACAGAAACAGCATAGCCTACTCATATGTTCATACTGTGTTAGCTTTACGTTTGCCTGGGGTTACTGTAGGCTACTATTTTTGCTTTTATGTTCAGTGCTTAACCGTTGCTAGGGCTTCACAGCCAAGCTCTAACGTTGCAAGAGAAATTCGAAATTCACAAGAGCCTCAAAGTTATTAGGTGTTGTTTAAGTAGTCCGAGCAAAAGTGGCTGGGCCCACCCACATCTGGTGGCGAACCTGGACCAACCGTTCGTAATAAAGTTAAAGTTGCATTCCTTCTCAGGACCCACGAGAGGGGTTGCAGCTGATGCGCCGCTCCGGGGCCCACAAAAGTCTAGGGGGCCCATAAACCTCATGTTCAAAATGGTAATGAGCAATTATGCACAAAATTTTTATTGTTATAACTTTATTCCTACAATCTTGTGCAAAGTAATTGACTATAGGCGTGGTTTTAGTCGATATGCAATGTATCGCCATTTCTTTTGATGTGTGGTTGGGATGATCTCAATTACTGCTGTTTCATTGTTAGCCCAACGCACTATGTAACGCATAACATGACGGAATGATCGAATAATACTTTTATGATGTTACACAGGATTTTAATCAACTCAATAGTGTTATGGAATGAAGCCAGTTCTTTCTTTTGTGTGTAGTTGAGAGCAGGGGTGGATACTAGGGAAGGCGAACAAGGCTATCGTCTCGGGGCCCCTTTTTCAGAGATGTCGCGGTGCCCCTCTTTGAGACTTTTGCACTTAGTTTTTGCATTGTTTTGTTTAAAAGCTGATGAACCACTTTGGAGCCGCAAGCTCTGGAGCAAGTCATATGTTTTTTAAAATAAAGCAAAAATATGTGCCAAAAGGGGCTCTTCAACATATTTAATGTGTAGACAGAGAACAATGTAAAATCAAACAACTTCAAACAATTTGCAATGTGAAATGGACTTTCACCCAGAAGAAAATTTCCAGACATAATAAAAACTTAAAGTGCTTTCAAGAAGTAAAATTTTTGTGTAGCATGTGCAAAATATAGGGGCCGTTTTTGGTGTAACGTGAACAAACATAGGGGCAATGGGCCCTTTTTTAAGGCCATATATTGTGCAAATGACATATGACAAATTGTACAATGTTTTGGGGCAGCTTTCTGCGATTTTGACTCGGGCCCTAAAGTCTAATGCCCACCCCTAGTTGAGAGTTGTACATGTTGGAATTTCTGTGATTTTTAATGGCAGATGTCATAACTAGGAAGCAGAGTTGCATTATTACGCTTTCGTAACACTGAAATTGTACCCATACAGCCATTGCAAAAGGTATGCTAAGACGAGGTTTGATTTACAGAAGGATTTCGTGCATGCTGCGTTTACAGAAGTTCAAGTACAGTGTGACGCCGCCCACCGGAGGCTGGTAGAAAAGCTAAGAATATGTAAAAAATAGCCTAGATATTGGATTGTAGAAAACCGGAAAAAGTGACGTTTTCAGATGAAAGTCACTTTTTCTTCCAAGGAAACACAGCAGATTTATTAGAATCAGGAATCGTGAGCAATTTAGTCCTGCCCATTGCAATGAGCTAGAAAAGGAAGTCAAAAAGATGTTAGGGTGCAGTTTCAGTTTTTCAGTAGTAGATTCATTTATGCCAATTGAGGGTATGATGAATTTATACAAAGACATTGATGTAATTGAGAGAAAAGCCATTCCAGATATGAGAAAAGCATTTCCTGGTGGTGGAAGGAAATTCCGATAAGATATTGTCCCGTGTCTTTCATCTGAAAAAGTGAAGACGATTTTCAGGAAAGCAAAATTAAATGTGATAGATTGGACTGGAAACTCGCCAGATCTTAACGCCATTGAGAATCTGTGATTAGTAAGAAAATCCCGGTTACAAAAATTCGATCGCACCACCATGACCAAGCTAATAGAGGCCATCAAGTATGGCATCCAGGGTTGCGGAGTCGGAGGTAAAATGTTTGACTTCAACTCCGACCTTTCCAAAATTTCCGACTCCGACTCCTTAGCATAAAGTGAATGAAGTTTGGCGGCCAAGAATTTTGTAGCAACTAACACTCAGTGGAAATCGTGGTACAGAACAAGAATTCTCTGTTTCAACAAAAGTTTTATAAGAAATTGTACCGATTCAACAGGAATTACCAACTTAGGAGTGTGATGCAAAAGCGATTCAAGTGGACTTCCGGAGTCGGACAAAATATCCGACTCCGACCCCTAGTGTCAGGGTCGGCCCTGGCAGGTGCCGGGCCCAATGCAAGACCTAGGCGCGGGGCTCCTCTGAGCAGTGGCTTTATGACGTCATCGTGTTCAGTCAACCGTGCTAAACGACCATGGTAGAGAGCAGATTTGAAGTCTTACCACGAGAATTAAGCACGTTTGCTAGCGTTCGATTATAGAGGAAACTCATCGCTAATTCTTACAAGAGCGTTGTTTGTTAACAATGAGATTTATAAGCCGTTTCTACTGAATTCTCGAGAGCAAGGAGCATCTGGAAAAAAATGAACAATCTACCTAACCACCATAGCGCGGCGCCCAATGCAGCTGCATCGGTTACATCGGCTTAAGGCCGGCCCTGCCTAGTGTCATTAGGAATCCGACTCCACCAAAAGTCCTCCGATTCCTTACCACTCCGCAACCCTGAATTGACATCGCGACAGTAAATCAAGTAAAATTTTGAAAAACTGTAAGAAGCCATGACAAACCGAGTACCGAACTTCTTGGTATCATATTACTGTATTAGGTTTAAAGAAGTATTAAATTTGCTTTGCTAGTGAGAATTATTATAGCCTACTATTAATGTTAACTTCAATGTATAATTGTGAAATTCGCAAAGCAACTGTGTGTTATGTGCATTATTTGAGATCAGCCTGAGACCTTTTGAATTTAGTTATAACATTGGCAAATGTTTATGATGTAAAATACCAAACAAAGTATACCATTTTTTAGTCATAGTATTGAAAAGCTAGTGAAGCTCTTAATTAGTTATAATTTATAAGTGGGCCTAAAACAGCTCTCGCATGAGCACATTTTATTCCTCTCAAGGCCAGGGCCCTGTTTCTTCTGTATTCCTTTCAAAAGTATTTCAGTTGGCAGACGAAATATCCTATCTAAAATTGAAACAATAGCATCATTGATTAAATATATCCTGACAATAGTCCCTTATATCTGACAGCTTCACCACTGCACTATCGTCTGCAGAAATTATCTCACAGCAAATATATTCAACTGAAGTTTCAAAAATCTTGATAAACGATTTGACGATATTTCTGAAACAAGACGAAAAGTTAGGCAGGTTTACTAGTAGCCTATACATCTGACACAATAAAGCCAAGCCGGAACCAGGCGTTTGTATTAGGCTACTAATTTTTACTTTGTCCTGATCGTTCGGTCTACATCTTGATTAAAAGCAGGCCCGTAACCAGCTTGGGACACTAGAGGGGGCGAAGAGTTTTCTGGGAGGGGCCAAAATTTTTAAACTATGTCCAACACATTTTTCCAAGGGGGCGAAAACATTTTTAGTGTTGGCTTCGCTTCGCCCCCTTAGTTATGGGCCTGATTAAGACTAACATGTTCTCATTTTCGGATATGTTGCGAAAAAACATATCTGTGACCGTTTGCGAAAAAGTTGTACCACGCTTGAATAAGCACGATGACGTCATCGAATGAAAGTTCATAAAAATTGCCCCCCCGAAATGAAGAACTGGTTGCGACCCTGATCATTCAGGTTGCACAAAATATTATTATGACAGAGCAAATGCTGACCAAGACTCAAAAACCAAAAGAACATTATAAGATAACAATTTTTCTTCAAAAAATGTCATGAAATACCCACATATATTGCAAAACTTTCCATTCGGATGAAAACATTACTGTGCGTTGTCATAAAACATTTCTTTAACTAAATCAATTGTAACAAATTTCAGGCGAACAGTTGATGTCCCAAGATTGGAGACATATTGAACTTTAAAATGAAATCCGTTTTCATCGACATTATACATAGACACTTGAAATAATCCGAATAAATTTCGAACACACTTTTTACCGGTGCGGTTTGAGCCCTGTACCATATCTACGACTGCATATTAACATCGAGCAATAAAAAATGAACTGCATGTGACTGATCGTGAACTTTTTCCATTTCATCAAATGTAAGTAGAAGTTATTCGATTGTGTACTGCGTTGATGTAAATGCAGAACAAACGATATCAGCGCAGTCTTTTTACATTTCCCATTGAACTGTCTGGACAAGATAACGCACTATGAGTGTCTTACTTTGAGTGCCTAAGGCAAAGATAAAAATCCGGTGTTACAACGCCCCAACTTCCTTCACTTGGCACCAAGAGTTGGATAGATCAAGCCGTTGCGATTTTGCACCAAATGGTTCTGAAACCCATTCCATTGCGATGTTTGTGTGAAAAAGTTGCAAGACACACCGCATGTGGCAAGCATCTCAAAAGATTGATGAAAAAAGTATTGCGCTCGCTTTGCCATGACCAATAGCTGTAGTGTTTCGAAGAAAATCATGATTTGTCCCTGCCACTGCTGATCCACGTGTTTTAAAATGTGTCCTTACATAACCCAACTTCTGTGTCTTGACATAATTTCATGTGTTCTAACATAATTTCAACTTCTTGACGAAATTTCATACTTCATGATGTGGAATTAACCGAAACTGAGCTTTTGCTAACTAAGCTGATAAGGTCAAGCAACAATAGAGATTCCCCGCTCTACCAGGTTCACTATTTTATTGCTGGAGCGTTTCTGCATTTTTGAAGCACTTCCATTGCGCGCTTTAGGCATGTGATGCGATGCGCCACCACAGTCGCATGGCTGGAGCCAGCGATGGATTTACGCATAGGCCAAATACGCCATGGCCTCGGGCCCCGCCCAACTCCTTCCAATGACGACTCATTCGATTTACCGATCTCTGCCTATTTGTAATGTACCATTGTTTTTGGTTTGACAAGTACATATTGCAAGTGCAACATCAGTATTAGATTCTAGTGTGTTTTGCGTGCATGAATTGACTGTTTATTGCTTTTTCATGTTTTTTTTGTTGTTGTTTTCGTTTTTGCTGCCGCGGTCTCTTTCTTTCTTTTGGAGGGAAAATGCGCCAAAAAAGTTCTTCTCTATTACATGCAGCAGGGCGTCGCCCTTTGAGGATTTCTGCATCATCATGAAATCCTACTGCACAACTTGTGAAGCTTTATGCACCACAGTGCGCGTGACTTCTCAAGCGGCTGGCTTTGCGGAAATTAGAGAATTGACCTCTTCTTGGCACCAAATCACGAACTGCTACAGAGCAACAGTTGTCTGCTTGGATGCGAAAGGGTTATGGAAACCCAGGGAGAGTTTCATTTTAGCTGGGTTTACACTTTCTCTACCATGCTCAGCTCCTTGCGGAACTGGGCAAACCACGATAGATATCGGTTGCGACCCAGCACTCCCGCGCAACTGTGTTGATCACCCAGCAGACTGCAACGTCTTTAAAAGATATAGACTTATTAAATTCGTAATAATTCGGCCATCAACTTTAAATCACGTTAGAAATTTATGAAACTGCTGAGGGGCGCCCAACGAGACAAACTGTTTAACAGATTTTTTCGGTATCCCAGCGCCTTAACTTTAATTTGCATGAAATTGTTTAATGTTTGCGCCAATAAACTTTCTCTCTCATTCTTAACTTAAAATTTGCGAAAGTGCACAGAGGCATAACTTCACAATTCTCTTTGAAACGAGCGAAAATGCAAACGTCTAGACCAGCGGTTCCCAACATAGGCGGTACCGACGCCTTGGGGCGGTGAGCAGCTCGTGGGGGGCGGTGGAGAAGAAATGGGTGGTTGCGAGGGCGTTAGGAGGCCCAGTTAATGACCACATTTCTGTTTTTTACAAACATTGAGTGACCAAATGTCATAAAAACTGTACGATCAGCAAACATGTATGCATGTACGTTGTAAATATCAATTTAGCTTAGCCTTTTTGAAACAAAACAGAGGTGAAACGCTAAAAGGTACTTTGATGAACTGCAGTTTCCATCACTAAGGTAAGCTGCACAGTAAAACTGTCCTCCTCTGTGATGAAATAATTATGACTGAAATTCTCGTCAGCCGTACTTTTTCGGCGAGGGTAAACTGTTACTTAAAATACTGCCCGTTTCGTCACAATGACTATATCACCGGTCAGGTGTGACAACTGCAACGCTTGCACAATCCATTCAGAACCAACGCGTAAGCAAAAGCCTGAGCTAATTTTGGATGGAGTCATTGGTGTCCGCAGAAATTTTTCCAGCGGGAGGGGGCAACGTCGACATTTTACTGGCCCTTGTCAGGTTGCTGACGATGCAATGCAAAGGTACGTTCACGAAACGTATTACCAATTCTACACGACAACACCAAACTAAATGCCCATGTGGCCACAATAGTTACAAAACTGCGCTTCGTTGGCAGCCATAGCCAGGCCAAGGGCGCACGCAAGAGGGTGGGGTTAAAAAAAAACCCTTGAGCTTGATATTTCACGAAAAGTTTATTACCTGCGCAACGGAGATTACTTGTTTTTGCATACTTTTCGCTTGTTAATTTGTCGACTTAATGCAAATACTAAGGAATGAATTTGCATGCAAGTTTCAAGGAACTTTGTAAATGGGCCAAAAAGTAAAAATTGTGTTTTGGTAGGAATCTGCTGTGTCGTCTGCGTCCAGAAACCATCTCATGACTTTTTGCAGACCTTTCGTCCACTACGCCTGTTTAAGGTTGCGTTTCGCGATAGGCCACTTTATCCGAAACATTTGTCTTTATTTTGTCTGCTATGGCTGAGCAGTGCAAGTGCTGACCGCATTGATACATTACCAACTACTGCAGCATGATAAAACTGTTGCACGAGCTCAAAAGCAGCAGTTGTTGAAATAGAAGCATTCAGACATTTGATAATGTCCAAGCAGGGAAAAAGGAAAACTAAAATTTACTGGACTTCTATGCATAACAAAAAATCGAAAGTTTACTTGCGAATGCTTGTGGAGTTTAGCAAGATTCGATCTTGCAGATCGGGGTGTGCGTCAGACAGTCCAGACGCACACTTTCTGCGCTCCACTGCTCATATTCGACAAGACATTAGCGCAGCCTCATTTTGCAGTTGTAAATTGCTCTGACGCAGTGATGAGTGTGTTTCACTCCTCTGCAGCCTGATATTTTTGCAGTTATGAACTGCTGTGTCGTAGCGTTGACTGTATTTTCCTCCGATATCCTAACCTGGAGCGCTGATATAGTTTATGCTCAGTTCAATGACAAATAAATTAAGGTGAGTGCCTGCAGACAAATATGCATTTTATGTCAACAAACTTCGCCAAAACGTTGTTTTGGAAACATGAAACTGACGTAAAATTGTGACGTCACAAACAGCGCACACCAACTACAAATGACCACAATATGCCACTGAATGAAACCCTCCAATGAAAATTTTCTGCGTACGCCACTAAGCCAGGTATTCAGCCACATTGTTCACACTGATGGTCTCACACTAACAATGGAGTTTTCAAACTTGTCGAAGAATTGCTACATGTTCGCCCAAGCTTTTTTTCACACAGTACAAAATTATGTGCCTTTCCGCTAGCAGTAGTCAATGTCTCGCTGCATTACCTGCCAAGACGTCTGCGTTTAACAGCCACATGCGGCAAAACGTCTTCTACAATTATTTGAAGTGAAGCTTTGAAGATTTGTTGCCATGTAATAGTTACGCAATAAAGACCAACGATAAAAATTCCGCTTGCCAGTTTCGCAACCTACCTCCGCAGGAAAAAGAGCGGACATTAGTAAACTGCAAGCTCATCACTGCATGCATGACACCGGTATAGTGAACCTGGATCTTGTGCAGTGAAAGTGTCATACCGCCAAATAAACTGTCAATGCAAGAATTTAAATCAATACATCGGAAATAAGCTTCCGGCTTCATGTTTTCTACAAAATTTTGTTTCTTAGCCCCAATTTTCAGGGGGGGGGAATTCCCGTTTTGACCCTCCCTGCAGACGCCCATGGATAGAGTGGTTTAATGATCACATAGATAAAAATAACCTTGTAGGAGTTCAGTTCGAAATTAGAAAGGCAGTTTATATGTTTTACAGATAGTGTTAGGTGCCAACAAGAATAACTTTTTATAGGGAATTTAAAAGATTCTAAAAAACTGAAGTGTCGTTCAGAACGCACTCTAGCTTTGAGTAGCGCCGAGGAATCTAGAGAGAGAGAGATGGTAGAGCCAGTGGATGACTGTTGGTATAAGAGTTAAGTTAAAATTCTTTTAACAGCTGCAGATTAAATTCAATCTTGCACTGCTACGAACTCAAAATTTAATACAAATGTGGCAGAGTATTAGCGGATTGATCAGAGGACATCAAAGGGTTTAGAAGTGTTATGCTGAGGTAAGGCACTGTGGTGAACTCTTCGCCGTATTAAAGTTATAATTATTGTTTCAGAATAAGGTATGGCCACAACACAGCAAGTAAAAAAGACGTGTAGGCAATATAGTGTTGAATACTTGAAATATGGATTTGTTACAGCACCACATAGCGAACAGCAACCTATGTGTTTACTATGTAAAAAACATTTTCGAACGAAGCCTTCCCGGCTTTTGGAAGATTTAAAAAAACGCACACAAAAAAAGCAAGCAAACACATAGAACACTTTAGATCACTTCGAGAAAACTTCGACAAACAGAAAACCATTGGAAAGATGTTTGCTAGCACTTCACCGCAATCCACTGACGGATTGCGTGCATTATACAACATATCTCTGTAGATTGCTAGGTCTGAAAACCTAATATAATAGCAGTGCCGGATTAACATTAGTCGCAAATGTAGCAATTGCTACGGGCCCCGCGCTTTTGGGAGCCCAGCGGTCCTTGTGTTAAATTTGTTCTTTACCGTATACAAGGATGTATATTAGATATTAGGTGCCCGAGGCAAGCTCTCAGACAGAGGGTCTGTATTTTGCACATGCTATACCGAAACTTTATTCGCTGAAAGCAACTTAAATTTTTCATTTTTTCTGGCAATTTACTTCTACGTGAAAGAGACATATCTCAGAGATTTAGGGATCTTTTAATGATTAAGGTAATCCTTTATCAGAAGTAGATAGCGAAGAAGCAAGAGTGGTCGAGGAAGAACTGCTTGCAATCCGACATGACACTGAGCTGAGACCAAATTTCAGAAAATCTTATCAGGATTTTTGGTTGCAAAAGAAAGTCTCAGACTGCTATGCACTATTGTGGAACAGAGCGAAGATTTATTTCATTACCTTCCCAAGACTGGACTTTACAGTGCGAGCATTTGCCTAAACCTGGGGTGCCCGAAGCTTTCCAGGCATGAGCCGCATTTCGCTATTGGCAAGTCTTGACGGGCTGCAGTTAGTAACTTTTGTCCTTGAATTTCGGCTTAAGCTTTAAGATGTTATATTGTAGGGCAAACAACCACAAAAATTTTCTTCGTTACATCAACACAACGGAACTCTTAGTTCATATGTCGTATATGTACTGGCCTCATCTTGAATGCGGCGTTTCTTACTCATTTAGTTCCCCAAAACGTTTGTAAATACTGAAACTGCAAGTTGCAGCCTGCGTTCCACTAATGATAGTCTGACTTTGTTTGAAGCGGAAATGCCGTAAAAGCACCAACAGTAAATTTAGCAATACGAATGACATCGCCTATACATTAGAAGAACTGTGGAAGCCTGCGTTCCACCAATGTTAAGCTGCAGCCTGCATTCCACTGATATTAATCTGACTTTGTTTGAAGCAGTATTGCCGTAAAGGCACCACCAGTAAGTTTAGCAGTACAAACATTCACATTTCAAAACATGTAGAACAGTTGAGAAAGGAACATTTTCTTAGCAATGGCACAGCGAAACGGCATTTCTGCTTCAAACAAAGTCAGATTAACATTAGTGGAACGCAGGCTGCAGCTTGCGGTTTCTGTATACTTACAAACGTTTTGGGGAACCGAATGAGTAAGAAAAGGCATTTTCAAGACGAGGGCCGCACATCACAAGCAACGTAACTTACACAAAGGAAGTTATGNGTCCAGACGGGAACCGCCGAAGTTCTCCCCACGGGCCGCACTTTGGGCACCCCTGGCCTAANCAATGTTTAGTTGATTTTTAAAATNTTAAAGGGAAATGATCTTGAAAGAAACAATGATATTTTCTCTTGTTCATGGAAATTTATACGGTTTATGCAGTAAATCATTCAATCATTGGCTAATTCCTCTGTTACGAAATTCGAAGTAACCAATGAACCATAACATGCATCTACAAAGATATAGATGGAGTGATTTTCCTTAAGAAATGTGTAGCAAGTAAAAATTTCATTTTAAAAATGCAGCAACAAATATTCAGGGCCTTAGTTCACTGTTTTAAACTTGTCAGTGCGCACGGTTGTGGGAAACTCTACAGGAATATTTTTATAAACGTTGACATGAACCAAGGAGTTGCTCAGTTTTCAGACCCCAATACAGCTGACGACAAGTCAAATGAAGAAATCAAGGTCTATCCTAAACGGTGGACAATTCTGCTTCTCACAATGATCACCACATTTATGACTTTTGACAATCAAGGAAGCTACGGTGTCGTAAACAATGGTTTCTCGAAATACTTTCACAAAGAACCCTGGCAAATTGACTGGCTTGTTCTCATACACACTACCATTTTCACATCGACTTGTTTGGTTTTGTCGGTTTTTGCAAAACGATTGGTTTTCAAAACGTGCTTGTGCATTACGACATCAGCGTTGACGGCTGGATTAGCCTTCACTGCTGGTGGTGTCCTAACCAGAGATTACGGATACGGTCTGGTGTTAACTGGTCAGGCCTTGGAAGGTTTAGTAGATGCCATGCTTGGAGCAATCATTCCTACAGTGGCCGCAATCTGGTTTCCACCAAAAGAAGTTGCCATCGCTGTTGCTGCTCAGTTTTTTTCTCGTGGATTAGGAGAAGCGACCGGAAATGTTGTCGCTCCATACATAGTAACTTCCAAGTCGGAGGATCGCCAGGTACAAGATATTGAACATTTTGACTAACAAAAAATATCAAAATGCCTGCACGCACTGTAATGTTTGCGCATTAGAATAATGATTACAGATGTGAAGTGTTTTTTAATTGACTTGCATTGCCTTTCATACAAATGATACTCTTAAAATTGAAATTTGCATGTTTGCCTATCATGGAATGATGATGATACCGCCACAAATAAGCTGCTGCATTGATTGATCGTGAAGGAATCATAGCACGCACGAATCTATGTTTGTTTCTTGTGGTGTACACTGGCTCTTTGATTTTTATTTATTTGCTTTGCACTGCAACAGCAAGGCATGTTAAAAAATAGCTTAGTCTCTAACTGAAGCCATAGTTCGATCAATTTATTGTTGGCAACTGACGCCGATGCTGAAAAAAAACAAACACACGTCATGTTCCATCACTGATGTAGTAAGCATGATCTCTTGCATGGGCGCAATTTCGTGGGGGACACGGGGGACGTGTCACCCCCACTTTTTCAGACGGGGGGACGTAATATGCCATGTCCCCCCACCTTTTTTCTCTTTAGGTTTTGTATCTGGAGAGGTTTCAAAAATAAAAGTGATGTTTTGTCACGTTTTGTGTGAAGAGCTTTTCATGTTAGATGGTAGGCCATACATAGCCAAGTTGATGTTGAAACAGAGTTTGGTGTGGTATCACTGATTCTGTTGGTTTATAAATTTCAGCTTCGACAAATTAATGTTTAGCATTTTTCAAGTTTCTAGAGACCGTGAAAGATGTTTAACTGCTTCTGTCCGATATTTTACCCTGTGTGGTATACTGTTAGAAAGGTTATTTTCTTGCAACAGTGTTAGAAACAGGGCCGGTTTTAAGCCGATTTGACCGATTTCTTCTGATCGGGCCCCGCGCTCCGCCTACTAACCAACCAAACTTGCACCTTCTAT
>JGI24158J21664_10001206_pt1 | contig 28280 bp, 13 predicted proteins | sample Ectturendosymbi3_FD_21664 | JGI IMG/M metagenome (IMG submission 21664) | reverse complement strand
CCGCGTAACCCTGAAAAATGAACACTTGGGAGAATTAATTCGCACAGCTTCAACAACATACTGTCCAGGTTTTCCGGGACTAGAAATGAAAAAAAACTTAACACCGACAATTACTGTACATCATTTAATGTAAAATTTGCATTCTTTACCGTATTTGTATTAACACTATAAACTGGTTTTGCGGCTCGCTAGTGTTTTTGATTTTCTGCAAATGACTCTTCCATTGAACAATTTTGCCCACCTCTGGTTTAAACTATGTGTAAAGAAGCATGAGTGAAAAAGAAGCATTGCTGCTAACAAAGCGCATTTTCTGCAACCAATGCTCCTCTAAATGTGCGCAAATGCGCAAAACTACCAGAGCATCTGCGCAGTGAAATCTCATCTCGCGCACTTGCAACATTCCAAATCATTGGAAAAGCACAAAAACCAGAAGCTATTTGAATTAAATGTGTAGTTTGTTCGTATTTTCATAAGATTTCACACTATTATAAAAATTCACAAAGTTTGTAATTCATTTAGAATTCTGCTAGCTCAGTCTTAAAATATGCATGCTCACTAAAACAAACATTTGCTCGATGTAAAGTTATCTTACAAGGAAAGCACTGTATGCAACTGTTGCCGTAACACTGGACATTTTCTTATTTGTGTAGGCTACGTAAATTTGCGTTGCATCGTCAACAACCACAAAAAGATAAGCAAAATGTCGGCTTTGCCCCCCTGGAAAAATTGCTGCGGACCCCCATGATTAACGTCATAGGAGTCTGTTTGGTTCATAATCGTCTGTTGTATCTTAACAGTGGGCAGTGTGAAATTTTTGCAATTATCTTGTTTGTGATTTTTATTGGGGAGGAATTGACAGTGTTTGGGTTTGTAAGGGAGGAATATGAAAAAAACTTTGACAACCACTGATCTAGTCATTTTTGTGCTTTGAGAGGCGGTATCCCAAACAAAATACTGTTGCTCGTCTAAAATCAAACATCCCAAATTTTTTCCCCCGAAAGAATTCTGGGCTGGCTCCGCCAGTGGTCGAGTTTGTAGAATTCTGCGGAGAGTGGTACGTCCTCAACAAATCAAGCCATCTGCTCTTTTGTGACTTGAAATTGTATTTGACGACTTCCGCTGAACGGCTTCGGTTGTTTCTGATATCTTTTTATTCAAGAAATTTGTAAGCATGCTTTCAGAAAAAAATGCGAAATTCATATGTTGCATGCATCGAATTTGTTAGTTAAAAACACCATCCGCAGTTTACATAGAAGCAGCCATAACCTTTATTTTGAAAGTGAAAGCAAATAACGAAAGTGCAATATAGACAACTTTGCGTTGCAAATGTGTTAGAAATGAGTGGCACATTGCCTTTTTTCTGAAAGCGTTTATGCTGGGACGTGAGCTTGATACAAACTCAGATTAATATCTTTTTTTTGTCAAAAATGTTGAAGTTTTTAAACCTGCGGTTAGGGCTGGTGTTGCATTACAACCTCGATTCAGTGCTCACAAGGAGATTGAAACGTTTGCAACGTTTACAATAATCAACTTTTTAGGTTTGTTCCTCTCTCACCATCACGAATTTCGTGTGATTTGCGCTAACTGGTGACAGGTTGTACTCGATCTGGTCATATACCTTGTCAGTTGATAATGTTTACCGTAAAAGCTGTAGTTTAGTTGGCAATGATGCTTCTGTTGTAAACCAAATGCACATCAAAATGGAAAAATTGAAAGTGTGACCCAGCAGTCTTGGCGTAGGCAACTATTGCAGCCAATGATGCGTTTGGTAATAATGCGTGAAAAGCACTTTTGCTCGATTTCAGCAACTGGCCAGACGTTTCGGAGAACGTCTTCCTATCGCAAGCCGAGATCTCGGACGTCATCCACAGCGGCCGTGACGCAAAACAATGCTGCGCGAGCAAGGTTTGTTTGTTCGTGTGACGAAAGCACGCCATTTGCGCTGGTGGTTTTGGTATTCTTACGCGTTTACTGAAAACGAAGCAAAAAAGAGAAAATTCTGTGAATGTCAAAACACTTGCTTTGCAAAAATTATAGCAATATTAAACGGAGGCATACCTTATACTCGCTTCTTTGCTTGAAACGCTTCTTTACTTGAAACACTAGGTTTTGGAAATTACCACCATCGGTGGTAAGAAAAAGTTACTGTGTTTCTCCACACGTTTGATGAAGTGCATTATGTTCAAGTAAACTGGCATTTATTGAGATTTTTTCCAAACGAAACAGATGCCACCATGCAGTATGTGTAAGCGAGGATCCTCTCNTTCCACAGAAATAATTTAATATTTCCTACGTACTGGAATGAAAACACAGTTNAGATAAAATCTTGCGAATATTAGGCGGTGTGCTTTGGTGGCAGAACGGCATATAAATTTCTCTAATATTTTAATAGACTGGAAGTGCTGGGTATAGTATAGAAGGGCGCGTTTGTTTTCTCCAAACAAAGCGGTTGCGGTTCGCTTATTTTGTGTTACAAATAGATATACAGTCGAAGGATCTAATGGGTCACAACGTAATTGGTCTCCACAAATATGACGCAGTGGAATCGATCAGCACATTTGTATGTTAGGAAATCGATTTCATGCAACTCTACTGTGCATTCTAAGTCCAGAAATTTTATTCATACAGAGTCAAAATATGGGTTGTAAATTTGAAACACGTTCTGCTGGAAGGCTTGTTTCAAAGCTTTAAAAGGCTGTTGGCTATTTGCAATGTCTTCGTAGAGAAACCACGTCAGCAGTTATTAACCTCACTTCATGCGTAATCGCAGCCTGACAACAGCACATCAAAAATTTCCGTGATGCAATTTTGGATGTGCTGTGGTCACGTTACGATTACCAACGCCAAAGCCAAATTCGATAGCTCTGCATGACATCTTCTTAAGCAATCCTTTTTGAGACAAAAATCTGCAGTACAACCTCAAACCACGAACTAACATCTTTAAAAGGTCACAGCCAAAGATCGAAATCTCCCATACATTGTGGAACTATTTATTAAATAACCTTCTGCAACTCCTTGTCTTGTAAAAGGTCCTCCAGTTCTTCTAACGCTTGTTTCTGATCTTGATTTAATCTACTTGGCTTTATGTGCGGCAAACGTCAGAAAATTATCAGATGTCATCACGTCTAGAGCACATCTGCTTCAAAGGGCAATGTAAGTTCAACTACGTTGCGCGTTGAGAAAATTTGCCCACGCAACACTTCTTTCAAATGTGCAGATTTTTGCACAGGTTTCCTGTGATTTTTAAAGGGCTTAAAAAACAAACGTGGCAGGGCTACCTGAACGTTTGCAGTTTTTCAAATTTAAGAACTTCTTCGCAACAGCAACTGCAAATAGATTTGAGCAACTCATAGCATTTGGTTCTGGGAGATGTGCAACGCTGTAATATTCTGAAATATTTTTAAAGTCTCCCACATAGTTGATGCAAATGATTTGAAATCAATGTGGATTACTTTTCTTATGTGCAGCAGGTGGTGTTTGCTGTTACTGCCAAAAGTGGAAAAAATCGCGTTAGCGTACTGCTTGCACCGAGTGCTTTTGGCACTTTTTCTGCACCCAAATAGCGACAATTTATCGTGTTTTAAAAGTTGAGAGATTCCTACTTGTTTCTTTGCTTGTACATGTAACACCAGCACAAAGTGCAGTTATAATTGAACTGTGCCCCTGATGTACCCAGGTTGGCTGGCGGACCGTCAAGCGACAGTCTAGACTCGGTCTTGATTGATGGGGATACGTCACATTCCGCTGCACACGCTGAAAACACTTTGTTGGAGACACGCAGACGTCTGGAAGCATTCAGGTTTGACTTTCTGCAGACAAGTTTTGGTTTTGAATTGCTGTTGGATTACTGAACAACTTCTTTCTGTAGCTGAGTATAGAGGACAGACGTTTTCCGGCTACAACAGAACCACTGAATTTAACGTTGGCCAAAAAACCTGCTGTGGAAATTTAATAACGCTTTGATGAAAAAGCTGAAGTCTGAGGTCTTTTAGCCAACACGTTTGTTGTCTTTAAATGCTTATCACAAGTTTACAAGCAGAAGTACAGATGATGCTAAATTTTTGCAATAAATTTGCCGGTTTTTGGTGTCGTATAGACATAAATACATGATTTCAATTTTGATCTGAAAACGTTTGGACGATGCTAGGTGCGACCAGAGGCAGTGGCAGCAGCACCTTGTATGAATTCCTTCAAGAACAAGCAAAGCTCAAGGTGTTGTCATTGGAAACCTAAACGATATGTCTTGAATAAAAGTTATAAAACAGAAAACTTAGGTTTTCTAAAAAAAATTACTGTTTCGTTGCTTTTTCTCATAGCTTTTACGTAGACGTAAAGACGTGTAGAACCAGACAACTGTTTTGTTGGTTTTATATGAAAAAAGGCAAGATGAAACGAAATGTTTGAAAAGACTGGCATTTTTCGCATCTCAACAATCACACTTTGTGACTACATAACAAGCGTTTTTTATCTCATTCGACTAGAATGTGCTTGATGCATAGTGCGTGTACGCAGACTTGTCGCAAGGAGACTTTCTGGGGCTTAATTCATAATGATATTTCAAGGCGCTGCGCTTTTCTCATCAAACTCCGATATCTGGGAATGCTTGTCCAGCTGGGCATCTCGAGCTGTCAGCAACTCTGGCTTTGAAATGGATATGGATGCGCTTCTGCAAACAAAAGTGTAGCAGCTTCCTTGGCAAGCGCTAAATATATATCAAGCTAAAATGTAACCAGGCAGTGACAGGTATGCGACAAAAGTGCGCAGCGACACGTTTGGCAAATAAAACATCTGTCCTGTAAATGCCACCCATTATTGCTTCCGTGTTCAGTTCATATTGTTCAGGACCAACGTGTTGCGATAACCTGGCTACAAGTGGACGAATTGATCTTTGTTGAGTACAGTATTGAAGTTACCATGTAGAAATTTTTAACAGCCCAATTAGCCTATGTCATTGTTCGTAGTCACTGCTTCTTCTTGTTAGGAAGTGTGGATGAATGCTTCTTGCTTTTCGTCTTTTTTCTTCAATATTTTTTCAATTTTGCCGTCGTTTAAACTCTCTGGGTACAAAAACAAACATCTGAATTCCTCAAACTAAAAAGTACATCACATGGAAACTTCTTCACTGAATTCATAATAATCCAAGGCAAAAAGGAGGACAAAATATAATTTGCTGATTACTCTTCGCAGGTGTTTATTTCTGATCTGCTTTTTGTTTTGTAAACGTTGGGTGGCGCTAGAGAACAGTACAGGTAAGCACTGCAGCTCGCAGTGTGGGTCTACGGTCACGATGTTGATCGCAGACGTAAAATTTGTACAAGTTCAGCACAAGTATGTATCGTTGCCTATAGAAAAACGTGGACAACAAAACGCTCTTAAAAAACTTTTGAGAATTGTTCGGGTTGGTTAACGCTCGAACTGACTTTTCATTGTTCATAGCCTGTTCACAGCTTCTATTTGAAAAAGAGCTGAAGATGCCTGATCAGTAGGCGAGTTTACACACTGCAAACACCATAAACCGTCTGATTTTTTACTGTGAAAGGAATGCTTTCAGTAGATCCTTTTCACACATTACTTTCATTCTTTATTTGATCAATCATATTTTTCTTCAGCTTCAAATCCAGTCGTGAAAATGTGTTTTGTGGATCCGCATGCAAACGCACTGTAGTCNAAGTCTTCCGTTNCATCCTTTCCGCTGCCGTTGCGCTGAATGCGCGGTTCACCACGAACTGAATGTGCGCGAAGAACAACACCCATATATACGTGGAACGAACAAGCAATAATAGAGTGATCGCGGCGCGTGATCTCTATTGTTGCTTGCTGGCACAGTGTGAAGCTTTGCGCACATGCCGCTCGGGCTTTCCGATCGCAACACTTGCTGGCTGTCATAACACTGTAGGCTGGAAAGGCTTCCGAACTTAAATGCACAAAGCCAAGTTCTTTAGCTGACTCGTATTAAGTGGGCTAGCGTTGTGGAAGGGCATAGAAAGATTGGCAAAGGGGGGGATGATCCCCATACTCGCATTAACTACCGGTTCATCTTTCTCCTTTGCCTCCCTGGAAAAGTGTATGCCAAGTTCCTTGAAAAATGATGCCGCGAAACAATTGAACCAAAACTGGAGGATACCCAGTGCATTTGCCGTCCTGGCAGTAGTGCTTCAAAGCAAATTCTCACTCTCCAGCTAATTTTCGAGAAATCTAGGGAGAAGCCAAAAGATCTCAACGCATGTTTTGTCGACCTCGAAAAAGCATACGACCTGGTCCCTCGTGAAATGCTTTGTGGAGTGCTGCGGGAGCACGGCGCTGACGGCCGTCTGTTACTGGCTGTCAAGTCACTATATTCGTGCTCAGAAGTCTGTGTCGGCAGAGTTAAATCACAATCGTTCGCCGTGGGTGTTTGACTCCGACAAGACTGTGTTCTGTCACCACTCCTCTTCATGTAGTCTATATGAATTGGATAGACAGTAACAGTGGAGTCAAAGAGGGTGTCACTACTGGAACTGCAGGATTTAAACGTTTGCTTTTTGCGGACGATTTGGTGCTGCTTGCATTCTCTGAACAGTGTCTTCAACATGCATTTGACGGTTTTCTGCTGCGTGCGATCAAGCCGGAATGAAAATTAACACTGACGGAAAAGACCGAGGTATTATATATCTCCAGAAAGAAGTGCACACTGCAAATAAGTGGAAATACACTGCAAGATGTGGAGAAGTTCAAGTACTTTGAGGTGGTATTTACTAGTGATGGAAGACAGAACAAGGAGATTAAACGGGTTGGTAAGAATAACGCGGTTCTGGAGAGATTTATCGTTCGGTAGTGACAAAACGGAAGCTTTCAATCAACCACAAAACGTTTGGCTTTTGAATTGGTCTCTTTTCTGACCCTTACCTACGGTCATGAATCTTGGGTTTTGACTGAAAGAGTATATCTCAAGACTCAAGTACTAGCGGGGCGATAGCATTTTTCCGAAGAGTTTATAGTGTGACACTTCACGACAAACTGCACAGCTGTGGAATTCGTAGAACTCTGAATGCCGAGACACTTCTTTGAATAGAGAGATCTCAGCTACGGTGGTTCGTCTACGTCAGTGGTTCCCAACCTTTCTCTGACCATGTGCCCCTTCAGCATTGACAGATGAACATGTACGCCAAAAAGTTCTTATGACAAAATATTTTAGCATGATTAATCGTAGATATATTTAGCAATAGGCATATAACGGCTTTTGAGAATAATATTCACTGATATATGTGTAAATAATTGGAAATATAAGATATGTAAATATACATTTCGCTTCTATTGCTAACCTCAAATATACCCATTCGGACAGGCAAATGTACCCCTAGGACAGTGGTTCCCAAACTGGGGGTTAATTACCCCGATCCTCCCCAGANGAAAAATGGGTATGAAAAATGAATCAATGGTGCTGTTNTGGTCCAGTTGGGCAGTTTTCATAAAAACGGAACAAAATATAATGTCAGNATTGNTGTGAAGTTTCGAGGTTGCGAACTGAAGCAAAACGAGAAAGAAGTACAACTGAAAATTAGGTTAGGGTGATGAGATCGATTCTGCTACAAGAACTAATCCCATTAAAAATCTAAATTTAGACTCTAATCACTTTATTGTCATCATGAACAACGCCCACGAGTTTAAAGCAGAAAATATAATACTTGCGTTGAGATTGGAGTTTAAGGTTCGTGAGGTTTAGAAATCACCTCGCGACGAACGCTTTGCAAATTTAATCTTGAAGATGGCAGGACCTCTTGACGTAAAAACGGATGGCCTCCATCAGTATTCCGTTATGTTGGTAGTTGGTACATTGGTACATAAGAATGCTGTAACTTGACCTACAGAGCTTTGGCATCGTTTTGTTTTTGCATTTGATTCTGTTTTGTTAATGCGTTAGTAACATTGCTGCCATGTACTACCCTTTTGAAAAAATAGGTTGGTTTTTTTTTTTTTTTTTTTTTTTTTTTTTTTTTTTTTTTTTTTTTTTTTTTTTTTTTTTTTTTTTTTTTTTTTTTTTTTTTTTTTTTTTTTTTTTTTTTTTTTTTTTTTTTTTTTTTTTTTTTTTTTTTTTTTTTTTTTTTTTACGTGAGATTTTTCGCACTGTCTTGCTGAGCTCAAAGCCAGATAATTGCCATCTGGTCTCTTCTAGGTGGACTACAACTCGAACTTGAAGTCATTCTGGCACAGCAAAAGCATCCCTGTGGTAACCCTTACTGTCGATAGCGAAGAACGGCGCTGTGAATTATCCTAGGGCTAAGGCTGAATCAAAATTAACAAATGAAAGCATTCAGCGAAAGTTGGACCTACCGATATAATTTTGCGTCCCTTTCGACTAAAATCTTACTCTTGTCTCTTGAGTTTAAACGTACAAGGTACACAATCAGNNTTCAGTGAATGGTATATCNGGGTTGTTACAACATTGCTGATGAATTGTTTGGAGCTGCAGATGCACTTGGTTGTCTTTCGCGACAGCTAATGTTTCTTATACATAAAAATCNAAACTTTTTGATTTNTCAGTCATGGTAACACTGTTGATTTCTACACGGTGGGCATGCTGTTGAGTACACAAGACAAGGTATCATTACCCCCTGTCTCACTACCATCTTATGCCTGATACGCAACTTTCGAGACACAATATACTGACACTGTATATCTATAAACTCAAAAGCTTTTATTTTCGAAGAAATATTCTACCTTAACACTGTACCAAATGTTTGTGGTAAATCCAAAGAACTTTTGACAAGTCTTGAGTGTACGCGGTACGCATCTAAAACAGCGGGTTGCAAAAAATGTTCATTCTCTAAGAGATGATTTCTTTGGGAAAACATGGCACCAGAAATTTGTCGGAGTACGCTACTCATCAAGAATGGAAAACGTATAAATCTCAGTAGTACTTGCAGGTGCAATGACTAAAAACGTAGTGCAGGCGTTTCTACGTTCATCATCTACTCTATGGCTTAAGGTTTCCACAGAAGTTGGTTTGGTTGCTAATAACAAAAATCGGTTTTCCTAGAGCAAAGCTTTCTCAATGTGTTAATTATAGGATGTTTTTCGTTGACGTTCAACAACGCAGTCTTGTTGCCAAAGTCATTTAATGCCAGAGCTGTGCTGGAAAACGGACAGCGAGACCGGCCGTGTTGCGATCTGCTTCTCTGCAACCGCGTGAATTATGACGATTCCGCGAATGTCGTGTCACTGCTGTTATTACCCACCGGGACACACGACCATTAACGCATGACAAAGGAGGCAGTTGTCATTGTTCGAGCCGGGTAACATGCGAAATCTCTTCCGCTTAGAGCAGTGGTGCTTAATGCATTTAACCCTGGGGAACCCTACAATAATCTGAACATTTTCGAGGCACAGTTTCACGCAATTAATACAGTAAGTATGTTTAAGAATTTAATTCTTTAATGCGATGGCTGTGTTTGCTTTCGAGAGCTTATGAAACTGATGCGAGGCTGCTGTGAGGTCAATCAAACTCGCATTTCATCGTCAATACCAAAAAGTCTCTTTTTCTACCTCAATTTCAGTCAGTGCTAAAAATCCATACTCGCAAAGCCATGGAGATGCAAATGGCAAGATAAATTTGACAGCTTTGGAGCAGGTCGATGGATAAGAATCCTTTGTGGACAGCCAAAGCTCATCTCTAATCTCTTGCGCAAATGTTGATTGATAGAAAATGTTTCGTAAGTCAATGAATTGTTTTTCTTCGGTACATAGATTGGTATTTTCTTTTTCTTCCAAATTGATTTACCCATTTGTAGTCATTTACGCCTAATTTTTGGAAATATTTTTGAAGTGATACAACTGCAGACTAGTCAGTGTGTTCATTCTTTCTGGAATAACCCTCATTTTCAACGGAGATTCATTAACATTAAAAAACGCATCGAAAATATCATTTGAAATTTTTTTCTGCAATATCAATGTTTCGTCAAATGAAGTTATTCCTGAATTATAATTTCGAATGGCCTTTGTAAACTTGCGCTTAAACTATTCGGTTTGTCAAACAAATCTGAAACAAAATTAATTTTCAACCACTAAGTTTATCATGAATAGAACATCCAAAGTCTTTTTTTACTTTCTACGAAAGAAGTAATATTAACTTTCAGTTGGCACATTCGCTTTAAAACTGTTCCTTTCGAAAGCAAACGAACTTCTGTATGCTGCAACAATAATCGGTATTCCGAATCCATCACTTTACAATTATAAAAGTGGACTTTGAAGAGGTCGAGATTTCATAGAGTTTACCGTTTGAATAACGGAGCTCATAACTGAATACAAATTTGTTGGCAAAGCTTTGGAGACGGGGACTTTTTTGTGAATCATACAATGCAGTATGACCACGAGAGGATTACTTTGGCGAACCTACATAACAAATCCTTTATTTTTTTTGCTTGCGTAGATGGACAGCCATGGGTACAAACACTAATACAGTTCATGCACTGCAACTTTAAAAACAAAATGTTTGCATTCACCAACTCGAATATACCCTCTCCACTAGTTGTATTTTTCAATTTTTTGCAAAACAAGCACTGGTTTACGAAATTGCGCATGTTTTATGAATCGAATGTGCGAAATAAAGTGAGCTTTTTCGGGACTATCAGTAGATTTGTCCACTTGTAGAAGACATAGCATTGATCTTCTGTATCGAACTATTTACGAACTTAATCTTTTGTGTCCGAAGATAACTTTTCAAGTCGTCGTAAGATTGCATCATTTGTTTTGATAATGAAACTTTGCTCACTTTATGGCATACGTTCCAAGCATAGCTTTAACAATAATGGCTATTGCTGGTGCAATAACTGATCCTGAGTCAGTATGCGCTTTTTTTGGTTTAGCCAACAATTGAGCGTCTTTGCAGCTTGCAAACAAGCCCTTTTCTGGCAACTTGAGATAGTTGACAAGTCGCTTTGCTTGTTTTACTTTTTGTGACAGGAGATTCTCAAAGTATCCTTTTTTAAAAGTGTCTGCTTCGTTTGCTTGGAACAAGAGCATCGTCAAGTAGTATTGCAGATAATGTACGAAGGCTGTTGGTAATCCTCAGTTCCAGAAGCAAAAAACCATACTTGATGCAATCTTCCTTATATTCTCTCCTGATATAGTATGCCCTTTTCAGGTGCTACTTTTGGTTTCGATGGTCTAGTTTTGTCAAAGTATTTTTTCATGACTTTGTTTTTTGCAAACCTAGCCAGCATAAAGAAAAACAGATTTGATAGTCGACAATGTCAACAGACTTTCTTTAACAAGCAGTGGTGCTTATTACTACAAAAAATGTATTTATTTCCAAGCACTCAAACCTACAAAATACGTGACTATTTATTTATTGATCAGCTGGAGTAAACTGATAAGCTAGCAAATCAATGAGGTTTCACTTCTGTCAGCAAGGTTTATTTCTTTACCACAAAACTTTGGCAAAATAAGCAAACAGTATCTCGTGATTTTCTAAATGTTTAATGCCTACGAGTCAATTTATAAAACAATTTTGAATCCTTAGTGCCGTAAGGCTGTTACCACTTCGCTCCATCTTTCCAACCGGAAAAACAAAGTNAATTTCAGGAATTAATTGCACAATCCAGTCACGTGACGGCCATGCTGTTTAAGATCCGCTAGCGGCGCTAAAATAGCATAGATTTAAAACTTNGGGCTGAAAGCAATTGTTGTTTCCAGCATACGTGTCCCGCATATTCCAAAATATTGGCAGCACACATAAAAACTGTCTCGGCACACACGTTTTCAAATATGGTTGAAGGCAGGAAGCGCATCTTCGGCTATTTGTCTCACGAGAATGTCACTGACTATTATTGTAAGTACTTTGCAAGTGCCTACATGGATGTTTATCAAAATTTTCTTTTTTACTGAAAAGACGTTGAAAAACACTAGCTGCATCAATCTGGAGTTTTGGGTTTGGAAACCACTTCGAAGTTTTCAAAATTGTTTAAATGAGTGAAAGTCTTACGTCAAAGCGACGTGGAATGTCGAATTACCACATTTCAACCTCACCTAATTACAGTTTTTCTTTTGCGTAAAGTACAGAAAAGTATAAAACTGATTTTATTCAGTTTTTTAGCAACATGTAAAATCAGTTGATGCTTTTTGCGGTTGAGCCGCTTTATGGCAATGTTTTGCTTACTTGTATTCGCAAGCAGACTGCCTTCGCGGTTATAACTTTTATTCGGCTAAGGCAAGTTTCGTTTTGCTGAGATTTAACAGAGTGCCGGTCAACGCTTGTCGCTGAGCACAGTGCAAATCGTTGCGCAGAAACCTGACTGCGTGGATGTCGCAGTGTTTCTCACCTGGGAGGGTTGCAGGAAGGCAAGCGTCAAGCACCTTGTGAAAAAGGATTGGTGCTGTTGATAAGACCGCTGCTGCATATAGGCAGCAGGCGGGAGGCGTTGATTGTTCTGTCAGGATCTGCAGAGCTATTAAAAGGTTGATGCATGTCAGTCTGTGTTTTGGATCGATGCGCAACATGACACCAGAGTCTACTTATATTTTTACTTATGCTATTGAAGTTTGTAGGCTACGTTGAGTCGAAGCAGGTGGCTTGGCAAACAAAAACCGATGGACAACGAAACCACAAGCTTTTGTTTGGGTGCATTTCAATGTGTTCCTGTGTCAGAGAGTATCCTTCACAGAGTTCAGCACTGCAGTCGGCTTTGATCGGTTAGAATTGGTAGTGTTTCCAGAAATACTAGGCAGAATGCTAGTGCGGTGAAAGAACGCAAGGACTGACTGATGCATTTTTTTTGCTGAAAGTATACATTCTTGTGTCAAGTAAGGAAAGTTTTTAAAACTCATCTAGATTAAATGTGTTAATTATGACTGAGCTTCGGTTGGTTAAAATTTGCTATTTCTAAAATATTACACGAAAGAAAATTCAGTCTTTTTCATAGGTTAAGAAGGGTTTGGTTTTCAGCGATGTGCTTCACATTACTGTTTAAACACTTATTAAATATAAAGTTTGTTACTGTGCGATTTGCCGCTTCTACATTTCACGTCTTTTGCGGCATTTCAGTCTAATTTCCTGTAAACTCGTGCAGCGTTTCATCATGTTTCTCATTTTGTCAGCAATTTTTATGAATTTCAAAAGCTACGTAGGCTGCAAGTGGGTTTCTGGTTTAATAATTTCCATTTTAGGAAAATTTTGACATCACAAACAGAATGTAGCCATCTTTCACAACACTCGACAAAGCGTTTTTGTAACGTTTGTGCTATCTTTAACTAGCACAAATTCTCAAGGTAAAAAGAAAAATGCAGGCCGTAGTTAAAGCGTCCCTCAGGTTGTTCGCCTCGTCAGAGTAGTCAGACTTCAAACAAAATTACACGAACTCATTAATTGTTAATTGTAAGTATCTACTTCGATCTCAGCAATACAGATGTGGTAAGGGATGAACAAATGAGCCTTGCGGTTTTGGGCTAGCGATACAATTTTCACCCGAGTTTTGGTTTTGTTTTTACCATTGTTTTGTTCGCACCAGTTTGGCTGTCACAATCGCAATTTCTGGCCTGTGGCCATGTGCAAACAATCATTGTCACAATTTTTTAGGGCAATGTATTTCAATGCCGCCCCCAGGCTTTAGGTGCTGACAACGATTAATTCCACACAACAGTTCATAGCGTTACTGCAGGTAGCGGTGTTGCGTTACGATTACGGAAGAGAGCCGAGCGGATGTTGTCAAGACAGACATGTTTCCTTCACGCTGTCTCAGAGCATTTTCACTGGTTAGAATTAATTGTAACAAATGCATATGCTGCCAATAAACTGAGGAAAATCTATTCAGTGCGAAGTTTATCAACGGGTTGCTGATAGCAGTTAACCGAGATGTGTTGCGGGCGGAAACGTATCTGTTTCAGTGTGGTTTAACCAAAACTGGACATTGCATGCCGTACATGAAATAAAAATTATTTTGTTAGATGTTCTAACTGTGAAGCATGCATGTCGTTCCCAAGGTGGCGTTAAACCGTGGAGTTCGCTGGAAAAGAAAACTTAACAGTTTTGTCGCTGGTGCATTGTCAATACAGGTTCGCAGGTGAAATCAATCCTGTCACTATTGTCATTTCATCGCACTAAAGTTGTTGTAAAATCAAAATAACGAAACTATCATAGCTGTTAGACTGCGGATTTTGTGCATGCAACGTGAATGCTGCGTTCAGACCAAAAGACGGAGGAATATTTTGACTGTGCTGCTAATAAAAATTGACAGGCTTAGCTGATTATCTATTTATCGTAAATAACCTGCTGTTATAGCGTCGATTCCACGATGCCCTGCTGGTGAGTTCTGCCACATAAATGTTTCGCTGAGATTTTAGTCGTGGAAATATGTGTGCATTAAATATTCATGATTTCTATTCGATTTTAAAACATATTTCTTCACCCCTGGGAGATGATATCCTGTGCTTTTCTCGGCCAGGGAAATGGGAAACCTTGCATTTTAACCGTGCCTTCCATGCGCAAAAACGTCCGAAGTTTTGTGTAATTTAGTGGTCCGAAAAGCAATTCTTTGGCTCCCTGGTCTGCGCAGATTGAAACTGAGGTTAGTTTTCCGTGCCTTTGGATACATCGAATTGAAATGTACATCCAAGATTTGGAGCACTGTTTTATATTACTTCCATCACGTGGTTACTACCATCAGTCAACTCATTTTATCTGTTGTGTAACACTGACCTTTACACATTCCGTTAAAACGAAAAGTCTGTAACTCCGTTAATTTTTTGTTTCATTACGTACTGCTGACTTATTTGTGGCAAATGTCATATTTTTATGTAAAAAAGAAACTTTGGTTTTGGAAAAAATATTGTTGCCATTTAGGTGTTCCAATTATCGTCCATCCGCGAACTGTTCCAATTATTATAATGGCCTGCCAAATGTTTTTTTTTTCGCAGTGAATTTGTGACATTTACTAGTAAACACGGCTGCAGTTATTTGAAAAGTACGCGCAATCACACAGTTTCAATCGGATTTTCATTAGGGAAAGCCGTTTTTAAAACGCATTTTTTCAACCCGCAATGGTTTTTGTTTTTCTCTGCGGGCTTTCTGCCCAAGCACAAAAAGTGCTAAAAACTGAAACGTTAACGTGACCAGAGTGGAAAGCATTTTTTTGTAAATCCCATTAATTTCTTTGCAAATGGTAGTGTTATATCTTTGGCACTGTTGTCAAAGCATATTTCAATATGTGCCACAACTTTGGTTAAGTTTAATTGTGATTTAGTGTGGGTCAAGTGCTTTTCAAATCACCGTTAATCACATTTGTGGTGTAAGACGATTTTTACGAAATTGGGACGCGCGCATGAAGCCATTTAAAAAAATTTTTTCTCAGAAGGAAGCTGGCTATGAAGTGCGATTTTTGTTTGGAGATTTTCTGCTTTTGTGCTACCATTTGCTTGTGGTTCACAAGTGGTTAAGCTTTACAACATAGGTTCCCAACTTTTTTGAAGCTGGAACCCCTTTAGTAAAATTAGAAGTAACGCTCGCAACTCTCGTTATGAAAAAAGCATGATTTTGCAGCATCTTAATTTTCAAAATTACTACTCATAATACATATTGACAGTACAACAGAAAACACTGGTGTTTTGCAGTAGGCTAATCACCTTTTGTGCATAGAAATTATCGGCTCATACCTTGGCACACAATTACTCAGAGCCACGCACAAATCGTTAGAGGGATTCAAACAAGAACGAAACTTGTTTGTCAAATGAATTGGAGAGGAAAATCCACATTTGCACAAATATGTTGTTGCATAGAGCTCTAGAATAGGCAGTGTTTTTGTACACATTTCTTGGGTAACTTCGCATGGTTGAACATCAGAAACTTTCGAGCTCTGTAGCATCAAACAACAATTTCGCTATGAATAGTTAAACGTCACAATGCGCTTACAATCGCATCACCCGCCATCTTCTGCATGGTAACCACAGCGTGAAGCAGAAATAGCAATGCACGCATTTTGCAATTTCAACTGTTAAATTGGTAACGCTAACTGGAATAATTTGGTTGGATAATGTTGTTTTTAGTAACAGCAACAGCAAGTTTTTCGTAAACGTTGGTTTGATTGTAAAAATGTACATCCAAGAACATATACAAAGTCACACACAAAAATCGCATTTCAGACCCCCGAAAATCCTGTTTCGGACCTCCAGGGGTTCGGGAACCCGTGGTTGGGAATCGCTGCTTTACAGGGTATAGATTCTACAAGCGTTGTTTTCTTGCGAAACGTTGTTTACATTGGTTCGGGGGAAGTAGTCAACAATGGGCTCCTTCTGATTGGTTGATATATGCAGTTCTCGGCTCCTTCAGCCAGACTCAAAATGTTACCAAGTTGAATAATGGAAAACCATTTTATAGGTTTGTAAGCCCAAGTATCGTAGGCTCCGGAACAAACACCTTTGGAAGCGCAAGGGCAGTTCCGACATTGATTCATGAAACATCTTTTTAATTTCTCAATTTAATTTTTTTAACTCGACGGTGGTAGAATATTTAAAGTCTAAGAAATGTGAAAAATTTAGAGCTCTTAGAAATGGTACGTGCGCCTCATTTTCCTAAAATCACCAGATGTGAAGAGTTTTACGTCGGTAGTTTTCCACGAAGTACCCCAGTAAGTGTTTCATAAGTTCACTTTTCACGCTTTCGCGCTGCAACTTATGCCAAATAACTGTGCTTCTCGTGCCGAAGTCTACGATCCACTAAAGTTTTCGTATCATCCGCGATTTGTCACGTATAAAGGAAAATTTCTGATCTGCGTTATTGTTTGAAAGGTCTTTTCGCTCGAAGAGGAGCAAGCCTGGGGAGCAAGGTGCTTATAGTCATCCACCACAAGTAATTCACCCCAATGGGTACACAGCGGTAAGCTATTTCGCTTTGTCATAACTTAACTTTTGTTTCACCGACTTGACCGTTGAAATTGCTGCAACGGTTAAAAAGAACTTGTTTACAAGCCAGTAGTCCCAGCGAACAAAACAATGAACGTGACCTCTTTACGCGTTTCTTTTATTGAAGTTTTGAAAAGAAATAATCCTTTTGTCGAGAGGTTAGTTCGTATCAATTGTCTCCACCGTTCATACTAAACAAATGACTCGTTATTTTGCACCTTCAGAAACTTTTTCAGCCTACCTGTTTGCGCATGACAAAACTTGATTTAATGTTTTTTATAAATGCTTTTTGCAAAGTTGGATTTTTGTCAAGCATTATGTTAAATTAACTGCTTGTCAAAACCCTCTTCCAGCGACGAGGAAGCACAAGTCCTGGATCGTCCAGCGGGAGCGCGACTCCCAACAGTCTTAGCAACTTGCTGGGAAGCAATCAAGTTACCCCCCAGCAACTACAGATTGTCAGGGAGCAGATGGCTGCGGCGCTGACGCGACTGCGCGAACTAGAGCAGCAGGTAGTCTACTGATCATGTCAAAATTTCAAACGTTTTGCACGCAGATTGAAATAGTTAAAATACCAGACATGTGCGAGTGAGCACGTTTGCCTCGGGTTTCAGTTTAGGTTTGCAATTAAGCAGAACTTAATATTTTCTTGGATGCAGCATGGCTTCTTCTTTGTGAACTTTTCCAAACAGTGTTTTTCAAGATGTAAAGAAACAATCGTCAAAAATTGTAAATTGCTATTTACTTTATTCAAGCGAAAACCGTCTTTGCCCTCTACTTATCTATCGTTGCAAGTCTCGCTTCAAAAAACGTTTAGTTCAATTTAAGTCTGATATACAACATTGGTACACGACATTGAAGAAGCTAGATTGGCAGAGTAAAATGGAGCTCACACCTCTCGGGAACTTACAGATTATATTCGAAGATTGGATCACCTGCTCTAGCTATAATGCACATTACGAAACTGTTACGTTAAAGTTGTAGCTAGACGGCGCCAAACTATAGTAGTTTTGGAAACTGAGTGAAAAAATTACAAAAATGTACTTTTGGGAAAAAGTTTTTTTCATTTCAAGCCACAGCAGTGCTACGACTGCTACCCCTCTGAAGCTGCGATTAAGGTAGTGCACTTTTTATTTTAAGGCAATAAGCAGCAGCGCATCATAGGTATTTTGAATGACATGCTTAGATTTTCCAAGAAATCTCTGTGCCAAACTTTGTCTTTAAAAATTCCCTAGCCGACGCTTGCAGTATTAGCACATCTTTATGTTCGTGAGTCTTTATTTTGGAACCAGATTATACTGTAAGGTGCTTCAAGCGCATGTTGTACTAGACATTCATCTGGAAATAAAGTGGATTTGATTTTATTTGCGCATGAAATAATCGCTATTTGCAAATATCCCATTCGGTCCATGCATTTTAACGGCTTAAGAGACATTACTGACGTTCAGGTGAAAACGATACCAGTTCTCGAGGTAAGAATTTCAGTCCTCCAACAAGAAAAGAAACGATTACTCAGTGAACTTGCCAACGTAGATCCAAGTGCTACGCAGCGTTTTGCAGTTGACTGTGATGGGAATGCCAAGGAAGAAAACGGCACTTTGGGTAAGTGTTGATATCAAGTGCAGGTTTGTTCAATGCCCATAATATTCTCGGCTCTTGCATTTATTCATGCATGTTTTTTTACCAAAAAGGAGAAATGCCATCAAAACAAGGCAAATGAGTGATCGGTTTTGAGAGGAACTGTTTTATTGTTTACATGATATCACCATGCAGCTATTAGCATTTTATGCTTATATGCGACTATGCCGATATAGCTTGTGGAAATTTTGTAACAAATGAAAATTACAGTTGAAAGTAAAGCACTTTCTCTTTTCAATGCTGTTAGCTTGATGAACTCCGACATGTAGCAAAGCTACACACCAAGGATATTGTATATACTGAGAAACACAACCCTCTCGGTACGCAAACATAACAGCAGTGACTTAAATTAAAGGTCGAATCGTTATCTTATACGAAGGTTTACAGAGCTAGAATCTATAGTTTATGACAACATAGCATAAAATGCTACTATTTCTAGTCACCGTAGGGTGCCGTCCTGACTCCTAAGTCTTCGGCATGAAGCTTAATTACGGGCGGTAGGCTTCAGTTCGGAATTTTGTTATTTTGGGAAACTGAAACGCTCTTAGCCATCACCATTCCAAAACCTACTGGCCTGCTGTTGTGACGCCCGGCAGACCTTGAGCTATGGATCAAATAGTGTATTTTTGGGGCAGAGTGTGCTCTTCAGACATGCAAGGCAGTTAGTCTAGGTGAGGTCATCTAATAGGCCCTTAGAAAATACTTCACTCAGGCACTCCTTGCGTCCGCGTTTTTTTGTGGGATTCACGTGGGGGTGCGCAGTGTGGTATGTTGATGAGTGAGCAAATTGGTGATCCTATGCCTTGCCGGATCTCGCTTACAAATATTTCCAAGCAATCGACCTCTCTCGTAGAGGTTCTGCCGTACACACAGACCCCATTATTATTTCAGATTTGTTTTGAAAGGGATGATGCCTCAGGTAACAACAAAACAATGCACTAGACCAGGTTTTTTTTAAAGGAAAATGTTAGGTACCCGGTATAGACCTACAGGGACCTGATGTTTCTGATTCTAAGGACCCGATTTTCTATGATTCTAGGGACCCGATGTTAATTTTCTCTGATTCTAGGGACCCGATTTTCAACTCAAGAAACCCGAATCGGGTCCCTAAAACACCTTAAAAAATCTGCACTTAGCAAGAGCAATTTCACTAATTTTTGGCAATTTTGTCAGGTTTCTTTGAGTAACTCGCTATAAAAATAGAAAAATTATTGGGCAAAATATTCGAATTTTGTTTGTTACGTGGGCACAGCAATTTCGGGTCTTGCATTTATGAGTGAGAGTAAAAGCTGAAATGGTCTTAAAGGCTTAGCTTCTTTCGTTCAGTGGACACGTTTNCTGTGCTTTTCATCTTTTCCATTCCACCAAACGTGTTACCACACAGATAAAATCGTCTTGTAGTTTCTAACCATGTTTATCGANTGGCCACCATACGCTGTAATATCAACATCTTATTTGCAAGCAGGATTGGCGTTACACGTTCCTCTGTATAGGTCTTGACTTTTCCCGCTTCCGGCTTATTCCGGTAGAAAGCTCGAGCCAGTCATATCGCTTTGAAAAGCTAAAGCTGCTTTAATTTACCTTGAACAATTACTTAGCCAACGAAAGGAAATCTTACCAAGAATTTTATCACTTAGTTTTAACTCGTCGACCCTGCACATGGGAGCATTTTTATACGTTGCAATTGCTATTGTAACTTAATTTGCACACTATCGAAAGTATTTCAACATTAATTCCTCAAAATTATTTCGCAGATGTGGAAAACCCCTCTCCTCGTTCGCTTGTTTCCGCATCCAGCGGGATTTCTTCAACCCGTTCCTCTGAGTCGTCGCTCGCATCACCGAAACAAAACAGCCAAGCAGGTTCCTTGTCTCCTCTTCCGCAGCGCTCATCAAGCAACGTCGCCGCTCACTCCCCAAACGGAGCTCCTCCGCTGCCCCCGAAGCGCAAGTACCGTTCGTTTGGAGTCGGCGACAGCTCCTCAGTGTGGGACATCGTTTGTTATTCAAAGGAAGATCGGAAGTTTGCGAACGCCTCTGTGGAGTGCGACGTTGTCCAGCACCGTGACTTCACGTCCGTGGTGGAGCCTTGCGACATCGACGCTGCGTTTGACATTTTCCCATCCCCACCCATGCAGTTCGAAGAAAGGCAAACCAATACCGAGTACTTATCACTTGTTGATGCAAAGTGCCAAACTCCTTCAGATGAGGGAATTTCCCGTGAGGTGCAAACTGATATCCTTCGGGTGTCCACCACAGGTTGCGGGGACTTTGCATTTTTCGAGGTTGGTTTGAGTGACAAGGATTGACATTTCTTTAGTTATAATAGTTATACTTCAGAATTGCTTATGATACTTCCTCAGATAATTAACGCGTAAAAAGCGCAGCATGCGGTGCTCGGTGCCCATTTCTACTCTTGTGTCTCACGCAGGGGCGTAGCAAGGTTAGATGGCTCCCGGGGCAAGAAGCAAGTTTGGCGTCCCCGTGTTCGAAACTGAGGTCTTTCGGAAGCAAGTGTATGGTATCGAAAAAAGTACTTGCGACATTGTTGCGACTTTTCGGCGCCCTCCGCAGTGATTCGTCGCCCGGGGAGTTGCACCCCCCTTCCCCCCTTCGTTACGCCCCTGATCTCATTCCTTTGTTTCACCATTAGGCATTTTGATACTTCGAAATGTGGAAGGCACTTTGCCTGATCTAAATAAGCACGATAAGCCACTGTTTGGCAAACAAAGCAATTTGCTCAAAAACGTTTGTGGTACAGTACCTACTTCTGTAAGAGAGGGTAATTGCATGAAAATGAAATTTTGTAAATGCTTGCAGGCGGTTGAAAAATCCATCGAAACCGTTTGTGTGGAATGCGCTGATGCCTCGGTTATGACCGTGCCTTCCTCGCTGCCGACGTCGCACGTACAAACTACCACGGAGGGGTTACAAAGTTGGAAACACGCCGGTGTTGGCAATCACGTTGTCACTCAAAGCTGTGCTGTGGAAACCGATTCCCCACACACATTCGAAGCACAAACCGATTGTGAGGGTCTCCTATGCCAACAAGACGCTGCCATCGAAACTGACAGTGTTTCTACATGTAACGTCGGCACAGACGCAGTTCATAAGTCAACTGTTTGCACAGCGACATCTAGCGACGATTTGATTTCACAAGTCGATGCCGCTAGTGGGTTCGATGCTTGTCAGGTTTTCGTCGATGCTTCAACAGAAACAGAACACAAATGTTTCGAAAGTAAGAGCACTTCTGTTTCTTTGCGTCTGGCTGAAGTTCAGGATGCTCAAACACTAACAGCAAGTGGGAGTTGGTGCTCTTACGAGAACATGCGGAACGCTTCGTGTGGCGACGACGAATGCGTTTCGTACGTCGCTGCTGGTACGAATACTGTTCCTATAGACACACAGGATCAAAGCATGGTCACCGAAATGGTTCCTGATGTTCCACCGTCCACTGCCGATATTGGAACTAACACGTTAGTTGTTGAGACTGTCGAAAGTGCAACGCACTATGACGTCATTATTCCGCGCTTAACGTCATCATCGACAAATACACACGTTACTGCCACGGAGTCGCGTTGCACACAGTGCGATGTAAATGAAAGGCCGAAATTTGTTGATGTTTCAACTTCTACAGAACATGTCGAAGAGAAATCCTCTAATAAAGAAATTGACTCGTATGTTGACAAGGTAATGTTTCGCAGCAGACATTAATGTCAAAGTTCTGTTACAGATTGGATTTTGTGTTTCTGCTGCTCCAAATTAGCGTAATGAAAGATTTTAGGATGAAACTTTGGAGAAAGTGTTTTAACTTTGGTACAAGAAATTAATGTATTGCAGACCGGTCCTGCACGAATATAATGACTTGATGCATTGCATGCCGTGTAGAAATAACTGTGGTTTTCTCATTCAGAAAAGACAAATTTCTTTAGTTTGGGTGACAAACGCATACACGAAGGTACTGCCGAAAGTTAAAGATAAATTGCCACCACTGACGTTGCCGAAAAAATTGATAACCAATAGCAATCATTATTTCTGTATTAATGATACATTTTAAGGCCGCAATTGGATCTACAGTACACTGTGTCGGCCCTGCAGGTTAATGCGCTGCGACAGAGGCAAAACATCTAAATCGTTTTCGTTTAGTACATTGCGATTTTACTGTTATGTGTTGCACACAGGTCCAATCTTTGCTGGAAGAACAACAAAATATACTTGCTGAAAATTTCGATGTATTCACGGATTCGTGGCAAGAAAAGCAATCTAACGAGGCCAAAATTTCACGCTTCGTCAATCCAGCGTTGAACGTTGAATCTGCCAGCAGTGGCGGTGATGACGAGGTTGATTCTGGTAAAATTGATCCAATCAGCGCTTCGTTTTCGTTAATGCGGGAATCATCATCATCAGCAGATGAAAGTGACGAAAGCGACGACGACGATTTAGGCTATTCGAGGCCTACTTCTCTTCTGCCATTGCCAAAATCAGGTATGTTTACTATTTACTTTTGTATTTGAACCTGCTTGATACAAACCACATCAGCAGAAAATGTATTTGAAGGAACGTTCTGAAGAGTGTGATTTTGTTTCTAGAAAAGCACGCTGCAATTTTACATAACACACATTTACTCGAATAAACTCTGCAGCAACTCTGTTCCTTGTCTGTAAAAACTGTCGTAACCTTACGCGCATTGTGATAGTGCCCTCGCTAGCAAGGCACTTACAGCTTGCTGTAATTCTGCTGGCCTTTCAAAGATGCCACGTTACAGACGGTAGTAGAGTATACAGCCAACAATTTATTGGAAACAACGAAACGAAGATCCGAGCTGAGCAAATTTATTTCTGTAGTTTTCACTTGCATCGCTCATTCATTAGCAGGCATACAAACAACAATTTATATCGAAGTGTAGTATGTATTGGAAGGATTTACCCTGAAGGTTGCATTTAACAAAATATTTAAATCAATCTATAAAATTGTTTAAAACAGGCGCAAATGAAGGAGAAATTCGTTTAAGGAAGTTTGTTAAACCAGACCAAGTGATCGATATTCGGCCAATGAATACTTAATTCCTCTTTAAGCATAAGGTCGCATTTTGAGCTGGGTGGAGATCCTGCACTGTTACTTTGGAATAGCGGAAGCGCTATCAAAAATACTTGCATCTGCACCCACCATTTCCAAATCACTGTCTTCACTTGAGACGTTAAAAGTGCCAGACTTGCAAGAAACGGAATTCTAGTAGAACAGTTCATGCAAAACTGGCAATCTGACAGGTCGCCAGTTACACTAGAACTCAGAACGAATTTAAATTATTTATTCATTTCTGAATGCATAATTTTTATTTCCCAACCACCTGCAATGACTTACCAGTTTCCACATAACGGAATTTAACTTTTTTTGCATCTAAAATGTTTTGCAGACTTTGAATTAAAACCAATACTTAAAAAACCGGGAACACCTGTCCGTGAGAAAAAAGTTCTCAGATTTGCAGAAGGAGTAAAGATGGATGAGTAAGTTGTTTTGAGCATTTAGTGAACATTGCAGGTTTGTTCGCAACACAGATTATTTTTAAGATAAATAAATTTGTTCTCATGTTAGTTACTTTGTGAATGTTTGTGAAAAATCGTTGTTAACATCGTGTTTTCACGAAGTGTGATTCAATATGGGTTTGGAATTACCTGCTAATGCAGTGGGCGACGTATTTTGCGTAATAATGGACCAGTTAGTACTTGGCAATTGATGCATAAAGCAAAGGCACTCTGGCGTTAAACAATGGCGCGTGTTGAATGTACTACTTTATCAAATAAAATACAGTAAAAAGGCATAGATTGAAAACTGCATGTCTTTCGAAGTGGTTTAAGAAACAATAACCAACAACCAATGAATTAAATCAAATAATGTTTCGAAATACAACCACCTTTGACGACAGCAAAGATGTGGAGCAACACAGCACACGCAGACGCGTAAGCACAACAAAAGTTGGCAGAAAATAACAATGAGTTATTGCGATAAGCAGCGAATCAGCCAAAAATTCATTGCCTTTGAGTCAAATCTTACATTTGAGTAAAGGAGTGTGGAGAACTAGCTGACATTTCGTGATGGGAGGTTTTCTTATATCGTGATCGATTAGGCAACCTGTAGGCATTGGAAATCGCAAGCGGTGGCAAATATTTATGATTGATCAGAATTGACCACATGTTCAGGGTATTTTCGTGTGGGCATCTACCTCTGAGTTTTTTAGAAATCCAATCTTTTAAGTCTGCTAATTACACTAAGTCTGCGTGGCCAATATACGTATCAGCACAAAGGTATGTTAACTCGTAGACGACGCCTGAGCGTTCTGAAGTTCATTGTCGCACCTTGAATGGGAAATTCACATTTCAAGTTTGAATGACTTGAATTTTGAAACAACATTATCGAATATTAACAAACGGTCAATATGGTTTAGTTGCGTTACTGTTTGTTAGGTCAAAATAGTTTTTGTTCTTTGTTGACTGGTGTGGAGAGACAGCGTGCGGACCGGTACGAAACAAACTGAGGACTGTAACCACCGATAACGGAAACTTGTAGAATGCTGCGCATTGTAATCTGCCTGAATATCTCACTTTTGCTGCCATTTGTCTACTTAGCTCCTCTAGCGAGGACGAAACATCTGACGACGAAGATCTCTCAGAAGAAACCGAATCTGAGGAAGAAGTCAAAACACCACCCAAAGTTTTAAGGGTATATGTCCGAAAACCCACTCCAGTAGTGGAAACAAAGCAGTGGACTTACAGTCAAGATTTTGTGAAAAAATCTCCGTCCCCAGAACCAGAGCCCGAAATTGCGGAGAGCATTGAGGTACAAAGTTTAGTACCATCAAATTAAACCTTGAAATCATATTTTCCCGTAAGATAATGTACTGCGTTCATAAAAATTTAGCTATAAATTCATTTTTGTGAACATGTGCAGAATCCGCCGACAGAACCGGAGGCAAAATCTGAACCGGAAACACCAGAAAGGTCAACTGCGATTGATGTGACTGTTACAGATGGCACAGAAGCAACTGACAGTGAGTTAGACAGTTGCAAAAGGTGAGCAACAGTGAGTCAAATGATGCTGAGTCACATTAAAAATAGGCATGAATTAGCCTGTTTTACGNAAGAAGGATCACTTCAATTGTTTGGTGTTCTTTGTCAGGTACCATTTCACATCTGACGTTTTAGACGCGTGCGACATTCTGGAGAAACATTTAAAAAATTTAAAATCTGTTGAGAAACACGATTTGGTGAGTGATTTTAGAGATGAGTAAGCTTTTTTTGTTTACCTGTGACTGATAAATCTTGACCACAATGAACGAGATTTGATGCCGATTGTTGAAGTTACTTCTGGGAAGTGTTGCTTTACAAAAGGCTGTTCTGGGTTTGCAGCAGTTAAAAAATCTGAACAATAATGTCTGTCGAACCCAAGTTTCCTTTTGTGCTTTTAACTGAATGAATTCATTTCAATCTGCTTGCTCTGCATTTCGTGTAGGTAATAGCCACCTCTCTCGTCCAACGGGAATGGTTCGAGGTGGCGGCTGGAGTGGGCTCTTCTCGAGACATTTTGGACGATTTTGTCACTCATCTTGCCGATACATCACTTCCAGTTCTTAGAAAAGTGGTCAACATGACAGACGCTAGTGTAAGACATCCTTACTACCTGCTTCATAAGCCTACACAAAAACTTGTTTTTTATGAGGCGATGCATAAAAGTAGCACAATAACGGTGTATCATGTTAAATGCCGTAACTGTAAAGACTGTTAGCCCGGGTTTCCAATTATTCATTAAGTGCGTTCTTAAAATTGTTTATTACGTGAGTTTATTTCAATTTTGTCAGGGCAACACTGTGTTGCACTACGCAATTTCTCACGGAAATCTAGACATCGTCGAACTCTTGCTGGGAATAGATGAACTAAATGCAGATCGAGCCAATCAAGCCGGTTACACTGCTGCTATGCTTGCTGCCCTCTGTCAAATCAAAACGAGCGAAGAATCAAGAATAATTAAAAGACTGTTTGCGGTTAGATGTTCCTTTGTATTTTCGTAAATTTAGAGTTTGTATTTGGCATATTTAGATTATTATATTTCAGTAGAATCTACACAGCTATGCTTTTGATCTCTGAAGTTATTTTGAGTAGAGTGCTTCCTCGATTATCCGGTCTAGTCTGGATAATATTTTTAGAAATCTGAGCGGATATGTAAAATACCGGATAAATGAATTATTGTATTTTAGTGAAAGAAACAGCAACAAAACTCGTATATGGTTTCAAAATCGATAGAAGTTCAACAATTTGCTAAGAAAATTCCGATTTAACTATCACTCGCAACAATATATTTGCTAGAAAAAATCAATTTTAGATTGTTTGCGGGAATTTTAGCGTTTTTCGGCAACAACTCGCGAAGTCGTACCAATGTGAAAGTTGACGGGATGATCGAATTCCGGTTAAACGAGGTGCGTATAATCAAGGAAGAACAATAATAAGACTTAAAATGACATTTAAAAGTGATTTTGTGCCGTGTGCAAAGATGAGCTCATCAAGAACTGTGTCAACCCAATAAAGATAAGCTGTTCATCTCAGTGTTGAACATTTGAATTTGGCCTATTTGGAACGTGCGTTTAGCACCCAGCTATCGTTGGTAAGCGTTTTGACAAAAGGTGGTTTTTGACAAAATGTCTAGATAAGGGCTCGAAGTTGTCTATACAAAAGTCAAGGAAAGATTTACAAAATATCTAGGTGTCTTAAACACAGCATTTTACCTTAAGAAATAACTCTGTTTGGAGACTGGAACGGTTGTTTCTTTTCAGTGAAGATCACTGTTTTGCTACACTTAGTGATTGCACTTATTGTCTTGTGAGTGGTACGAGGTTCTGTGTACCATCATGACGTCATTTATCAACTACAGTTGCACTTGCTTGTAGGCAATTCTTTTGAACATAAAAGTGATCTTTTTCTCAAGGGCGAATCCAACAAGTGAGTTTAGGGGGGGAGATTTCAGCAGTGGCGTACGCAGAAAATTCTCATGGGGGGGTTTCATTGAGTGGCACATGGTGGTCATTTGTATTTGGAGTGCGCTGTTTGTGACGTCATTATTTGACGTCGTATTCATGTTTCCAAACCGACGTTTCGTAGTTTGTTGACACAATATGCATATTCTTCTACACGCACTCTCCTTATTTCATATGTCATTGCACCAGTGGCGGATCCAGGGGGGGCAGTTTGGGGCAACTGCCCACCCAAACCTCTGTGGCGCCCCTTTGCCATAAATGCGCCCCTGTTTGATGCCCATGGAAGTCGAAACAGATTTAAAAATATTTTAAAATAAAAAATGTTTTTCGCTTAGTTAAACGTCAGGGTTTACGTGCCGGACTTTACCGAACCTCGCATCGAATAGCGTGAACGATGCTATTGTTTCGTAATAGTTCCACTGTTTCGTTTTTCTTTGCCACGTCAGAACTGCCCAGCCTTCACAAACGCAGTCGAGTTCGCAGTTCTTGACTTGCTGCTGTGTTGTATGAAAATGGTCTTTTTTTTACAAGTTTATTCTTTAATGTAATGCCTGATGACCGCCCTGAAAGGAAAAGGAAAGGCAGCAGTAAAAATAGGAATGCAATGTGGAAAACTTATTACTGACTCGAGATTTTACAAGCCTCCAACATGAAAACGAAACACCAGTTTCAGTGCTATTACCAGTGCAGTTCGTGAGTCCGCAGTTTGTCTGCATCGTAGTTTGGCAACATAAAAGTGAGTGGATGGGTTTCTT
>JGI24158J21664_10001205_pt1 | contig 28280 bp, 19 predicted proteins | sample Ectturendosymbi3_FD_21664 | JGI IMG/M metagenome (IMG submission 21664) | reverse complement strand
TGATTTTAAGCGAATAACACTATTTTCTTGAGAAGAAACGACTGTATAGGCTATGCTAAAAATTTGGGGGGAGCCACCTGCTACGCCTGTGGACTCTAAACGACGTGGATGGAATCACGAAATACCGTAAAACGAATTTCCTTTGAAATCTTTCGTTCAAATGACGAACCGTTCTGCGCGTGGCGTCACGCGCCGCCGCAGAAACATCGCACGATCATCAGTGGTGATATCATCAGTGGTGATATCATCAGTGGTGATATTGCATTGAGTAAGTACTGCAGGAAAACAAAAGAAAATCGCACGACAGAGGCAGGAAACAAAACGCGTTCAGACTGTGCAAAGATAAAACGTGGGGGTGGACACATATTTCCTCCTCAGTTTGCGGATCCAAGAAACTTACAGTGGCTTTGATCATATCATGATCTTAGCGACGTGCGGACTGTGGCAAGATGCAATCGACATCAGGAGTGGGAGGTCTTGCGAGACGATGCTGCAACGACAATCAGGAGTCTTTGGTGAAACACAAACAAACGAACCTTGAAACATTGCAGTTTGCAGCAAGAGCTAAAATAGCACCAAGCTAGGTTATTGCGCAGGTCGATGACGTCATCCCAATCACGTTACAACGTATGATGCAAGAAGCCCGGTAGTGGTCTAATTTTTTTTAATGAAAATGCCCTTTAAGTTTCAATAACAAGGTCTGGGTGAAGATAGATCGGCGAACATCGGGAGAATTTGATGTAATGATCATCACTTAAGTCAGTGATCGACTAATTTTCGTTATGACGGTCAGTCATAATCAAAGGCCCAGGCTTAATTTTGAAGGCGTAATTTCAAACATATGCTGTATTGTTTTGCCTGATACATAACAATGCTATGCTTATGTTATAAACCGTATAAAACAAAAACAATGCTTTGTTGACGTGAGCCAATCAATGTTCCACAAATGTTAGATTAGATTAGCCTCTGTTTTATCCCATACAACCGGCGCAGGACTATAGCTCTTACATGACATGCGACCCAATAAAAAGTGATCAACGGCCCACAGTTTGCCGACCACTAAGTTACTGAAGTTGACAAACAGCACGTTAAGCAAGTATTTGTCGCTTTAGCCGATGAACTGGTGCCACCTCTAGCGAAGATACCGGCCCGTGGCATTTAAGTTGACCGTAATCTAAAATTCAACCAAATCTTGTTATAAATTTTGCCATTTTGAGGTTTAATCAACTGTTTTGCAACCTGACCGCAAGTCCTGCGATCTGTTACTTGTGGGTGAGGGCGACGTATTTGGTGCTGGCTGCAACGACGCCGATGATGTTGTCTGCGCACAGAACCTAACTTTCCTCTGGGCCTTGATCTCATGTTACAGTGTATTAAGAACTTCCTGCAGCTCACAGTCCTACTTCAAGCGACGACGCATGACGACTCACCCGAGCACTGCCGACAGCTGAGCAACTGTCACTCGCTTGTGGCCCTTCACGTACTCAGCGAGCATTCTGCTTTTCAGGACAAGTTGTCGCATCTCTCCTTCCAGGAACTCCATACACTGAAGCAGAGTACATGAACATTATGACTGGAAAAGTTACTTTTGGGAGCAGGAGCTGGTGATGACGCAAGTACTCACGAATTTGGGCGAAATCTTCATTTGATAAAGTTGAGCGACTTGTTGAAGGATATTTCCGACCAGCCTTGAAGTTAACGCAGGGAGCGAAGTTTTTTCGCTGTGCAGTCGATGACTGCTGTAGACCATCACTGAGCTGCGGAAGCCACAACGGGTGTCATTAATCACCGTGTAACGACATTGCACAGCAATGCAACCAGTGTCGAGCAAACAATCTGCTCACAAGCACAAAGGCCTGGTGCCAGCAAAACATCGGGGGTACATCAGCACAACTTAGTTGAAGTTCGTGTAATTTTTAATTGGAAACAAAAAATCACAGGTCATTGGCTTTTTAGGACGTCGCATCCCGGTCGTTCGTTCAGTGCCTGCCGGTATTTGCTGACATCGATAAATAATCATTGGTTCAAAATTATGGGAGACCCTGGGCCGCCTACAGGTCCCACCCGTCGGCACGCACCAAGATCAAACGACAAAAAATCAAATAGCCACTTTAAAACATGATGATTGCAAAATACATGTAAATGAAGCCAAAGTTAAATTGAACGACATCAACTCCAAATGAAAACTACACACAGGACCCACCACGAGTCTGTATCTGCGTGGATGCAAATGGTCTCGGACACCGGCTCATCAAGAGGGGGGTCGCGGGCCCTTCTGCGCAGGTCAAGCATGATTTGGTTGTGGAGGTTGGGGAGGTTTTGCAGCCCGACAAGTGCGAAATCGCTCAAATATTCCTGGCTGTAGCTGGAACAGAAGACAAGCATGAGATGAGTCGCATGTCCCTCGCTCAGACGCAAACAACGCACTCAGCCATTAGTGACGCAACAAACGTACCCAGCCATTAGTGACGCAACAAACGCACCCAGCCATTAGTGACGCAACAAACGCACCCAGCCATTAGTGACGCAACAAACGCACCCAGCCATTAGTGACGCAACACACGTACTCAGCCATTAGTGACGCGAAGCCTTCGCCTTTAGCCCAAGTATTGCTTGGAGCAGGCTTGAGCAAAGGCAGAGGCAGCTCCTCCAGGTTGTCATCGGGAGATTCTTTCACAGAAGCGGCTGGAACCCTTGCTGGAACAGGTTGCGGTGACGGGGATTTCTCTGTTTCGGAAAGGGATGTTGTGTTTTGACAGTGTTTATCGAGGCCAGTTGGGTGGAAAGCGACTTGGTCGTTCCTGGCATTGAAGGACACCGCGCCGACAGGCCCTCTGGTCGGTAAGGGGGGTTGAGATGGTTTTGAAACGTTGTTTGGGCCAACACTCGGTAGAGGTGGGGGTGACTTGGCCACAACAGGGGGGTGTTCAACGCGTGAGACGTTCGCAAGGTCAGTCAGATTTCCAGCTGAAGCCCATGAGGCATGACCGGTCACGTGACCGGAAGCACTGCGCGTCGTGAGGTCGACGTCATCAGATCGATGTAAAGGGCAGTCGTCACTGAAGTACTCGTCGAACGCGTTGTGGTTCATCTCAACCGACGGTATCCGCATCAACTTCAATCTTTGAAAACTTTCCGATGTTTGGCCCTCGCCATCCTCGTCTCCAGCAACTTGGGAACCCTTTCTGGGACAGGGGGGCAGCTGGCGCCGTCGCGTGGCGACCTTGCACTTCGTACCAGGGCTGGACGGGTGTTCGTTGGTTCCGGACACATTTACTGGGCGCGCAGTCGACGACGGGTTCGACGCAGACCGCGATGCTGGCGACGCTTCCTTGCGAGCGCGACGCTCGTTTGACGTAACAATGCCCGGGGCGATTGCGCCAACTGATGACGTTTTCTTGTGTCCTGAAACGGGGGGTTTATTTTTGTTGGGCAGTGGAGCTGGGAGGCGAGCTTCCGGTCCCAGGACAGGAGCCCTCTGCACCAAACCCTCGTTGACGATCCTGGGTTCAATCAAATCAGTGAACGTCTGGACTTTCCTGACGCCGCTGCCTTTGCCAGAGTCGCTGAGGGTGCTTGTCGACCTGGCGCGCTTGACGCCGCCGCCCTCCAGGGGCTCACGACAAGGCGTGTGCGTGGGCACTTCGGGCCATTCGATGGACTCGGGGAAGTTCAGGTAATTGACCCGTCGTCTCATACAGAAAGAGCCATCGGTCGCTGAAATATGTATAAGGGAAGTGTTAACGGTGCGATGGGGACTAAGCGTAAAGGGGGGTAATAGCGTTTGATTATGCGGATGACGGTTAACCGAGAGATTTGTTGCTATCCGATATCCGGGTATGTTTCTGTCCATTAACCAGATAAAAAGTAACTCTACTGGGTTTTGCCCTTGTTTAGTAAGTTTGGATATTCTTTGTTTCCAGGTACGAGCGACTTTAGTTGCACAAAAAAAAAGCGCAATTAAATTTTTATAGAAGATTGCTTTCGCGCTGCAAGGTGAAGTCTGCGTTGTGTTTCATAAGAAATGCGTTGCAGAAATAGTAAATGTTGAAAATGCATGATTTTCTTCATATTCTTCACATATGCCCGTACGGTGCATGTGTGCATATTTGCTATTAAACTGCGTCATGATTTTACAATCAATTTCTTACGCAAATAACAATCAGCAGTTATTAACCGGTTAGCTAAAATACAAATATACGGATATATCCGTTATGCGGACAGTAACAATTATTGCTGTCCGAACTAACCACAATGGGTAACAACTGACACAACCTATCAACGCCCCTCGACCGAAATGAGGGTAACTTTAGGCACTGGACGATACTAGCGACGGCACATGGCGAATAACTACCTAACCAGCCAAAGGATTAAATAGTTGTGATGCGCTTTAAATGCATTTACCGAAAGTGCAACAAAACTCCGACTGTGTGACAAGGGTGCTGCTCTCAAGCTATGAAGCTGGTTCCTCAAAATGTTTTGGTTGATTTGAGTGTGAGTGAAATTAAAAGCTGTTCCCGTATTTAAATAACTAGTTCTTTCCAGTGGATGCGACAAGGTCTTTGTTTTAGAGCGACGTCCACCATCGCGCCTGCTCAGACCAACACTAGAATCGGTGATGATTTGAATCAAAAGCAACTGCGACAGGAACTGATGAGAAATGGATCCTGACGTGTTTCGATTAATGATGTTTCAAGTAGTCACATCAAGCATGGCTGGATATCGCGCATGGACAATATATTAATCAACACCGGAAACTGACGCAGCTTCCGCCAGCTTTCAATTTGTTTCACGGAAACGTCGGGGTCAAAGCAGCGTGCTCATGATGGCCGTTCACTGTTGCCACATGCTGGATGTAGTGATTCTATCTTTTTCTATGTCTCGACAAGAGGCCAAGAACTTGAACGTCATTTCTATCTCGGGAATAGTTGCGCGGATCGCACTTCATCAGATGGTGACGTCACAATACTCACCCGGTAATTTGCAGTCACTGGTTGGTTGAATTTTCGCACAAGGCGGGTGCGGCTTCGGGGCAGGTGTGGCCGAAGGATTGTCCGACTTTTCGTTTGAGGTCCTTCGACTCCTCACCTGCTTTCTGTGAACTTCACCCGAGTAAGTTCGCTGCCTGCGCAATTCAAACATAACAACCAGGAATAACCATGTCAACAATTGTTACGCAACAGAGCACGAGACCAGCAATCACATGACCAGTCACGCTCGCGCGGCAGTGATGAATAACTATTGACGAACCGCAAATAACATTTCGCATAAGGTTTGGCGTGATGTTGAATTGCATTCGACCTGTTTGACTTTGTTGCAACACTCGGTTGTTATTCTCAGCCTATGCGCGCAATGTTCCAAAAAATCATTATCATCATTCAATCCATTAACGTGACCTACTTTTTTCAAACGATTTCAATTTTAATACCATGTATGGAATCAATCAAAATTTTATGCTTTATATAGATATGGCATACGCTTCAATACAAAAGACATTTTTTGTGTTAGAATATGCTTTATCACTGTTAAATAAGAATGTACAGCGAGCATTACTAAGAAATTTCTATAAAAAGGTGCGCATAGTAAAACTTTGGGAATGGCGCAGAAAGTTCAAAGAAAAAGTTTGTATGGGACCAAATGGACAGCCACCACTATCTGAAGAAATTAAGTCGAGAAAGGTTTTTAAAGCGATTGTGCGAAGTTCAAGAAAGTCCGTTTCCGGCCGCTCCAGAAACAGTTGGCCTCCCAATCGGAAGGTTGGGTGTTCGATCCACGGCCACAGTGAATCGCCGTAGCGCTCCTTGAGTAAGAGCGTTCACCGCGACTGCCTTGGTAAGAAGCATTATTCGGGCTTCGGCAACTGCTGTCAATTATTGTCGTTAAATAAATCTGTCGCATTGCATCGCAAACAGTTGGCGGGGTCGTCATGGAAACGGTCGCGAATGAGATGGCGCCAGAACCAGACAGAGTCGCTCATGCGTTGGAAACGGATGACAATCAAAAGCACAGGCGTTCATGCGTTCGTGTGCAAAAGTAAATTGAAGCTGACGGATTTGCAGGGCGCCTCAGCGGCCCACACAGGCTGACCCGGGGTCGTATTCAGTAACGAGACCACGTTGCTCACGAATGACGACGTCAGCAAAGCTTAATGCGCTGGAGAAAACTCGCCGCTGCGTGCTTTGCGGGAGCTGGACAACCGAGGTGATGGGATGCGAGTCGCGAGCCGTGTGCTAAAGTTAAAAGTTAGTTTTTCTGTTCTTCTGAGTCCATAGATGCATGTGTAAAGAGGGAAGAACAACTAGGATGATTAATGATGAGAAAGGTGGTCAGCATGCGGAAAGAGCAAGGCCCACAATCGAGAATGAAAAACAAGACCCATTTCAGTTTGCAAGTGTTTCATTCTGATGTTCAAGATGCTATATTATACCTTTTATCTGTAATAAGCACGAAATGTGATCTTCCTTCATTTTAATTTCTTGTAAGAAAATCTGAGGGGTGGAAAGGGCGGCACTTTTATGTTCGGCCCCGGGCGACACTTCGCTACGCCACTGGTTTAACTATTAAATATTACATTTCGTACTTCTAGAGTTTGCAGTTACTCAGATATATGTGCCTCTCAAATGATTCCAAATTTTCTGTAACTTCTGATAGTCACGCATGGAAAGAATTTTTGATCAGTTGCTGCACAAATCGAAAAAAAGTTTATCCCTAAGTTTTTTCCGACATTTTAAAATCAAAACTGGTCGCAGGAGAAAATAAATGAAACACAAATTTTTGAAACAAACCAAGAAATCCAACAAACAGCTTGCCCAATACTTGCAAGAGGTAAGTTACCATGATATGAACGTACTGTAGCTTGATAACCCCTCCCCACATTAATTGAACGTCTCATAATTATTTTCTTGCACAGTGCAATCAAAAAACAGCTGTTCTGTTTGATTTTTGGCGAGTGCATCAGAATGGACCACTGTAAGCAACAAGTCCCCAAGAGCAAAGCAGCTAAATCTGCTCGCAAAGTGTTGCACTGGAAAGTCGATAAACCAACATACTATCTACGCATCTTCATTCCTGTAAATTACAAGCAAAAGCTTACGGGTGAAATGATGAAAAACAAAGTAAGACTTGGAGAAAGCATGCGAACTGCAGTTTCAAACACAAGCTACGACCATAATGCTGGTCTCATCGAAGCCGAAAACAAAACTGACGCTAATTATGGAACTGCTAGCTCCAAGCAACAGGGCGATGAGTCAAAATGTTCAGTGCATGTGGCTTGCTCAGCTAAGAACTGCTGACCACCACTTCTGAGCTGCAAGTTACGTAACCTGTTTTATTTTGAGCGTTTCTCTTACTCAACTTGTTTTTCGAGTTTTCCTCTTGCTTCAGCACATTTAAAACATTTCTTGAAAGCAAAGTTAGCAGGAGCTAACTCTCAGTGTCGTTAAGAATTGAAGGTTCTAGGTTTGTTATGAGCTTGAGTAATCAAGCTGCCATGCTCTGCTTTCATAACTGAGCGATGATTCGGACTTGCATCTACCCATATTCAGCAATCTGACTCATCGCCCGGTTGCTGTTGCTTGGAGCTAGCAGTTCCATAATTAGCGTCAGTTTTGTTTTTTGGCTTCGGTGATAACAGCATTATTATCGTAGCTTGTGCTTGAAACTGCAGTTCGCATGTTTTCTCTGAGTCTGCTTTTTGGCTTCCATCATTTCACCCGTAAGCTTTTGCTTGGAATTTACAAAACTTGAAGACGTGGTAATGGCGTGGAATCGATTTCCTAATGAAATGATTAGCGAGCAGAGTTAGCTGCTTCAGAATGCATAAAATGTGGATATGTGCATGTCAGAATGAATGAAATGGGGCTAAGTGCATGTCAGAATGAATGAAATGTGGATATGCACATGTCAGAATGAATGAAATGGGGCTGAGTGCATGTCAGAATGAATGAAATGTGGATATGCACATGTCAGAATGAATGAAATGTGGATATGCACATGTCAGAATGAATGAAATGTGGATATGCACATGTCAGAATCGTCGCAAAGTTACGAAAGCAGAACGCGGGAGGTTGATTCCTCGCAAGCTGAGCAGCAAGGCTCGAACCTTCAAGTCTGGGCCGCGTTAAGTGGAAGTGCAATTCTTGTAGCAAGGTCTTACCTCGAATAGCGGCCATTCCCGAATATCGCATTACTCCGGTCCCGGGCCTTTTTCACCATTGGCCCACTGTGGCTTCGGGCCAAGCTCGGGGCTGTGTCCCAATCTGCTGCCTCACCCCCATGAGGGGAGGATTTGCACCTGGCGACAGGGGGTTTCGGACCGACTGAAACGCGCTTCTCTTTCTGCTCAATCGTTGCACAAGTGGAAGCGTTCAAGGAAACCATCACGTACTCTTCCTCTTCTTTAAGATCGCAAGGTACGGATGTCATTTGAAAATTTAAGCCTGGTGCCATGACAACCTGTGAATGATAAATCGCGATTTCAACGACCACAATTTTTTTGGAAAAGCAACAAGCCCTGAAATATTAAGTAAATGGTTCAACAGAAGAGTAACCAACCAACGAAACAGAACGATTCGACTCACATCAGGCGTCAGCTTCTCTGGCACAGGAACACAGTCGTTCACCAAAGTACATTGCACGAAATAGGAAAGCACGGATAGAATGGTTGAGACGGTTTCATGTTGCGACCCGCTCACTATAGTCCGGCCCACCTTGGTAGGGTTTCCAACCGCGCCGTACAAATCACTGGGTACAAAGGTGGCATTGTTACACAACACATCAACTGTTAGGAACAGACACACAAAGGGATTAGTACACCTCCTCCTACCCAAGTTGCGCCCACAGTGCGTTGTACGATCCTGGGTCGCTCTGTTTGGGTTGTTGGCCTGAGGAGGAGAAACCCACCCACCCCAGATGGTAAGTCAGCGCAGCTGTCAAGAGTCCGCTGAGGAAACTGGAAAGTACAAACATTGTTTCCTGTGACTGTGACGTGGGCGGGCGCAAACAGTGCGGCGCGTCGAATGCAAAGCAACTCACAAGTTGGTTTGTTTTGTGTTGAACTGAGCGACGAGCCTCGCAATGTCAGCGATGAACACTTCGGTGACGAGGGCTTTCTGCTTCTGTGGTGTGCCCGGCAAGGTCAAAGTTATCCACACGGGTTCAGGTAGTCTTCGGGCACAATAAACTGCGCGCAGTTTCGATGAGAGTGAGTAAGTAGCCTGAAACAAAAGGAGCAACGCATTGCATGCTTGCTTCATCTAAAAAAAGGCGCAAGAAGCAATTTTAGCACCACCTTCATCAAGACTTTGATGAACTCTTGTCGGCCGTGGCTCCTGATAGCTTTGAATGCTTCCTCGATCTTCATCTTTAGTTCCATGATGTGACTTTCAATGATTGGGAAGTGGTCGAAAAAGAACTGGCGGAAAGCCCTGCACCGCAAATGGCATCAGGTGACGACAGTTAAATGACAGGGGCCCGCGTCAAACACCAAATCAAAGGGGCCAACAATCAGGAAAACCTTCATCGTAAACAAACGCGGTTGTTGATTTACTCCCCTATATTTTCAAATACTTTGAATCATGATATAAAACTTTTAAACTTTGCAAGATTTTCGGTGAAATTTCAATGTTTGTATTTCCCAAAACCGCTGTTTTCGTCACTGCAGCCCGGTGACCTAGCACACTTGAAAAAACTAAATACATAAAAAGATGCAAGCATCTGTTATCTAATTAATTTAGCTTCGAGCTTCTAATCGAGAAAAGTTTCTGTCGCAAGTCGCTCACTTGATGTCGCTCGGTTCAGGTTGGAAAAGAACTGCGAAGCCAAGTCTCATTCTCGACCGCCTCAGGGAAAGAGACTCACCGTTCTGGTTCTGTGCAAATAGGTTAATAGAAGTAACGGTCCACCTTTGATTGAAAATGGAACCCGTTCTTATTGGCAGCAAGCAGCCTTGCATGTGCCAATGACACGAAGTGAAACTCCATTCATGCGGTTATCAAGTCATTTTATTTGACCAATCAGACTAAAGATATCAATATGCCTCACCTCGCTAAGCAATGTAAAACTTTCCCTCTTATGTTTGGGCAAAGAATGGGCTTTCTCGTGTGCTGGAGGCATGGGTCTGGTGTAAGGGGCTGTCCCAAGTGAACCTGCATGCACACAGAAGCCCGATGCATTAGCAAACTGCATGTGTCCGACAATACAGCACAAGGTTTGGAGAAAAAACAAAGTCAAAAACAGAAGCTTGGAAATGTTCTCAGAAGTGCAGGAGACATTCCTAATCCTAACAGAAGGGGGTTTATGAAAAAACGCGCACCAGGTGCTTTTCGATGAACCAGCAACTAATTCAAATTTAAACCATAGCAACTAATTCAAATTTAAACCATAGCAACTAATTCAAATTTAAACCATAGCAACTAATTCAAATTTAAACCATAGCAACTAACCTGTCAGACTCTGCGAAAGGCCTTGGTACGACGACGCAAAAAACGCCGACAGGGAATTGCTTGAATCAGATCTGTGGAAGTTTTCTGAGTAAGAAGAAGCGACGTGCGATCGAATGTTCTGATAGTCTGTGCTCGTTGGAACTGGNAAAAAACGAATTAAAAACTTCTGAATTACTAACTGCAGGAAATTTATTTTCGATAACCAGCTTTGACCTCTGTAAATTATTTGCAAACTTTGAGNTTTGATTTAACGCAGATTTGGACACACAGCACTCAGTTCGAACCGCAAGGTGTGTATCGGAAGTGGGACTTGTTAACATTCATGGCTTAGATAACACTCACACTTTCCCAGAAACATATCATATAAAACAGTTAAATCTGATTTTCCTTATACCCAAGCCTGGTGTACTGAATCACGCGTTCACGTGGAAATAAAACGTTGTAGGAACCCAATTAAATAGATGAAAAACAGCAAGTTTACAAAACAAAATCTCCCGCTGAAAAAACGTAAAACAATCAACCAATTCAAGCTCTAGGGGGGTTGAATGATCTGAGTTGCTTTGATCCTTTGCGTCAATCGTCAGTAAACGCGCAGAGCTGCATGAACGCAAACAGTAGATGCTAACAAACCACATATCTCAGGAATATAAAAATGCATAAACAATCTACGTAGGTATGTGACATTCCTTTATCCCGTTAGTTAACAGTGTTTGAAAGAAACTTTATTGAAGCTGTTTTGCTGTGAACACAAGAATTAGTCGACAAATTTCAATCAACTCTCAACAAAGCAAGTTGCGCTCAGTTGAATGCAACAAAGAAAGCGATAGATTTTAAGATGAAATGCACAGGAGAGCTCACCAGGCATTGTCTTTGCTTTCCGCCTACTCACTAAGTCGTCCCGCAGCATTTCAATGTGGCTGTCTGAACTTCTGTCAAGACTGAGATGCAGAAAAATATCCGTCAAAAATATAAACAAACAAGACAATGAAACCAGCGTTGAGATTTCTCTTTTTACCTGCCAGTTGTTGGCGCTTCTTTCAAGGAAGGCAGACAAAATACTCGGCTTATCATGATCTGGGAAGGATTTCTGAAAAACGCAAAGCAAAGTTTGATTGCATACATCTCTATGCAAAAAAAAAACTGTTCGTTGCTTGTCTAGAATGTAGTCGTCAATTTACCTCATATCATGAATTTTCAAAGAAGGGGCTTTTTGGGCCATTCCCACAGACCCAAACAACATCTCTGACAGTATCTTCCAATCCGAAGGTGCTCTGCAGCATGCCTGCACAAAACAGGGTCACAATCTACATGCGCATCGATCCTCACAAGGACTTCCAATAATCAATCACGATTAAACGTAAATATCTCCAATCTGTTTGCCAGACATACTTAGCAGAGACAAAACTCGAAATCTGAGATAAAACCATCACCCAGCAGTTGCTGCAGCGTAAAAAACCCAATGTCATTTACAATTTACACGTTCTATGCCTTGTGCATTGTCTATGTCAGTGCTTTCTCTGCCTTAAATGTTGATCAAACAACAGCATATTATTTGTATATATTTGACCCTTTTCAATTGATCAACAACACAAAATGCTGTTCAACAAGGAAAACGCAAATAAATTACTTGTTTACCAACCCTGGAAGCAATCTTTGTCAAGAGAACTAACCAAATATTCTCAAAGCTGTTTCATGCAAGTACTGTGTCTGCCATGGCAACAACCCCTAAACAGATGTCAAACTGAATTGCTGGAAGTGAAAAAATTCAACCAACATCCATTGAAATTATTACTCATTATTTTTGATACATATTAGGCTCACTGGTAAGCACAAATCCACGAATACTAAAGCAGCAATACTGGAATTCAACTTCCTAGATAGACTGTGCAGTACAAGCTAGTGAATTGGCAAATGCAGAGCATTCAAACCAACAACAGATCAGCACTCAACAACATACCAAGTACTGCACTTGGTGCAACAGCACTTATATTTTGACAGCTGTGAATAGTGAAGTACCTGATACTGCTCATCCCCCTTGCATGAAGAATTTTCAGCGGTTTGTCCCTCTTCACTCTGAGCTCGTTGCTGAAAACCAAACAAAAATACTGGAAAATTAAGTAAAAATCTAATCAAAAAAGGCACAAGTTGCCATCAAAACATGAAGTTGCAAATATGAACTTCTATCAACAGATTTAGCTAGAAAGATTGTTTACATTTCAAGGCTACATTTTTCAATTACCTACATTTTTGATCACACAGAAAGAAGTGGAATTGCACCTACAGTCCTTTTAAGCAAAAACTTTAAAATGTTTCAGAGCTACCACCTGATTGTGCACCAACAAGGATTGTGATCAGGAGCAAAATCCTCACTTAATGCCAGGACTGGCACATAACAGACAGCATTAAGAGCATTTTAAAAAAAACACTGGAGAAAGATTGCACATAATGATAAAATACAGTAGTAACAACCTTTGAGAAAAAACTTATGCCATTGTTCATCATTGATAAACAGTTCTTTAAAAGTTTTCACATCTAATGTTTTCAGCACTCCTTTACACCAAAAAATAGAAGAGTTTGATTGGCTGGGAAAAAAGATGAGATTACAATATTTGTTTTCAAACTTTTCATTACTGAATAAGTCAAAGCTGATTGAGCATTCACATACCTGTGGTTGACAAATCACTTTCTGGTATATTTTTGAATCAAATATATTTATCCTTTCACTGGTATCACCCAATTCCTTGAACAAGACCAAACGGACGTCAGGAGGTGGAGTTTCAACAAACACAGTGGACTCTGCATTGTTCACAATGGGTGGAGATATCTCTTTTGTTTTTGCAACAATGGCAGAACTGGAGTTAGGGTGAGACCCACGATATCTGTGGATTAAACTGCATTGAAAACTTGAGAACATTGAAACAAACTACACCAAGCACATAAAACACAACAATTAGGAGGGCACTTAATTTAGAAGCACAAAAAGGTTGTTGAGCTGGGCACTCCCACAGCATGTCCCTAGATATTAAGAACAAAAAGTGTGTGATATAATCACGTCAGGAGGATAAATCAGCATCGGAATTTTACCTAAGCTGTACTAATTTACAAAAAGCACTTTATTTTTTATTTATCCTACTTCTGGATCTAGTTGAATTGCACATCAATTTCTAGCATGAACAACCAAATGTCATAGCTGTTAATGCAAGAAAATCATCTTTAAGCCCTTGAGGATCAGATATACAATTGCAAGATTTGCATTGAAAAAAATACTTTACCACTGAAGGCAGCATTACACACAATTGCATCAATTGCGAATGTAAAGCATGCAGCACTGTCCAACATTTTAACATAATTTCTGAAGACAGTGCTCTAAATATGCAATCCATTATTATACATGGCACAAAAACTTTCAGTGACATTACCACTATTACAACATATTCAAATTCCTCTTGATTATTTTCTGTTGGCCAGTTACAAAAAATCAGTTAACTCTCAAAAATGCATACACATGCAGAAATCAAGCGCTTTTTTACAAGCACCCAAGACACACTAAGAGGTTTTTCTGTTAAAACTTCAAGGTGCACATAGCATAAATATGGTTAATGTATTTTATTTTAAAAACAAAACTTAATTCTATTTGAATAACAATTGATGATGCCTACTTATTAGGACAAATATACACTCTTTTAAGTTCTTATGTCTGATTCATTGCTGGGAAAGGATTCCTTTCAATAGACAAAAAAAAAAACTTAGTTCAAACATTTGTGTTGAAGCTAACTTACTGAATTTAGCTAGGCAACAAGGAGATACAGTATTTCAAAGAAGAGGCACATGCATCCAAATATTGAAATTACTCATCACATGATGTCACAGCTAAGCATGTGATTTTCTTTCATGACTTTCTAGTTCAATGCAATATACCACACAACCTTGGAAATAACTTCTACATGACTTTAAAGACATCCTTTCTATCACCAATTTTGCTTTGGTATTATTTAATGCATACTTATGCATATGTGCAGTTCACAAATGAATTAGTTTATACATAGAAATGAAGCCAATAATGGGTAACTATATATATTAGTGTTGAGTGTTTTTAATGTGGTTTGAAGGACCAAAATGGTCTCTCAAAATATATATAGTAGAATGTATCTGCATAACCTGTGCTAAAATACATTATAACCTCACCTTACGACCATCTCAGTATTGAGACAAAGTATTTGTGGTCTGTCAAAGCGTCTCAATGGTCACCAAGATCAAACTTTGATAAAAACCTTGTCAACGTATATAAATATATAAAGCCTTGCTCAGAACCTAATTTCAGTGATTCTTAACTTTTTGCAGGTACCGAACTCCGTAACTTTCATCCACACAGTCATTGATCCCCTTGTGAAGAGTATGATTTCATCAAAACATAAGGCTTATATTTCAGAAACACATGAAATCAACCATGCATCAGACATATGTCGAATCCCAGAAACTGACACACTGAAAACCTAGGGTTTGATTTAATCCACATTAATGACTACTGCCATTGATTGCTAGCATTGCTACAAGAACAAAAATCAACAAATTAATATGATTTCTACCAAATTATCAATAGGGTATATGTATTTTCAAAAGCTTAAGTTTTAACCACTTACTTGAACAATGAACATTTTGCAAACCGAGAGTTCAATCTTTTATGATGTTCGGAGACTTTCTTCTGTACTTTTTGGAACATTCTGAATAGATGTATTGCTTGGAGTATGATATAAATGTATGAACATGTCTTGGACAGGTGGTTGAGATTCCTAATAATATTATACTGTTTGGCAAAACTTGCTGGTACAGATTCAGATCATTACATCAATGCAAAGAGTTGAGAAAACTGACTCAAAACATCTGACATCAGGTTTACATGCTGATGGACAAGCAATTGTTTTTAAACACCACTGTATAAAAATAAACATCAAGTTAAAAGAAATGTACAATGTAGTTTTACATAAAAAAATAAAGGGATAGAAATTACATATTAAAGTTAGTGAAAAGGTATCCATCACACATGGAAACCTATCCACTCCCACAATGCCCTAAAGAGACTGATTTAATTATGGAACAAATAAGACAAGTATGGTGGTGATTGTCATTAAAGAGGAGTGACTGTCATGTCTTAACAGCCATATATGGAAGTTTGCTTACACATGCCTTGGCTGTGTCACATTACATCAGCAAAAATCACAACTTTCTAGTGACTAAAACTTACAATCCTGTTTTACCTAGCAGAACATGTATGATGGGTGTATTAACCTTGTCTGATAATTATTTATTCATGCATTTTATTGATACGCCAATTACTCTGCACACGACACGATGTTATTTGTTGCTGAACATAAATTATGTCTGGTTTGTCACACCTGACAGCATTGTCACGTGTATCAACATCTAAAAATGCTCATGTCTTGCACAATTTCTCATCAACAACTACCACAGTTTTCAAGACAGGTCACAATTGTGTTTGTTTGTGTCAACCATGTTCACATTATCCATTGCTTGGGTCTAGTTTTGAAATTTTTTCTTCTGCACCTATGAGATGGCCTAAATAGGTCTATACCAGCGGTTCTCAAATTTTCAAGGCTCATGGCACCCTACCAAGACACTCAACACCAGTGGTCTGCATAAAAGCATCACCCAGCAAGTGACTATTCTTCATACCTAACTTGAAGGCCTTTGCTCATGGCCTCCTTGTCCCCATCAGATGCCACCAGCCTTCTGGCTACTACATCCATGGGAAAGTGTCCCAGAGATCAACCAAGGAGTATGCGGCGTGATTACATCTCCAGCCTTGCTTGATTTCGTCTTGGTGTGGAGCCAACTATCAGAGACTGCTAAAAAACCGTGAGGCACTTTGAGTCCTAGGACTGCTGCCCCCTCAACCTTCCTGAGAGGTAGAGTGAGTATAAAAAAGAATGAAATGGAACCTGGCTATGAAATTAGCATTCCTCAGATTCCTGACCAGCCTACACAGATTCCAGTGCTAACAATGCATGATAATGCGTTGCATCTTTGTGCTGCAAGAATACACTAGTTTTATGATGTCATAGTATCTCGATCACAAATTGTTCACCATGAGATAGCAATGGCCTGTGTGTCTATCATACTGTACATAGCCTATTTAGAATTGTTACATTACAGAAAATAAGAAAAAAGACGCAAGTCACAATCAAGCAAGGTTGTTCGAAATAGGCACAACAATATTTTCTAAGATGTCGCACTTTAAATTAAGGATAAATCTTAGAAATAAGGACGGTATGGTAAACTTGGCTATACAGCATAGTATAATATTTGATCAGATTGTGCCTTAAAATGTTGGGAGGCTATGGAGACATTTGACACACACAGGCAGTTCATCGGGACATAAACGTACAGAACCACTGTCCTTAACAAGACCTACGTTGGAAGGCTCGTCCTTTCTTGATTTCTCATGAACTGTTACGCACTGATTATCGCGTGGCTTCTCTCTGGCATTCGTCATCGNGCACGTGTGTTATCTCCAGAGGAAAAGTGTCCTTGTTAGACCGCTGCCAAANGCAGATTTTCTCAGCAATGACTGGTTTATGAGGCTCTGGGAAGGTCAGCCTTTTAGCTTCGAAAAAATTTTAGTAATGTTGTTGTAACTAGCCACAGTTCATGTGTTTTTCTTCACTTGTTTTCAAGTGTCAACATTTCGCCTGTAAGATTTGTCTTACATTTACAGGACTGATGATGCATTGCAAAACGCGAAACTAGTTTCCCCGTCAATAAACTGTGACTGATTTATTTGCCGCCATCTTTGTGGCCTTTAACTATGTCCTAAACAAGTAAGAATTTTGGGATACCATCTGCATGAGATATGGTTAAGAGATAGATACCGATGCTAGCCCTACTTACTGTGAGAAAGAAAAGCTCTGTGAACACAGCCTCATATATGCAATCTGGTTAGATACACATTTCTAGAGATAGACTGATATATCAGCCTGGCTGATATATTGGGCTGATATTTGGGTTTCACCGATATATCGGTATCAGCCTAAACAGCTGATTTTATTGACCTCAGTAGGTGTTGACAAAACGCTGTTATATTCCTCATGCATCCAGACAACTTGCATAAGAAAGCACAATGAACTAGGTCAAGATAGTTATCTTGCAAAAACGCGAACAGGTGCATTTTCAGAAACAAGCAGACAAGATGAAACATGCAGCATGCATCGGCTGTCGCACCCAAAACAAAAGCATCATCATCAATCAGATTAATTAAAAATCATAGCAAAATATTGAAATTGCTGCAAGTTGAAAATTTTTAGCTCATAAATCCTGATTTTTGAAGTTTTTGAAAAAAAGGTAGAATACTTATTTTTGGTAAAGAAGCCAAAAACAAGATAAAAAAATTTGGAAATATCAGTTATTGGCATTGCGGCTATCGGTCCATGAATGGTAGATATATCAGTATCGGCCCCCAAAAAAGCCAAATCGGCCAATCTCTACACATTTCAGCAACAAGACACCACATGGACAACACAGCCGAACCTGATCGAAAAGTGTTTACTATGAAAATTGATTTCACATTCCAGTGACGCATCCTCAGTCCAATAAATTGCAAGTAAAAGCTTATAGGCAAAATAATAAAAATGACTAAAGCAAGACTTAAGTGAAAGTACACAGATTTAGGTACATATGAGACACAATTCAGTGACAGACTCTGAGGCACAGTTTATGTGAAAGAGGTCTTCCAAGACTGACTCCCACTTTTGCCAATCTCTGACCATATGCTTGAAGCAAAAACCAACGTTGCTAAAAGTGTGAGGTTGGATATTTTTTCTCGACTGACTCTGGAACAGCTGTGAGATATAAGGATCACATAGCCAGCTCACAGTCCTATTCCATCTGGTCTGATGAATAGATCTACCATCATAAAAAGATTTCTTTTTTAATATCAAAATGTCAACCAGAGTCAATGGCACTGAAAAATCATCATTTGATCTCTATGTTGTTGTATGTCACAAGCAGTGGGGTGGCACCAGAGTGTGGAAAGGTTAATATGACTAGTAGAAAAGGTAACTGAAAAGGTAGGGAACCTAATGCTCCTTGAGAATTACATTGTACATAAAGCTCAGATACGTCCTGTTGATGCTATAGTATAATCCAGTCGTTCCCAACCTTTTTTGATACATTCCTCCCTTTGCTCATTTTGGAACTTTTCATTCCTCCCATATTACATAAATTCAGCAGGATGGCTAAAAAGGGTTAAAACACCATTCTTGCGATTACAATGAGAGGTAGTTTAACTATACAGTGGAAATTCCTCTCCTGAACTCATGAAATTCTTCCCTGAGGAGGAATTCCTCCCCGGCTGGGAACCACTAGTATAATCAGAGGCTTTCATGGCAAACGGAATAATGCAAATCTCTTAGATCTCACCTCATCTCTCATAGGCTTTGGTGACAACAGCATTTTGACTCTAGTGTGTGTGTCCAAAACTATAGTTTGTGTGTTTTCTTTAAATCTTGCTTTAGTTTTTCATTATTTCACCCATGAGCTTTGCTTGAAAATTACGGGAATGAAGATGTGTAAATGAAACAAAATTGATTTCCTAGTAAAACACTTTGTGAGCAGATTTAGATGCATCGCTCTTGTAGAGATATGCACCCTAATGTCAAGGCATCTACAGTATTCCATCATGGTCTATGTATAACTGTGGTGTTTATTCATCTCATGGTCTGTACTGTTCAAAATCACTTTTGCCACATTTTTTGGCACTGATAATATTAGCATGTAATATCCTCATTCTCACTGTCATACCATATCATTGCTGTTGATTAGTTTCTTGCTTTCTATTCAGCATTCCTGCTTTACTTTTGTCACTTATGTGGATATCCCCCTTTTTTCATCTGTGTACTTCTCAAATTTTGATACATTGCTTGCCTTTCATGATATTATTTGTTATGCTGATAATCCATTTAGTTTGTGTGCACTGTATCAGTGGTTATAAACCTTTTTTTATATTGTAACCCATTACAGCAAGCAACCCACTATAAACCATCGACCCCCATTTAAAATTTGAATGAAGCAATATACAACTGTGTACATAAAATATCTACTCACAACCCCTCCAAAAAAGGTTCACAACCCCCTCTGGAGGTCATGACCCCAGGTTGAAAAGCACTAGTGTATATCCTGTACTGTAGTGTCTGTTGTGATGTGTTGTCAAAGAAACACTTAATGACTTTACAACAAAGACTTTTACTTTACATCAAGTTGTATGGCATACTGATACTATCCTGCGTAGTATTTACTACAGGTAGGCAGTGTCTGTTTTGCCTCATGAGGCAAAAACACTGCTGGGACCTTTCCACCTAAAACTATGGTCAAACATGACTGGTTGTTAAGTGATCACATGTCACATGAATGAAAAGTTCAGAACACATGACCTGCTTGGACCATACGATGCAGTTGTGATATCCTGCATAGCATTGGCCTATGTATGTTCTACAGTAGACTGCTACAATACCATGAGTTGTCTGCACCTCATATACAACACACCAATTACTTTAGCACTGCAGGTATCAAAACTGTATGGTAACTACAATAATGCTCTTAGCAGCCAATTCAGGACATTTTCTAGCCTGCTACGACAAAAAATCTATATCATAACATATGGAGTAACAAAAAGCCCAAGAAAAAATACAATTCTTAGCTTATAGAAATTATCTATGAGGTCATAGCAATGGATAGCTGAATGCACTAGCAATAATTTAGCCTTGCTGTTGTTGTTGACCCATAATTTTAATGATTTTTTAATTTTTAATGGTGGTTGTCTGAACTGTTTCTTCATTGTTTTGTATAGTTTGATGCTCCTAGCATTGTCTTCGTTTAATCTCAATCAATGAAACGGTGATACAGTACACCGAGCACAGACACGAACACTTCTACGCTGCACAGGACTAGCCTCAGAAAAAATGTTTTTTTCAACTGTTCATATGCATTTACCTTCTGTTTATGCTTTAATTAGCGTAACATGACCAGCGGCTGTGAGTGCGATTACCTCAGTCCTCAAGCTACCAGCCAAAGCGAGCAAGACTAAACCTCCAGTGTGGTGATCAGTCATTGCTCCACAAGCCCATTCGATTCACCACAAATTTGTGTCGGGCGCATTCGCGTAGTTTGTCACGGTTCAGCATCAGCAAGCACTGCCTCGATACAGGAACTCGTGACAGATGATCATGTGACGAGACTGTGCGTCACAATCACACAAATAATAGCGAGCTGCTGTGAAGCGTGACCGAGCAAGTGCCCATCGCAGCGGTGACTAACAGTCAGCAACAGCCGGTCAGACTTCAAAGGCGTTAATAACGGTTGGCTTGGCGAGACTGTCGTCGTTTGTACTTGTAGCACAGACTGGCCATTGCCAATGTACGCCTACTGAAGTGCGGTGCGTACTTGGCAAGGTTTAATGAATGTGTCACTGGCACACAACACAGCTACAAGAAAACGTTTTAGTGTTCAACCCAAGTGAATTTCCTTGTCCTGCATGTAATTAAAAAGCTTGAAGGATCCTCCATTTGATGAAGTATTGCATACTTCAAGGGCAGGCGTAGCCTACTAACAAGGTAAAATCTGCTCCTGGAACACAAGACGGTTTGGGCTATCCCCATACGAAACCGTCGATCATGATCATTGGTCAACTTAGAAATTATTGTTTACTTCATACAACTTTACGTGCTATTTTCAAACTGTATTGCNATCACTATCTATATCCGCCGGATATTATCCGGANGTCTGAACCGGAGAAGTTTTACTCTTTTGGGATGGAGTTTCAGCTACCAAAGGGTAGCCTATATTTACTAAATCATGATTGCATTCAACTTTAGTTTATCTAGTGGAAAATCAAAATTTCCTTACTTTTTTAACTTCTACAAATGCGTATGATATGACAAGGAGTGACAAAGCTGTTGGAAGAATGCCTAAAAATGCCTGATTTGAAACAAAATGGCTGTAACAAAAGCAAACAACAATGTTGTTATGTTCCTCATACTGTAATATTATTAATCTTCTTTATGAATAAGGCGGCACATATGCTGTGCTGAAGCAGAAACGGCAACTTACTTGTGGAGAGACAAGAGCAAAAAGCTAACGTTAAGCGGGAATCTGGACTATACCCGGTCCAAGAGTTCCAGCTTTCAGTGATTGACAAAAATATAAATTTAGTTCAGTTCCTTGGTGCAACCAGTAAAAAATATCAAAACTCAAGTTGAATAAAAAGTATGGCCAGGTGCGGATTTACAATTAGACCAGGTTTTTTTAAAGTGTTTTAGGGACCCAATTCGGGTCCCTAGAATTGAAAATCGGGTCCCTAGATTCAGAGAAAATTATTAGCGGGTCCCTAGAATCAGAGAAAATCTGGTCCCTACAGGTCCATACCGGTTACCCAACATTTTCCTTAAAAAAAACTGCATTAGGCTAAAAGGCTTAAGCCTAGAGCTCCTTTTTTCTGGGGGCTCCAAACTTTTGGAAGTAAAAACGATTTCCAGCGCTTCTGTAAGAACTATATATGTATTTTTGTATTGGTTCAACGCACGTTTTTTTACTATGCCGCTAACAAAAGATCTCTATAGAAGAATGAGCGCGAAGGATTGAAGTGAATGACGATGAGCATTCTCTTTTATGGCGTTGAGAATCGGTTATTGTTACATATAATGTGTGGAACAAAACGCATGAGGAATCCATTTTTCAGATTACACGAGGCCAGTAAGGTACTCAATAAATATATAATGGGAGTGTGGTCAGATAACTTCACAGCTGGATTTTTCGTTAGTTTTATGGTTACTGTTGTTGTTCATGATATTGCCGTAGCAGCCCAACTCTGATCCCCCCAAAATGCTTACAGGGGCCCCCAATGGTCATTTCTAAAAAATATTACGGCACATCCCGAGACCAAATGGCTTTTACAATAAAATATCCTAATTTTTGTTATTTTTTTAGTTCCATTTGCGGACACAATTTCCACAGAACCGTCGCCAGAAAGTCTTCAATGCCATCTAGATTCTGTTTCATTAAAAAAGGTGATACGTCCCAAAATCAAAATTTAATTGCTCAAACAGTCTATTGAAGCCAATAATGCTGGCGTTTCGACAGCGTTCCTAACCTAACTACACTGGATAGCCGAAACATGATGGAGTGAAGTCTTCGACATGAAAGTACGTTGGTCAAGCGGCAGGGCCAGGAAAATCAAGAAATGAAACTAACGGAAATGGTGACTTTAAAATTATTGAAGTGAAGTTGATAAAGTAAGGAGGGCATGCCCTGCTGGTCTAGACAACAGCACGTTACTGATAGACTTGTAAGCACCCTAGGCTAGGGTTGCCAATTTAGCGGATTTTCCGCTAGATCTAGCGGATTTTATTCCTGTCTAGCTGCTAAATGACTGGTCTGGCGGCCAACATCCGCGAGATTCTAACGGATAATTGGTCTAACGGATAGGTCTAGCGGCTTATACAATTGGTCTTGTTAAAGTGGATTCTAGCAGTATTTCACAATTTTTCCAGTTTTAAAGGTCTTTTTAGACTTGGCAACCCTGCCCTAGGCAAGATCCATTCAAGCATCCACCCGTCCTATACAAAGATCCTTACTCTACATATCATCAGTGGCGAAACTGACGGGTGGAAGGGGTGCGCGCCGCCCCCCCCCCTGACAAGCTAAATGTAAAAAATGGCCCCCTTAGAGATTTCATGAGCTGCAGAATATGAAAGTGCTTCTGCAATTTTTGGAAATCCGTTGGTCTTGACATTTTAAATACTGAAATAGTTTCAGTGCTTAGCAAACCACCAATCATCAAATAAATCGTAAATGTAAAGTTGTTGCAGTGCAGCGGCGGGCGTTGTACAATACATTATCTTGAACGTGCATACTGTGCGTGATGTAATAATCTCCCGTAGGTGTGGAACGTTGCCGTCTTTTGCGGCCATTACACTTCAACTTGCTTTGGACTGTGTGATGCAGTTGTGAATAAGTTTATGTCTAAAAGCTAACATGTACTTTTCCTTGAGATTAGGCAGTGATCTTGAAATTAGAATACAGAGAAAGTTGTGTAGTGAAACTACAACTTTCTTTTCTGTTTTGCAAAGCTAATTAACAAAGCTGTCTGCAATTCACCGCGGGAAGTTGTACCAGCGCTGTTGATTTTAGACCTCCTTGAAGCAAAGTATGCGATTAAGTGATACAAATCTACAGATCGAAACAGGTTTAAGCTTTTAAGCCAGGGTTCCCATATAATGGGTTGCGACCCAAACAAGGATTGCGATTTCGCAACGGGTCAAAAATTAGGTTGCGCCGAGGCGATCAAAAACCTAAACCTGAGTTGTAATTTTTCAAACTTGCCTGTGTCTGTTTGCAGTGTAGCGTAGGCGCTTGAGAAAAGAGTAGAATGCTGACGTTGAAAACGAACTTAGCAACCTACTGCAAAAATCATTTATACAATCAACAATTTTGTCATGTTAACATACGCTGTTTGAGGCTTGGGTCCCGAGATGTTCACTAAGCTCAGATTTCAGTCACACTCGAAAAAGTTTTGGAGTCGCTGGTTAATTAAGCAATATGCAATTATTGTTAGGAGCCGTCTGATAAACACCCACATCTGGATTCAGTATAATATCTCAACTTTTTCTGACTACTGCGAACGCTCTACATGGCAGTTTGGCACTAACGTTATCAATCAAAAATTTTGGTGTATGTCCCATCTATTTGCTTTGTGATCTTTGCTGATCTTTGTGATGTTGAGTATGCAGTACACGTTGCAGTTTTGACAATAAATACGACTGTGTGCAACATAAAAGTACGAAGTAGGAGTAAATATGACATCTGGTGCTCAAAAACGTAAGGAGAAAGCACAACAGCAATTTCAAAGTTCTGCTGCAAAGTCCAGAAAGCCGAAGGACGTTTTTGCTGCTTCCATCACCCCTACCAACATCAATTTAGCTGAAAAAACCTGTAACGCTTTACTAGTAATTATCCAACTTCAAAGACAAAGTTTTCTTGCTTTTGCGGCTGCAAAGTTATTGAATATTTCGTCAAAAAATGATATAATTTAAAAGGCCACATGCGTTAACCTAGGAAATATCTAACGCCATAAACGCTCCTTGAGATGTTCTAGGTCAGCAATTTTGTGATCTGAATTTCGAAAAGTACTGCAAACGTCCACGGAGATGTTCAGTTTATGGGTAAGCTCCAGGCTTGTCCATGGGAATGTCATTCCTATGGGAATCTCATGGGAAACGTCCTATGGGATGGGACAGATAAATATGTCCCGTGGACAACCCTAGGCTTGTCCATGGGAATGTCATTCCTTTGGTAATCCCATGGGAAACGTCCCATGGGATCGGATAGGACAGGCATAAATTGCTATGGGATGGGAATGGGACCGCTAAATATGTCCAATGGACAACCCTGGTAAACTCAAATAAAAAGCACATGTAGCAGTAACTGAAAAGTTCACATTTATGACCAGTATACTCAACGCTGTTGCACAGTTTCAATTAATATCTTGAAAAAGTAGTCAGTATTTAGTTGCATTAATTTTTATGATTACTCTTTCACACCTGCCATGTTGAGGATATGCGCAAGCAAAATACGTAATTACATTGATTTTATAATTAATGCCAACCGTCAAATCGTGCTTTAAATTAAATGAATATAAACGGTTGTCCGCCTAATGCTAAAAATATCTCGCAAAAACATTTGATACGTTGATCAAAACAATTTACATGCTTTTGTACGCCACTGAGTATCCCCATCCGACATTTTTAGCCATTTACCTCAGAACCTGATGTTAAGATGTCTTGATTTCTTTCCACTTCCGGATTCCTATTTGATGATAAGTGAGAGTAGATATAGCTGGTGCGCTGTTTCAGTGTTTGGCATTCTCCTGTGTTCATGGGTGTCTGCAAGGGGGACACAATGGGAATTTGCCACCACCTGGAAATTGGGACTAAAAACCAAAAATTTCTAGAAAACCTGAGTCAGCAGCTTAATTGACTTAATTCTTGCAATGACAGTTTTATTTTCCGATATGACACTGACCCTAGGCAAGAGCCTGGTACACTGTTATGGTATCATGCAATTTTGAGCTTCCAGTTTACACATATCCGCTACATTATCTGCAGAGGCAGGATGCGAAACTTCAGTGCGGTTAGTTCTAAAATTGGCCTTCATTGCGTTACTGTAACATGACAACAAAGGTTCACTTTAAGTTGCGATAGTAGGGGTTTAGCCGCACGTGACTATTGAAGACATCTGTGGCAGGTAATTGCTGATCAGTGAAAAAATTTCTGTGAACGCCTATGCCTATGTTGTTTATGTTTATAATGTAACATCTGCTCTATACTGCACTATAAATAACAATTTTTGTGTTATTCGAGTACACTTTGTTGCAACCTCTCGGTTAGCATGTCGCTGAATGTGCGATTCACCACGAACCGGGTGTGCATGAAGACTTACACCCTTATATATGTGGCGTGAACAAACGAAGAAAGCCCATGTATATGTAATGTATATGAATTTTTTAAGAACTAATTATTGCATTCGCAAACGGTGGCCCATGGGCCCCCTTCAGCAAAGTTTGCCCCCCTNGCTCAAACCTCTAGTTACGCTACTGCATATCATCACATTGTACATTGCAGAAATAAGGATGTTTTTGTACATCAGAAAAGTTTATTAGATGAATACATTATACGAAATTGAAATTAATAACAAAAGTATTAATCCTATACAGCAAACCTGAAAAACTGCGTGAACGTCTATTCCATTCACTTTCATCATGTTCATTCACTTTTAGTTGGTGGACGTTCGTCACTTTCAGAACCACATAGTTGTATATTTCCTGGCTCTTTTTGGCGCCCCGTTGAGCCTAGCGCCTTAGGCAGCCGCCTAATTTGCCTAAATGTAGTGCCGGTACTGATTAGGCAATGTTGTTCCAAGCAACAGCGGTAGGTACTGCATGCTCCGTCTGTAAATTACAGGGCAGAAAACGATACGGATTGACAAAGACTTCTCTGATTTCTAGTGTTTCATATTTACATTTGGGAGGTTGAAATTTTGTTTGGGGGACTTTAGCTCTGAATTTTGCATCCCCTGTGACAGCGTGGCCCCCAATTGGGGGGTATGGAGGGTGGCTGACGCGGCTCTGGCTCCTGATATGGAGATAATTCGGAATAAAGTAATTTGTTTATGAATTAAAACAAACTTGGTCAGTGAATGTAGCGAGCACGTGCAGTGCTGATTTCTATGACATCAGTCGTTGTAAACCTTCAAGAGGGACTCCCAATGGCCTAGGGCCCCGAAAATGAAAATTCACCTCTGAGTATGGCACATCGCCAGAACTTCTAGACAAGATTGTCCATTGGACTGCATCATGGGTCTCCAAACATTTTTGCGCGAGGGCCGCATAAACTGTCACACAACAGTAGGATGACCGAACATAAACTCCCGGTCCAAAATAAACGAATGTGAAAACATGAATGTTGCATAATAAAAGTTCACTTATTGAAAAGAATGGTGAAATTGCTTCTTTGATTTCAGCATAGGCCTGGTGGGAAAATCAGGCTTCAGATGGGATACAAAGACCTCAGATTGCGGCGACATATCAGCTAATTGATTGGTTTATTGTTTCGTATGACTCAGCTAATAAACAGAAGGTTAGGCCAATCTGCAAAAAGGTCAGACTATCCAGTAATACCTACTTAGCCAATGGCCGTCTTACGTAATGTCATTGTTTTGAGATATGTGGCATTCTTTTACCAAGTCAAAAAAAGTATTCGTAAATATGCCATTTTTTCATTATTGATAAAGTGTGTTTGCGGGCCGGATGAAATGGCTTCGCGGGCAGCAGTTTGGAGGCCCCTGGACTACCCCAAGACGCACTCAGTCCATTCTTTTCCAGAGGGTTTGGAGTTGATAACTAATTTGTAATTCTTATCGGAGCGGAGATTAAGTTAAACGAAGACATGGATTTGAGGGGTAGCATATCCAGATTTACTTTAATTGAAGCGCTGGCAAGGGGCAAGCCGAATCCATTTTCTAAGTGTTCATGTCAGAACAGATCTAGGGTCCTTCATAAAGCCCGTTTTAGAAAAAAATCGTTAACACAAATACGTTGCGGCAGACGTGTCATTTCAGAAGCTATAGACTTTCTCAAATTTCGGAACTTGTCATGGTCGAGACGATTACGTTACGGTAAAAATAAACATGATTCATTTCCTCATGCTTGGCCATCAGATAAGACCTCTCTTGGAGATTAATTCGTTCCGTTTGAATATCAGCTGCTACTTTGTCAACATCTGTATGGAATGGCGAAGAAATATTTGGAATAACTGTTCATGGTATCTAGCAGCGATGGAGTCTCGAGACTTGGTCTCGGTCTCGAGACGCATCTCGAGACCCGTTTTTTGAAGTCTCGGTCTCGAAGGTCTCAGGTCTCGTCTCGGTCTCGGTCTTGAAGGATTTCGGTCTCGGTCTCGAGCTCTTAGTCTCGAGACTTTGCATAGGTTTTTTTTATGAAGTTTTGCAAGAAGGAGCTCCTTTAAAATACGGTTTTAAAAATGATTGTTCAAAATTTAGCCGTTCAAAGAAGTAAGTGGCTAAGCTTTCTTTGTTGTTATGTTGTTTGCGAGATGGAGAAAACAATTTGCCCTCTGCCGCGTTTAAAATTTTTACTGAATTCAATAAAAAATGCGCATGCACCAATGAAACCGCAGCGCGTAATCTCTGCAGCGAGAGGCTGGGAGTACTTTGCTAAGGACTATCTTTGAACTGTTTTTCCAAGAGTTTTGTTAT
>JGI24158J21664_10001204_pt1 | contig 28289 bp, 22 predicted proteins | sample Ectturendosymbi3_FD_21664 | JGI IMG/M metagenome (IMG submission 21664) | reverse complement strand
AGCAAACTTTTAGTTTTCTTTTTCCTTGCTGAGACATTATCAAATACCTGAATGCTTCTGTGTTAAAAACTGCTGTTTTTGAGCTCGTGCAACAATTCTATGATGTTACAGAAATTGGTAATGTAGCCAATACGGTCAGCACATGCATTGATTAGCCATAGCAGACAAAATAAAGACAACTGTTTCGTACTACAAAATGATCTATCGCGGAACATAATCCTAAACATGCGTAGTGGGCGAAAGGTCTGCAAAAAGTGGTGAGATGGTTTCTGGATGCAGACGATAACCCAGACTCCCACCAATACCTAATTATTACTTTTTGACCCATTTACAATGTTTCTGCACATTCATTTAGTGTATTTCCATTAAATCGACAAATAAACAAGCACAAAGTGTGCGAAAACAAGTATTCCCTTTGCGCAGGTAATAAAGTTTTTGTATCAAGCTCAAGGGGGGTTTCAACCCCCAACCCCCCTTTGCGTACGACATTGAGTCTAACCATTAAAATATTTCGAAAACACATTTTTCGTACAAAAATTTGCGACCATCATCGCCGAAACGTTCCTTCGCCGAACTGTCCTAGAACGCCCCTGCCATGCCTTGCTCTTCAGCGTCCCAGGCGACAGAATAGATACAGGCTTGTGTGAGTCGTTATGGTCAATACGCCTGAACTGCCAATTCATGACGGATCTCGAAATGATGCACATATTGCAAGCACAAGTGTGCGGCTGTAGTGGCGCACACCCATGGTTGTCACATCAAAAAAAAACGAAACGGAAACTAGTGATGCATCAAAAAGTTGGCTAAATCAAGCAAGTTCAAATCGGACATTTTTCAAATTTGGCTCAGAAAATCAATCAAATGTCCATAGTTGTCTTTCAATCCTTTTTTGTTATTTTCCCTTTATCGCACGATCTGGAAAAAGTCACGTCACTATCAGTTTAATTGCATGGGTGTGCGGTCGTACGCCTAAGAGCATCGGTCCATGTTATTTAAGAATGTGAGAATTACTGGCATTTGAATACGTAAAAAATCAAATCCATGCAGCATGTGTTAGCAGCCTTCCTATTAGGAAAAATCATCTAGTTACAACATTTTAATTTTTTTAATTTCAATCTTAAGCTGCCCCCCTACCTCAGATGCCCGGGGTCGTCGCCCCGTTTGACCCCCACTGCACGCCACTGGTTAACACCAAATCAGACCACTACCAACTTCCGTCAAAATATGTCGTATCGCAACTACGAATTTCTATTTTTAATGTGCAAAAACAGAAGGGTTTGGTGAAAAACAAAATTTCTGGCAAAAATACAGGTAAGCTGCTGCAAAAGTATTCCTCTTACGAGAAAAACGTTCACTGCTATCCGTAGTGAACCACGAATGTTGAAACTGAAGATGTCGTATAGAAAGTACCATTGAGACTGACACGAACCTCAAAGACAAGCATCACAAAAATCTGAAGAAAAACCCAAAAACGTCAAACGTCAATATCAAGAAAAAAAATAATTTGAAGGAGACTGGTAATCATGACAGGATTCCACTCCAAGTTTTCATTATATGGAGAGTTTTATATCTAAAAAGAACGGTGTTTTGGAACATTTTTTCATGAAAAACAACTTATGACCAGGGTACAGTGGGAGGGAACGCGTTCCCACACTTTTTTTTATAGTAACCTGACTTGAAGATGTGTGCTTTTACTCAGATTTTCTGTGTGCAGCTGCAAACGTCGCGTAAATGAAGGAATGACAAGCTATCTCGTGCGCAGTGGCGTAGCCAGCCCAAAGGTTTGGCAGGCCAACATTTTTTGATTTTAGGCTATCAACAGCATTTTGTTTGGGATACCGCCTTGCAAAGCACAAAATGACCAAATATTCTAAAAATTTGGGAGGACATTGGACCCTGGCTACGCCTATGCTCTTGCGTAGCACCCTAACGTAATTGTGTAATTACTGAAAATGGCTAGTTTTTTGGCTGCGTTCGCACACCTCTTTCACGTTCCCACACTTCTTTTACTTGAAAGTGGCTAGTTTTTCTGGGTGCGTTCTCTCACTTCCTCTTTTGGCAGTGCATACCTGCTTAGTTTTGTTATTTTGGGGCGAGGGACCGCAAGGTCATTGAATCATTCCCCACATATAATTAAATGAATAACGTAACACGTAAGCAAAAAACAGGGGAAAGGGACAGCAACGTCGGCAGCAACAACCGATTATCTCAAATGAAACTCGACAACAGACAGCAGTGCAATTCAGCACATTCCAACACATTAAGCAGACCAAGCGGGAGCCAAGTAAATGCTTGAAAACAGGAGATAAGTATGGGACAAATGGAGCACGTTCATATTGCTAGCTATTAGGTCAGTGAAAAATTATCTGCGTCAACTAGTAAAATTAAAAAAAAAATTGTGCGAAGCAATTAAACTTCTCTTAAACAAAAATGCAAGTCAAACGAATTTGAAAATGCAACCAGTTCTTAAAACCTTGGTAGACGCAACCACTGCGCAAAAACTAGTCCCAGTGAATAAGACGATTTAGGCTCAAGCATAATTTTTTTTTAGTTAAAAGCAACCTGTGGTTTCTTTGTACATAAAAGAACACTTCAAAAAGATAGGTATTCCGTGCTCTGTTCTCAGAATCAACTTACAAAAATGCTCGATGGTAACAGTACTCCATGTATATTTTATATGTACGTGAAAAATAACTGCATTTTTCTAGCGCTTTTTCGTGGTGGAGCAGATTGGACTTCCGGGTAATGACGGAAATGAGTGCTACCCATTTGCACCCAATCGGTGTGCTGCTAAGAAAAATGGGGCACAGCATTTCATGAAATCTAGACAGTGTTGCTTTCTAGAAGAGATGCTGGTTGGTGCGTTGTGTTGATGATATTTCTGTTTAGATTTCTGTGTGCAATAATTCGGTGAAATTTTCACTGACAGTGAACACGCACGTGCATGCTGACCATGTGACTGGGACGGGGAAGTTGAAAGAACTGTATCCTCATTTCAAGTCAGTTTTGTCCAAAGCTTCTGGTGGCCTTGCTGATATTTGGGTCGAGGACGGACAAATAATCAACTTTGGGGAACAGGTTAGTCAAACGACGTGGTTCATCATAGGGCAAATTTACCCAAAGCTTTAATGGATTCTTATACATTTTGTCAAAATACTTGATTGCGGAAAAATTAATTTGTGTTGTTGGCACAAATTGAACATACGTAAGAGTAGAAATAATGAAATGCAGCTTCAATCTTCTAAGCTAAAATGCANTTGGATTTGCTATATGACNTTTGCCGAATAGGTTGCTATGGTGCAGTTCAATTGCCAATCATTTTACTGATGCGTGAAATGAATACCGTAAGAAAACTGTTGAAGTCAAGTCGTTAGAGTTTTCAGCAAAAGTTTAGCAGCAACCAAGTCACTTTTTCAGCTTAACATTTTTAAGTTTTACCGAATCATTCTTGAGCGTAATGCATTCATCCCAGATACAGAGGAAGTGTTCTGCATATTTGTAGTTGTTGGTGTTTGAACATAGCCTGATTTGACGCAGACGATTCATACTGAGATGCATTCGTAGAGTTTCATATTTCGACAGACGAAAAGTGAGTCTCCTGTCTGGTTTTACCCACCCGGCTATGAGTCGACTCATGAAATTGCTCATAAGCCCCCGAGAACCATCACATAGGACACCACTGAAAAATAAAACAAAAGCTGGCGAAAACCAGATTATTTTGAGGTTGCATTGACGAATTAGGTCGAATTACGAAAGCTACTGATTTAATCCAAATAACAGTTCACCACTTGCTCACCTCACAAAAGCTGAGCAAGGCANGTCAGAAAAAGTACTTTGTCGAGTCATAGTCTTAAAACTTTAAAAAAGTGCCTGAGAAAGCGTGGAAAAAAGAAAACAGAAATAAGCGGCTGAATTTCTTCGCTGTGTATTTGTTGCTCAAGCTTCGCCCACTTTTTGCCGCACATGACTTGCGCGACAGTGAAGTTGATCGCTGTGAGCCAGGAATTTTTTTCAATTGATCGCAGACGATCCACTGTTCTGCGACCCCAGGTCATACGAACGGATGCATGACTTATATCCTACCAGACCACTCCATGGCTTTCACTGGCGACGCACTGCTTATTCGTGCATGCGGCAGGACCGACTTTCAACAAGGTTTGTAAATGTTCTGTTCTGCGCATATTTCAAGCTTTTTTTCTGTTTACTTAAAATTAAGGCCGAGAAAGTGGTTCTGTGATATGACTCTTTGTTCTGTTAGCGCCAACTGCCAGGGTTTCGCGCTACAGAGATGTTACGTGAAAGAAGAAAGGCAAAATTTTAGACTCTTTTTTTTTATAAATGTCAAAGTTATGAAGTGAGAAACGTTGCCCACCATTTAAACATATTAAATTCGATATGAAACACTGCACCATGCAAATTAATAATCTGCTTTTGAACTCAGTTAATGTGGCGTGATCACATCTAGTACAGCTTCCGAGAATTTCAAGTTTCGCATTTCGACGCAACATCATTAAAAAGCAGCGTGGCATGACATGAAAGGGAAAGCAGCGACATTACAAATTTGAGAAAAATCAAAACATTAATAATCAGAATCGAAATCCTATGAAGTGGATCAAAGCAACTACCTGTAATACAAAACCTCCAAGGGTGCGTGAAACAGCTCATACGGTCGCATGTAACCCGTGTGTTAGAGAACTCGTTGCAGGTACGTTTGTGACGCTATATTTTCATTCATACAACGACTGAGCTTCATGACTGGATGTTCTGGCCCTGCTAACAATGAAAAGCTATTCTATTCCCTGTGAAACGGTGCTCATGAAGGTAAATTGTTACCCGTGAAAGTGCTAAAAACAACATTAGCAACCGTTGCGTGCAAGTTTCCTTCAGTTGCATTCAACATTTTTCCCACAGCCAGCAAACCACGGGCTTGCCGCAGTTCTTTCTTGCGGCAAGATTCAGCCGAAATGCCCACGCAGTTGACAGCGTTGTCTGCGGGCAGTGAACCATAGACGCCCCCTTTGCCATCACTGCGGCGTTTCAGGTCTAAAAACGATGGGAAATGTCGGAGCATCTGAGGCTGGTGAATATTTGCGAAAAGTCTAGTTCTTTGAGGGCTGTCAATCTTACTCCAGTTTGGATCTTATGGAATGCTTAACACTATTTGCTGCTATCCCTACTTTCAACGTTATGAGCAACAGGCATGAACTGAAATAACCGTTTTTTTGCCTGAGTTTTCAAAAAACAGGTTTATTCATTTGATGAAATTAGTGCTGTCTGCGTACTAAATCACATTAGTTTCTGCGAGAAATGGAAACGAGGTAGACTATTTTGATGTTAGGTCTTTGCGATTTGTTGTTTAAAGGTGATGCAGCGTTGCTTTACGATTCGGTTCACAAACGAATATTTTCTCTTCCCGACCATTATTTCCTGTACCCAGGCCACGACTACATGGGTAAGTGTTTGTGGAATTGAAAGAAACGGCAGATATTCGTGTGTTTATGTATCGTGTTAAAAACTGACCGAGTTCACGCAATGCTGAAACGCTTTACATAAAATTGTGAGGTTAGGCTTATCTCTAGGGTGCTGCTTTGAACATTTGACCAGTTGGAAAAATAATTAAGTTTCCATTTAAGCTTTGTGCCCAAAGCTGATGGCGTCTCGTTTCCTGGATCAGGTTTACGAAAATCAACGTGATTTTTGGCGGGGACGTAATTTAATTGCTGAGGCGGAAAACCTTCGCAATTTTCACATTCCATGACTTCACCAAGCTTCCTGGCTTGTGCGAGCTCTAAAGTGCGCACAACGTTGCGAACAGTCACCTTAGCCCTGGTGCATTCAACAGCAGAGTACAGCGCTCCTGTCTGGTGCTGCAGTGCTCACAACCGCCTTATTAACCCTGCCATCAACGACGCCTAATCCTGCCATCAACGACGCCTAACTCTGCCATCAGCGACGCCGAATTGTGAGTGAATGCCTGCGTCCTACACCAGCGGACAACCTTCCTAGTCTCGTAGGCATCCAACCTGCTGAGCTTCGTCGCAAAGGAGCCACACTGTCTCTAGCACGCCGTGGCATGGATCCTGAACACCTGCTCCACTTAGCGCTCACCGGCCATCGAGTGCGAATGCATGGCCTCTCAAATCGAGACACCCATTTGTACCCATCGCTCAACAACTCCATCAATTCATCTGACAGTTCAATAACATACGTGAGGCGCGCTGAGGCGGATAGCCGATGGAATGCGGAATGGTTGGACAACCTCACAAGACTCCGCATATTCATCCCCGACACCGGCACCCACCCTCCTGGAATGACCCTGCCAAGAACAGCGTGGGTCCGGCTTAACCGCTTCCGCTTGCACCAATGGAGTATGGCCTCCTCTGCCTCCTGTGAGTGTGGCGCAGAAGAATAAACCGTCGACCATGTTGTCCTACAATGTCAAATCCATCGACCTCCCCATGGACTGCACGGCCTGACGGTTCTAGACGATGAGACAATCGAATGGCTGCTCAACACCTGCCCCGAGATCTAGTGCGGGCTGGTGGTGGACAGCAACAACTTGCTCCAAAGAAGAAGACTGTGTTGAACCATCACACCTTTCCATACACCAGCGTCGTTTCAAACGTGTGCATCGAAGTCTCAAAAGCACCGTTGCTTTGTTAGCTTTAACTTCGACTTCCACGAGTTCGGGCCATATATCTGTATCAAAAACAGGTAGCGGACTATCAACTTCAACATGCACATTCAACAGCGTTAACGTTGGAGGTTTTTGCAAAATTGCATATAAGATTCTGTAAAGGTCCAAGGACAGATCCCTACGGAACACCGTAATTTGAAAGTAAAAACATGCAGTGGAGAACCGTCGCCAGAAAGACTTTAGTAGAGGGCTTTACGTTTGTGGACGGGGCATGCCATTGTAAAATTTGGCAAAACCTCTACTGATTTAGTTTTTCATATTTAAATTTTGGGGGACTAAGCCCACCAAAGCCCCCGTGTCGACAGGACTGATGTAGTATCTGCTGCTTTTGTACATTGAACCTTGCTGTCCAAGCAGGAAGCAATAAGATTCCAGGGTGCTCCCACGCCATAGAAAAACAAATTTTAAAGTAGGGTATCAGTAGCCGGGAGACGTCGTCTCCCACTTACCGGTAAATAGAAATGAGCGGTGATCACGTTTACGTAGCCAATCAACCGTTGTATCATCTTTTGTGATACTGTTTCGGGAATAATTATCGAACATTCGGTCTGCTACAAGGGCATGTGTAATTTTAACTTTAATCAGTGTTGAACGGTTGGCTTAAAATTAACCTGTTTGTTCCAGGATTTTCGGTTACGACCGTGGGTGAGGAGAAGTTGCTTAACCCACGGTTAAGTCTCAGCAAAGAAGAGTTTGTGGAGTTCATGAAGAAGCTGAATCTGAAATATCCAAAGTTGATTGGTAGGTTATTAAATGTTCTGTGCGCATGGCGTCATAATAACTATGTTACCGGTATTGTGTCTGTACAACAAAGTCATAGAATTGATGTGACCGTGAAAAGAAACACTTGTAGTACATGTTTTGCGCAATAGCGCCATCATTAGACCCGGTGTGACAAACGCGTTCTTGGGTGAAACCACTGCGTTGTTATATGCTGAGTCAATTCCACGGTAGCACTAAAAATGTCTATTACATGGATCTTACAGATTTAGGTAACTTTGCTGGTAAGTGTCGAGAACCCCAACGTAACAGCTTTGTTACGAGCCAGCTAAGGCGAAACTTCCTAGGATAGTTCTTAATAAATTGGTTGAAAGGTACTAGTTCTGGACTACACGCCGTCGCGAGCCGCATGTTACAACTCAGTGGTTACTTGTCGTAGCAATACAGTTTCTTTAGAAAAGTAAATGGGATGCAGTTTATCAGTTGTAGCCAACGCAGGTGTGAGATGTTGTTGAGGTGAACGACAGTTTTTGAAACCGACTGCTATCTGGCGACGCCATACTAAGAAAGAAATTAAGTGACAACCTCCAAGTGAGGAGGATACCGCTGCAAATGGCATTACAAAATCAGTGGCTTACGATGGCTGAACGAAAATATTCGAAACCCGTAAGAAGAGCCCGCTAAAGTACTATGTCAGGTCAGCTTAGCACCGGCGAATAATAGCCTGCAAGGTTTCCCACCACTGCGCTTATCTTGCACAACTTGTTCTATTAGACCAGTGGTTCTTAACCTTTCTTCTACCACGCACCAATTAAGTAATTGTCCTTTGTTTCAAGCCTCTTGAGTTTAAACAAGCTGTAAAAACAAACGTATTTTTTGGTAAATTTATTGATCAAACTTTCCATGTTGTAGGGCGCGGAAGGTCTCGCGCCCCCTGGAAATTTATTGACCCCCTGGGGAGGCGCGTCCGCGGTTAAGAATTGCTGTTCTGGTCTAGGCTATGCGTCACTCAACCTGCGTCGCTTGAAAGCATACAGGTCAGCCGCACAACTGATTTTTTTCTGGGCAGCGCGCTCGGTGGACTGTGAGAAATAGTGTAGTTAATGCGTCTCTACCTTGTTGCAGCGTGAAAACGAAAAATCGATTCGGTGAATGTTTAACGATTAACTGCATGTGTTTAGATGTCGCTGTCCCTTCCAATCTTCAGTGTGGAAAACTGAGCAAAGAGGCGCTTGAAGGCTCTGCGGAATTGCTGAATCGAAAAAAGTAGTTTTGTCATTTGTTGATTTTCCTCTCCACTGCACTCAATCTAACGCGACGGGATTTGCAATTTGGCTTCACCACGCTTCACGCTGCATCGCGATTTTAGATAATCAAACTTTTCAACGCATTCCGCTTGCAAAAATGACAAAAGTAAACTTTCAGTCGGAAAATTGTATCTGACTTTTCCTTGTACCATATGCCATGCAAACAAGCATCCGGACCAGTGTCTGTTTCCATGTTATTCGAAACATTTCGGGTTTGCGACTAGACAAGTCGGATGGGAGGCTGAAGAGTTGTGAAACTGCCCTGAAACGTGGAGTTTTTTTATGGCTGAAAATGCAAGAAATTGATTGTTACTGTATGTACAAAAACACCCAAGCTGCTTTTTAGTATTTATTGTTGTTGATGTGTAGAAATACGTTGGACGTATTGATATCGATTCCGGACGAAGTTGTTTCAAGGTGCTTGAACTTGCGGACATTGCCCCATCAGTTTAAAGACGGTGGCGCTGTTTTGTGATGAAGTTACTGTTTTCGTTTTACACTACATTTTAGAACAGAGGTATCCGAACTTTTTTGTCAGAGCTATTACACAGGGCCACATAAGCTATTACACAGCAGTCCGAGGGCCAGACATCTTACGTATTGTTAGAATGGCTTCTCGGGGCGGATTTGTAGACTCTGGTTGGACAAGTGACGTAGTTACTGTATGCATGGGCGTCTGAAGGGGTGGCCAAGGCCCCCCTGGATTTTAAAATTTTCAGCAAAAAAGTTAGTTGTTTAGTTCTGAGGGGGAAAAAACAAATTTAACCACTTCTGGCTCCCCCTGAAAAAATACCCTCGTGTCCCCCCCTGGAAAAAATCTTTCCGAGGCCCATGGCTGTAAGTTTATCACTGACACCCAACCTACCTTTTCTTCATTTGTGTAATTTTTGACTGCACTGGCTACCGTTGTGAATTTGCTCAGATCGTTGATAGCGTCAAACGTGAAATTTCGCGTCTTTTGTCCTTTCACAGTACCAGAGACACAGAGCAAGTGTGGACTGCGGCCGGGGTGCGGATTTCCAAAATGTAGACAACCTCAGAGCTGTCTCAATTTAACATTTGACCCGTTCACTCACGTGACTCAGTACTAAAAGGTCGCTGAACTATGCGCGACACGATACTGGGAGTCAAAGCTAAATTCTGTGCAGGAGCCATGCAACGTATTTAATAAGACTTTTGAAAATTTTTTTAGTGATGTTTTGCTCAAAACAGAACACATAATTAAAGCGAGGTTTCTCGACTGATTAAAGCGACAAACCGTGAAAATGTCCTGCATATGCAGAAGCACTGTCCCACTCAGCACACTAGCATAGCCAGCCCAAAAAGTTGAGGTGTCGAACAATTTTGGGGGGGTAAAATGTTTGATTTTTGGCGAATAACAGGACTTTGGTATCTTCTAAACATTTATTGGGGAGAATAGCTCCGTAGACCCCCCATGATTCAGCATGGCTTGTTGGAAATTGGGCTACAGAATAAATATCAAAGAATTCCACTGTGATCATCAGGGTTGCGGAGCCGGAGGTTTTTGGGTGTCGGATTTTTTTGTTCACACTCCTAAGGTGAGAATTTGTTGAAATGGTATAATTTCTTTTGAAACTTTTGTGGAAACAGATTTCTTGCTGTGCACCATGATTTCAATTGATTTTGACAGCCAAACTTCATTCCCTTTATGTTAAGAAGTCGGAAATTTTGGAAAGGTCGGAGTCGGATGTTTTACCTCCGACTCTGCAACACTGGTGATCATCATACGGATTGCAACCAGCCCGCTGTTGTCAGTCGTGCATCTTAGCTAAGCTTTGAGTCGAACGTTTTTGTTTAATCTTAGTACTATTTAAATTTTGTTAGGAAAGATCTTAACTGGGCTGGATCTAACCGTGGAAGTGTTCGTGAGTCCTAGCGCTGCTGTCCCCGCTAGGAAAAGCAGGCATGAAAATGAATGAGATCTTACATTTTCTATCTACACTGCATGCTTTAAGCATTGATATAGGATGAATTTGGGTAAGCCCGCAGAATTTCAAAATGAAACGCAGTATTTTTAATTTAGCACTGGCTGCACAAACTAACGCCGTCAAGGTTTCAACTGTTTATTTCATTTTCACGTATGTAAATCGTATGTTGCACATGACCACTGACCACTATGTACACGCAGTTTTCGTGTGAGCTTCCAAGCGTCGGTCAGACTTTGCAAGCACTTCACAGCGGGCTAATTCGAGCTTATTTCTTGAATGATAATCCTTGAAGCTGAGTTCCATCCAGTTTTTACGATTCCTCTGGCATACCCGCCCTGGCAATCGCCCACGTTGAACGACACGTCATGAACTCCTGGTGATGCCCCTCGACAGATCCCTACCACTGCAACAAAAAATTGCGTGTAAAGGGCAAAATCCAGTGATCACGGTAGATTCCTTCAACAAAAATATTGACTCATATATGGAGTAGAAAGAATGCGTGTCGGCGTTATTTTCCATCAATTGCACATTTACGGTTTTTGATGAGCTTGTTTTAGCAAATCGTTTGTACTGACCTACTCAGTATCATTCGCGTTCACGAGGCTACGAACGATATCAAAAACCATAATGACTAGTGGCATACATTCACTGGCGCAGTTTAGGGTCCAAACAAATGCTAATTTTGCCATCAGCAACTACATAAATTGCTTTATATACTTTGCATGGTTGCCAACGTGAAGCGCATGCCTAGCGTAGGGAAAATTAGGGAATGACTTTAATGGATTCCACGGAACTGGGAGTTCGAAATTTGATTGTTGGACTTGGCCAAACAAACGCTTGGAAATGGTGGCCTGATATGATCATTCTGGGCCTTCGACTAGTAACAGCGGGTAAGGATTATCAGACGCAAAAAAACAAAACCGCCAAATTGTTGGGTCGATTTCCATTATTTTGTAAATCGAGCTGGGACAAATTCAGTTACAACGTTCGAAAAGGAGGATCTTGACTTCCACGAAAACCGCTTTGTATTCCATTTCGCCAAGTTTGCGAAACTAGTAGTAGTTTCCTGACATTACAATTTACATGCAGTTAAACGCAAATTATGAAAAAAGCTGGGGAAATAGTGTGAGACAAAAGTTTTGAGGCGGCGAAGTTCGGCAAATCGGTTCTTGAGAGTGAAAACACAAATTCATTTAATACTCAGCAGCAACACGTCAGCACCACAACCAATGTGATAAACTATTTTTTAAAACTTTAGCGACGATGCTTTGCAGGAAAATGAAGTTAGCGTGGCGTATATACCTTGCAAGCAACAACAAACAAGCTGGCTCAACGTTCCTGCGTGTGATCAGAAAAGAAAATTCCCTTGATGGCATTAAACGCACTCTTATGTCGAAAATCGCGTATGTTAAAAAAAGCCGCTATTTTTGAGGTTTGCCAATAAAAGACTAACCTTTCATGATGCCTGTTATGGCACTGAGAGATTTGCTTACAATACCATGGCTTTGCTTTTTATGGCTTTCACTGTAACAGTAGATGAATATATCTTTTTTACATTTACTTTCAAAAAAGTTTAACATTTGTTTTTATGAATTTCGGACTTAAAACCGCTGGGGTTAACAATTTTCTCTGCGCATTGACAACTGAAAGATGTCTAACCAACAGCGTCTTTCACAAGATTTACCGACGAACCAGTCTAAACTTTCATTGCAACGATGCGCTCTCCTCCGAAACCGAGTTCATTGATACTTTCGTTACAGGGTTTTTTATTTTTTTTGAGGGAACTGATTTGTTATCTCTTCTTCAACGTTCTGCACAGCTTTCAGGCACTATGCGGCTACACTCTGTTGCAAACACGCACAACTAGACAGAAATCATTTGAATCACACAAAATAAACAATTTCAGCTGGATCGGGATTCGGCTTCAACTAAGTGAACAACGTGGTAAAACGCAACAGCATTGTCATCATCTCGCATACATTTTAAGAATCAGCAAAGACTGTACCAACAGATTTTCTTTGACATATCGAGTGCGACTCTTTTCTAAAAGACAAATTGCTGAGGCTGATTACACTAAATCATGGTCGCAACTAGGTGTGGGACGCGTCCCCCCACTTTTTCAGAAAGTGGGAATATAATATGCCGTTTCCGCCCACATTTGTCTCTTGAGGTTGCGTAATATGTTGGTTTCACACCAAGTTGTCCCCCTCACATTTTACAACATTGCGCTTATGCACTAAATTAACCATTCAAGTCAGTGAATAATGTGTTTTCGCTCAGCTTTGAAAGCATACAGTATTCGCACAAATCGGACAAAATAATACTGTTGGTTTCATCTGTATATCGGCATGGGCGTCATTCTCAAATTTGATATTTGGCCATGAACTTTTTAACAGAAAAATATATTTCACTTAGTTTCGGAGATGGGAAAATGAAATTTCACCACTTGCCATTCCTGGAAAAAATCTTTCCGAAGCCCATGTATACAGGATACCTACACACTTCATTAATACAAAAGCGTGGCGATACACAACAACCAATGCTTGCTTTTACCGCTTTGACTTCGATGAACCATCAGCGAGCGATCTCCATAGTCGACGTAAGCGATGGTGTCGATCGGTGCTGGATTGTTGCATTCATTTCCGTCAATAGTGAAGTACCTGGGTGAAAGCTTTGCAATAAGCATTGGATCACTGCACTTCGGCGTGTACCCGCTTCAATTCAGCGGCAATACTATTGCACGCAACAGGCACGCTGCACCTGCCTAATGCAGCCTATGCATCGGTAGATCGTCTGCACACGACATGCATTGCGGTTTGGGGGAAGAAAGTAAGCCTGGATCGGACAAACAATTGGGTTTGGATTAAAAAATACTCATTACCGTATTTCAACATACCAGTCACTGGTGGGTTACCTCGGACCTTTTTCAGTCTATGCCTCAAACAACGCAACGTGCAAAAGTTTATTTTCTTAGATGCGCGGGATGCTAGTAACAGTATCAGTGTAAAATATGTTGTGATTTTAAAACTATATGATTTTAAAACTAAATCTCATGATTTTAAAACTGAATCTCAGGAAGTTTTAGTCGGTTGTTCCAACGTTTTGCATCAATCGCGATTCAAATGTTATTGACGGGTTTATATCTCATATCAGTTGCTCTCGAATTTATCTCGGGACAAACGTGGATGGTTCTGGTCTTGGATATCATAATCGCCACTACATCGTTGGTATTAACAGAGATGTCCATTCAACGGCCCTTACACTCACAGCTTCGCATGCATCAACAACAACTCCGAGAAAAGATTGCAGCGCTCGGCAAACATGAAAGAGACAAGGTAACAAAGTCACATCTCAATTTCCAAAATCGAACGAGGAACTATGAAACAACTGAGCTTATTTAAAGCTGGAAAAGAAACCCTGCAATCTTTCATAAGAGCTTTCCGTACTAATGTTTTACCCGATAAATCGTTTAAGTGTAATAATACTACGAAGCAAATCGGAACACATTGGATGACCCGATAGAGTATTGGCAAAACACTATGACTAGATGACTTCCATGGTCTTTCACCAATCCAGTGTGACACAGTGACAGTCTTTATTCATATTGATCAGATCTTTTACCGTTGTGTTTTCATTTATTCCAATTTCCACTGAAATTGGTTACTTTTTGCATGATGGCTTTCTGCACTGTTTCTGCTAATTAGCTGGGTCATACGAAGCAATCAATCAATCTACAAGTTAAGTGGATGACANAAANACAACGACGCGCAGCTGAAGTCAGCCAACATCAGCAATATAAAATTGCAGACAGTTTGCGTGCACATATGTGTATATTCACGGAACATATGTATATCCAACACACAACTATTCCGCATTTCAAAATCAAAAGGTTTTGCCGAAAGAACCGCCAAACGTTTCGAAAAAACAACTTTCTACAAAACACCCACATCTGCAATTTTTTTTAACAACAGACACATGAACTCTGTTAACTTTCTTACCATCGTGCACAGCAGCTTGAGTTGCCTGCCTGGCAAACCAAGCGAGCGACACCATGCCATTCTAGTCGAAGAGATGTGGATATGGACTTCTGAAATTAGTCACAGCATTTAATGAAGACCAACCGTACGCAGCAATTGTTTTAATAAGTGTCACATCAAGCGCAGTAGTATTCAGTTATGGCATTGTCAATATAAAATAGCGATACTGAAAAATGAAAAAAATGAGAATCAGCTCTACTCCACAAGGGACACATAGCTTATGTGGATACACGAACCGAGTCCATTGAGCATTCCGTGAGATGTAGTTAAAATGCACATTGAAGCGAAATAACACAGAAATAATCGCTATTTCAGGAAACTTTGCAAACTTTAATGCACTGACGTTTTTCCTTCACCACAATTTTTTCTTATGGTGTTTTTAATCTTTTTTGATCCACTAGCAAGCGTAATTCTAGTTCGACAGGTCGCCATTTTGGGTTGCTCGGTAATCTTACTTGGTTTTCAAGCATTCGCAATCACCTTATCAATGAGTTCAAGTGCAGTTTTTGCGAACTGGCAAATGAATTTTTACAACTGCAGCAAATCATTCAAAAGAAATACAATTCTGTTTTTTCTTAAATAATATTTTGCGCGGATTATTGTTCTTGATGGAAATGGCCCCACATCCAGCAGAAGCGAAAACCGAACAGACTGCTGCATGAAAGCATGCGTTTTGCCTGACNCAAAAATCGTTTTTTTTTTCGCAGAGGNATGCTGACCTTGTTTCCCAAAAAGAACTCGCAACTACAGTTTATATCAAAGNGGAATTTTCTTCCTAAGAATTTCATTGAGGAAAGTCCTAAGCTTATTTTTATGATATTTTTCGACGAAATCCAAACAGAATCCGAAATTTTTCCAAACACATGAAGTTGGAGTAAATGCTCACACATCAGAGTCGGAAAAATCAGACTGCGATCAATCCTGCCATAAAGTGTTTTGTATGAACGATTCAGACAGTATTTCAATCAGCTCGTTTAAAAATGTGAACGAATCATGTCGCTCCACCGCGAGACTGACGAGGTAAATCACAGCACCAGGCAGTTTTCTGACCTTGATGAAAGAGCAGCTCTGAAGTGGTCCTGCAGATCGTTGATAATTATGATGATTCCAGGCACAATGCCGCACCGAAGGAATCTCCAGCTGTGCGTAGACAGTAACGTAAGTCAACGGGTCAAGTACAGGTTCTACCACACAGATAGTAACTGAATGACTTTAGGTATCATACCTGTCGGCAATCGCACTCTCCTTTATCTCCTTTGAATCCTGGAAGCCCAGGCATGCCAGGCATACCGGGATTTCCTGGACGACCTTCTTGTCCAGGTGGACCTTGTTGCACCACTGCTGAAGCGCACGCATGCGCAAACGTTGAACCAGAATCTGAGGTATTTTTCCTTTGATTTTCAGTATTCTAAAGAAAGCACGCATGTTATTTGCACAAACTTTTGCCAGGCTTTGGGTTGCAAGGGATAGGCTGCGCATCAAGTAGATGGACGCACTGGATTAGCTATAAAAGAAAAAATGTGAGTCAGCAATACTACTTGCTTCAAACGGCATTTTCTGACCTCTATACAAATTAACTGCAACAAGCAAGCTAAGAGCATACGAAAACTTACATCACCGCGGCGATAGACCACACCAGATCTGCTCTCTTCTCGAATAACACGACGGTTAGGACGTCGATTGTCTGATCTGCCACATTTCGCAATTACTGCCAGGTGGACACACACAGTTAGGATTAACGCTGCCTTGACGATGTTCGTAATGCCAGCCATGACGCCAACTCTAACAAAGCTTTTTGGTCGCCTGACCTCACCTCCTCATGGCTTGAATGACTCGGTTCGAGGATCGTTCCCAAAAGAGCAGACTTCCGGTTCCTCGGCACAGCTCGATGCGAAACAAGCGAACAAATGTCATGTACGAGAGCACTTGCTCTGCTGTTGCTTCCTGCGTGTCGTGCCTTGATAATGCTGAGCGGCCGACCATCTTTGCGCATGCACGTGCTGAGCGGCAATCCACGCAACAACACATCTTACTGAACAATTACGCGCATTTTTTATTGATACTGAATTACACTCAACGCCGATAAAAACAAACAGGTAGCAGGATGGAATATTGCTTGATTCATTAGCTTTTTGACAACATGAAAGGAACAACAAGCTGTATAGGTGACTTGATATTCATTTAAAAAAAGACAATGCTACACTGCAGCAATACGTTCAAAACACTACAGAACACGGTTGGCATTTGGTGGGATGAGTGGCATGTACCCCTCGCAAATCCCATTGGATGCGCTGCAATCGTTGCACTGTGAAACGCAAAAGGAACTTCCGGTTTCAGCGTTTTAAAACAAAACTGCACCGAGATACTGGCAAAAGGACTGAATTTCTTAAGACGATCCCTAGGGGTTTGTGGAGTGAAGCTCCCCCATGCTCTAAATGGGTGTGCGCGCTGCGTTGCTCAGAAAGTCAGTCATCTGGATGACAATGACATCCAGAGAGAACTTCAGTCTTAACTCAGCTATGGTAAAAGATACTTTGTTTCATGCCTACATCATGCAAAGGTATTCTACCAATTGTGGAACAGGGTAGACACAGCGAGTTATTCAACGACTGCGCATAGCGTGCCAACAATGCCTGTTGAGTTTTGCGTTGTATACCCAAAATGACATTGTTCGTCCGCATCAAGTTAACTGTTCCGGCAAGAAATTTGATGCCTTGATTACAAAAATTTGTATGCATTAGTTCAGCGATATACTACACATCTTCATTTATATGCGTTTTCGTTCAATCAAGTCTCCTTTTCGCTTTCATTAAGTAGCAGTTCTATATGACGATAAGCGAATGCAATAGTTGCTGGTACGATGTTTCATTTTGTGTTCCTTTTCAGCATTGCCAGCGCGTTTCAGTTAACACTAAGCCAAAACGGAAAAAATGCATATGTTAAGGCAGAATCCGCTTTCCCATTAGCTGCAAACGTGCTGCAAACACCATCGATATTTTCCAAAACACCACTAAAAGCTGCTAGTGATTGACACTACACAGTTTACAGAGAAAATAAAAACCTCATCTATTACCGAACAGATTGATACGAACAAAATAAAACCCACCAACAACGGCGCAGACTTAATCAAGTTTTCTATTTTATTACTTCGCAGCTCAGATAATGAACTTTTGGCAATTTGGGTAGTGATGGGAAACGTATATCTGCAATTAAGCACATACGCAAGCGTATGTTAAGCACATAACGCTAGCGTCTGCAGCAAAAGCCATCGATAACATTTTAATAAGATCACGTGTGCTTGCAAATGAACTGTTGCTCCGACTCAACGAGCGCGGCTGAACCAATCAACACGCACGCAAATCGTTAGCTCGCTAGGCGATGATTTGGAAAAAGGTAATTTCAACCAATCGCCAAGCTGTTAGTCGCAGTAATGTATTTGAAAGCAAACCTGAAGTTAGTGTCGCCAGCCCAGGCACTTGTCTCTAACCTTTCTTTACTGGGTCCATGTTTACTCGCATAATGTGGGTAATTGGTTTCTATAGTGTTACGCAGATCGTCGGTTTCAATCTCAACCATTTTAATTTATTCTTCTTAATGACAAGCATACTGCTTCTATGGAAATAATATGTGTGTCATATGGTACGGGTCTCATGCAGTGCTTTATCTGTTGGTCACAGCGCTAAAAGCAGGGAGGATAGAAAAGGACAAACTGTTCAACAAAAAAAAAATATAAAGCTTTTGGCTATTTTTAACCCCGCTAATTTTCAAAAGGCATCTCAGTCTCCTTCAGTTGACAAAATTAGGACGAAACAAAATGTTAACAACAACGTCACTGACCGCACAAATTTTTTTCACGCTTAGTGTTATTTAAAACGACCAATAGCTGGCCGACGATCAGATAGCATGGCTTTGCCGGACACTGGCATGAAGAGAGCAGAACTACTGTATATGAAGTTAGAAGATTATGTTCAACGTTCAATCTTTGCCAACACAGGTCATCGACTTCTGCATTCCAAAGGTCAATACCCACCTTTCTAGCTGATCGATGGAGTTTTTTTGAACCACAGTTATTGGACTACAATTTTTTCAAAAATTGGACTATGATTAAATGTTAATCGCTACATTCCTCCACTGACACTTCAATGAGTACCTAGTTTACTTTTCCCCTGAAAAAAAACATCACCATTGGCGACACTGATTCATTTGATTTTTAGATTGTTCACACCGATAGGGCTTCTGCTCCTCTATCGTACGCCTTTGGCTATTGCTGAAAACCACTGAATCGGTCTAGCTCCGTTGGTTGATGTTGAAATGGATGTTGTTACGTCAGATTTCTCGACAGGAATAATGTTTCGATTTGGCTATTGCCGAAAACCACTGAATCGGTCTAGCTCCGTTGGTTGATGTTGAAATGGATGTTGTTACGTCAGATTTCTCGACAGGAATAATGTTTCGACTGGGAAGTGCAAATATTTCATGGACATTTAAAGCATTCAAATACTGCCAATATTACTTGCTATTAAGCAAGACCTTTCTTGTAAAATAGTCAAATCACCTCTCTGATATTACCGACCCCAAGGTTTTTAGATTCACTGCTCTAGTCCAAGTTGTGATGTTGCCGTTGATGAACTGACCAAAAACAGGTCATTCAGTGCTTGATATGCGACAGTAGCTGTGGGACTACTAAGCAGTTTTATTTAATGCTAGTGCATTTTCTGCCGATTTTATTCTAAAGCTGCCTAGTGCTAGTAATATAGGTCAAAAAAAAGTTTTGCCCACACCCCAAACGGTGAAAACACCAAAAAAAATTTCAAAAATGAGTGCAAAAAGGTGAGCAGCACACCTGTTGATTCGTATGTTTGATCGCTAACAAACTGCAGCTTAACGAAACAATTGCACTGGTCAGAGTGATTTCAGACGTTCGATTAAGTTTTCCTGAACTCCAGAATCGTATTTTCCTCGAATTCTCTTGAAATTCGGATCGAATGGACTGACCACGTGGACTTTAGCTGGATATTTGGTTGCCATCCGTTCAATCGCGTATTCACCGCTGGTTAGTATCTTGTCGTCGACGGAAGGCAGGCTGACGTAGCTGCGTCACATTGAACATTTTTGTATCTTTAGGTGCGTGTGACGTTTGACCACAAATCAGCAATGGAACAGCGAGTGTGGCCAGGGATAGTCCAAGAGTGATCATTCCCACAAGCCACTTTTCTATCCAACGCGCTATTAAGATGGTGTGTACTGTTTTTAGTCAAAAAGTAGTGGTTTTACGTACGTTACTACATTTACCAAGGTCTGGTTTAAGCCATAGATTGAGCTGGTTTTCCCAGTTATTCACGAAATTTGACTCATGGACGTGGGTTTTCAATCAACGTCTGCTGTTAACTGTTCCGCAAGTTGTCTAAGCAGCACGGGCTGGCATGTGAGTAGCATTGGGTTTGTGTGAAAAGTGCTATATTTCGTTAAAAGCAGCNGACAACGTTATTNTACTTTCAATAGAATCATCCAAAGTTTTTTTTAACCTTCGCTTAAAACAATTTATTTTCTCCACTGTGCAACATTTCTCAACACATTATGTTACGCACGGAGCACTAAATCCTTAAAGTGAGTAAAAACCTTTATCTTCCTTTTTGGCCCACAAGTTAACTTGTGCATAAAAGAAGGCACTTAACCTCAAAGCGTAAAACGGGGACCCCATTTATAAGGGAAGTCAGATAAACCATGTGTAACAACTACAGAGCCATATCACTCCTCTCACTAAGAAACTACTGCACACCTTTTAAAAAGCTTATGTTCATTCGTTTGCGCACCTCGTGTGTACAACAAAACAACATGCTCGGAGTGGATAGTTTGCGCCTATACCCACAACATACATGAAAACTTTCTGCAAAATACAGAAAACGTTTTTTTCACGACTTTCGCTTGTATTCAGGTTGTTCTGACACATGTGGATAATGTTTTCAGTTCAAAACAGACCACGTTCATAACAGACCTGCTCATAACAGACCAGTTCATAACATATCCGCTATGAACTGGTCTGTTGTGAACGTGGTCTGTTTTCAAACAGTTTCATTTCAGTCGGGTTTATTTATGTGGTGAAAAGCAGTGTTTCATTTTAGGTAGGTTTATGCTTTCTCCGCCACTCCCAGTTCCCTGCGCATCTGAGCGAAACCACGATAGATACCGGGTTGCAATTCAGCATTTACGCGCAATTTATGCGTTGGTTATCCAACAGACTTAAATCCCATTCCCATATGACATTTGTTTCATTCAACTCTATCACAACACAACTCCAACTTCAATCACAATTTGGTTGGCCATCAACGTGAAATCTATGGAAGCAAACTGCCGAAGGGGGTTCAAATGGAAAAACTGCACGGTCTGCAGTTTTTTTGCGTTCCAAAATATTTCCCTTCATCTTTAGTAAAAAATGCTTGCTTTCCACAATGAAGTGAACTCAGTGAATGAAAAATCTTTCCCAAGACATTTTCTGTTAGTGTGAAAAAAGTTCATAGCAACTGATTCTCCACTTAAGTCCTAGTCCTGCCACCTCAAAATACAGCATATGTGCTCCCACAAACACGTTGCAGATGGCAAAACAAACAAAATAGTTACTGCAAGTACACCTTCTATGGTAGCAATGGGGAAGCTTGCTGCCCTCGCTGGCCATTTTTATGGCAAGCGAGGGTTACCCATAGTGCATTTGCTTTTTAACGCTTGAGGTGTTTTCCGGCATAAGTGGACCATTATTTTTGGCTTCGTGGACCATTTAAAGTAAACACCTCAATTGGCTTCGCAGGCAAAACATGATTCGCAAGCCACGATTTCCGATCACGTTTATGGGTTGGATTACAGTACTCTCAGTTACAGTTAAAAGCTTAGGTTTTCTGTAAGCTTTCGAGGAATCGGTCGACTGGGCTCTGCTTTCTTCACTTCGCGATGATTCAAACTTTGCACATGTCTGTATTCAAGTGACTTCAAGTCTCTACCAAGGCGACTGAGTTGAATCTATGAGCAAATGTTTGAAACGAGGAAATCGATTTTACGTAACACTGCTGCGCATCCTCATAAGATTTCAGGACTGGGGATGCGCAGTGTAACGTGAAATAGGTGTTCTATTAAAATATCACCTGCTTGATTCAAATTCGTCGCCTTTGTGGATACTAGTTACTTGAATACAATTATAACGCCAAAATGTGATTAATTACATTCAATTACAATTGACTATATCAGTGGTAGCGGGGACCAGGCCTGTTTCACCGAAGTGGACATAAGAGTTTCTGTTTTAGGCATAACTTAAATGAAAAGCTACTTTAGGGTTCGACAAGGTTAAAAACTGGAGAAGTTGGACGTTTTCGTGGCCAAACACGTGACTTGAAACTCGCAGCGCACAGCAGGAGTGAAAAGGCATCATCAAGCTGAAACACCGACAGCAAACATTTGTCGGACAGTCACGAGAAACTGGTCTTAGGAAACTCTACCAAGCTAATAAGGAAATTGTTCGAAATTCCGATTATGTTCTAACGATCCAATAATTGGTCTACTTCTAAATCCAAGTTTGTGATTACTTTGCTACGTTCCACGAACTTCTGTCAAAAAGACGTGTTTAAAATATTTTTTGGTTCTTTAACGAGAGCTGCAACGATTAAGTATAATACCAATAACTTGACAACGTATAGTTTTGACGAAATTACAGATAACCTCGATTCCTCGGATTTCTATTTAGTTCAATATCGCAAGTGACCATTATGACAACAGAATTTCACGCACACCCCGCTATCAAGTTCCTATTTTTATAACGGAGCCTCGATCCAATGTTTTCCCGACTCGACCTTTCAGCCAATATTGGATTCCATACGCATCAAGTAAGGGGACGTAGCTTCTCAGATTCAAGCCCACTTGCAGCGGCCGCAAGCTCTTTACATTGGCCCTCGGGCTGCAGACTTGTAATCGTTACTTTTGTGTTTGTGTACTGCGCCTGGGGATCCGGATGCATTGACCGGGCACACCTCGCACTGGCTGCGAAACGAGAAAAAAGTATTCTTCTCGACTTGGACTGGGGAAAAGTTCAGCGCCCACGGGATTATTCTCTAACCTACCGTTGACCAGGTTACTCGCCCAAAGATACTTGCTACGATGCTGCTAAACTAGTTCTGAAGAACATCTACNAACAAAGAACATGCTTTCAGACAAGAAGTCCAGCAGAGCTGGGGACAGATATCGAGGATCGACGAACAGCCGTCGACACTCTTNTCATTGTCTACCCGCTGCCATTACATACTCATTCTACAAAAAAAGAGTATAAGGCAAATAAACCTTACAAAGGTCGAGCTGCCAAACTGTTTTATACCCTCGACAGTTTGACCCTGTTTTTAGCCTAATGTTGGCGGCGGACCAACTTAGTTTCAGAGATTTTCCATATGAAAGATACACCATGGAAGAAAAACTGTTGCGGAAAAGTGTAAAACTTTNCATCGACGTTAGTGCAAAGTCTAACAGGGAAACTGACGCTCTCCTATCGACAGCGCAATTAGAGCAATCAGANACACCTCGGAAAACAAAGATGAAAGTTTTGGTAAAAGCTTTATTAATNTTAATGAAAGTGACGTGCTTTGAACGCCCTTTAACATTCGAAAGCAAGGGGTTTGAAACAGCTTAAAGTTCCATTCAAGTGGTTTCCTCAGCTAGATTTGTTTTTCGCTGAGACATTTCGGGAACTTTTATCCCATAATAGTATTAAAACTCGGCGTAACAACATTCACTACTCTATATTTTCCGACATTATGACCGAATTGATTAATTCTTTTCGGTCGTTTAAAAGAATATTCGGTCTGTGATGAAAACAACACATTCCTCATTCCTCAGATAGTTCGAACTATTTAACGTCAAGATTTTTAGAACCGTTTTTTTTATACAATACGGTCCTAATATCATAAAAACTGTTCTCTCAAAAATATCTTTCTCCGATTTACAGCAAACTGCGTGAATAACAACAAGCAATAATAAAACGGCAAATACTTGTCTCCTCATGGTACAGCTAACACTTGGCATGTCAACCTCCGTATGAATTAACAACGTAAACAGTAGCTCGCCGGTGCGTTTTACATTTTCCAATTTCAATTTGAAATTGTGAAACTGAGACAACTGCAAGATGACAGCAAAGTCTTCAAATCAGGCCCGTAACTTTCTGAGAGGGGCCCAAATTTTTAAAACTATCTCCAAACCATTTTTCCAGGGGAGGAGAAAAATTTTCAGGAGATAAGCCCCTCAACTCCTCCCATAGTTACGGGCCTGCTTCAAATGAAGTTTGGTTAAAAGAAATAAAATTTTCATCTTTATGTGCTTCACGTCTTAACCGCAGAACAACGCTCACTTTTTCCGAACACAGATCTGTTTCAACTTGACTTACCCGTATCCTAAGTTTGTGTCAAGCGCATAAGCAAAGTCTGCATGACGTAGGAACCCCACAACTTGGTCGTTGCGCCAAATGGTTTCGTGCCCGAACAAAGGAATGTCCCTGTAGATGAAAATTAACTTTATTCAGCTGGTTAGTGGAACAAGAGTTTGAATTAGTACAAAATCACCCACATTCCAATCAAAAATAATGTGGGCAGAACTACAGCTGCCACAACAGCACAATATGCCATGGGGTGCTGACGATAACCTCCTCATGGCAATTTTCTTCAGTGGAACACTGCAAATCGCAAGCATTGCAACTTGCAAAACACATTACTGGAAGATCTAATTGCAATCTTACGCGTCAACAGTGAAGCAAGCAAGAGTCTTGGTGAGAGGCTTTTCTTTCAAATCCCGAAGCGCTTCACTGCCGAGGTACTCTCCATTTTCGCTGCAAAACTGAGACAGCCTGGCCTGCAAAGGGTTGTCTGAAGCATGAATGGTGTGGCCCCAATGATGGAAACCTGCCGAATATGATTCCTTCGTATGTATTATTGAAAAAAGGCAGCCAGGGGTGAATATTAGAATTTAGGGGCCGAGGCAAAGTCTCAGAAAGGGGCCCCAAATCATCGCCACTGCGAAAGGTAGATGTGGGATTAGGTGGATGAACAAACTATATTTGTTTCACATTCCAATTTATGAACTAAATTCAAAACAATGCAAAAATTTCAAACTCTCGAAGGGGGCCCCACAGCATCTCTCAAACAGGGGGCTCGAGACGACCGCCTCGTCGCCGCCTCTAATAACCATCCTAAAAGCAGCATCAAGGTTTGTCGATCCAGACTGAAAAACCAACTGTGTGAACAGGATTTCCACAACTACTGAGCAACATACCTGTCTCAGGCAAATCTATAGTTAACAAGCAGGAAAGAATGGCCTTCGGTGGATAAACGAAACTTCGGGGTGGATTTAATTTGACAGATAATATTTTGAAAAACGTTTGGCATCATATGACAACTTGTAGTACGCTGATCATGCCCTGCTCATGCAACTGATCAAACTTTTGTTCAGTGGATACTTGTGGGATTTTTGCAGCACTTTTACAGACATTACCGAAGCGCAGAAATGAATTTTTTGAGCTTGCTTTAATGAATTACGTACGTCACAAGAGAAATCGAATTACGTGACAAAAGCTACCCATGTGGCGGCNTTCGCTGCGTGCATGACACTTGCCGACGTTCACGACCAGGCAACGAATATAAAATTGCAGCAAATGTTGCGATCGGAAAGCCCGAGCGAGCGGCAAGTGCGCAAAGCTTCACACTGTGGCAACAAGCAACAATAGAGATCACACGCCGTGATCACTCTTCGCGTACGCTATTGTTACGTTAAATCGTTCACAAGTTAGTACAGGCAGAGATTCCACGCCGCAAGCACTCTGTTATTGCTTGTTCGCGCCACAATATGGGTGTTACTCTTCGTGCACATCCCGTTCATGGTGAATCGCACACTCAACGCAACGCCAGCGGAGAGGTTGCAACACAAACAACGTTGCCTGGTCATAAACGTCGGCGAGTTTCATGCATGCAACGAACGCCGTCGCATCAAGTGGCCCTGCTGCAAAAAACACAAGAGATTGGCATAGTTCTTTTCCAAGCTTGAAATGTAAATACACTTACAGCCAGGTAGTACCGATGCTTATATGAAGAAACCACCCGTTACTCTAAATGCAGTGATTAAAATAGAGACATTCGCCATAGGATTCGATTTGTAACATGTTGAGAAGTTCAAGCCCTTTTGCATCTGGCAAAAGTTAAACTTGACCCGAACACATCTTTGTCAGAGACAAAAAAAGCCTCGAGCAGATTCTCTAAAACTGGTAGTTTTCGATTTTTTTTCGCTCGCACCTGTTTCAGAACTGAGAGATTCCATGGCACGAAAACCAGCCACGCATGCATTGTGCTTGTCCATTTCGCCCATGACTGCGTCATAAATCATCTTCACGTCATCGGTGGCGCAATGAACTTCAAAACCAAGCTCGCCCACGAAGGAAAGTCTACATTGCATTGCCAACAACACAGCGTGAAAATAAAGCACCCGAAAGAAGACAAACAACACATACAAAGAACCCACCTGCCAATCAAAGCATCACAATCAGCAATGGAATCTCGCATCCACTGAGAATATTTTAGCTTTTTCAGAATATCGCAGCCTTTCACGATCGAAGACAGCAGATCACGACTGTGCATGAATACATACAAGTGTTTTCTTTCTTAGCGCGGCGAAAACCTTTCATACCGACTGCAAACGCAAAATACAAAAAAATACTTGAAAACGTGGTTTGTTCCACAAACTCTTAATAACAAATTTTGGGTCTGCGCTTTGTTGATTAGAATGACCTGGAGTATAAAAGTACGTTGAAACGTTACTCTTTGGTGCACGAATCGAATGATGCGGGTTTGGAAATAATATGCAGAGACTTCAACATGACCTTCGAGTCTGTTCGCTAAAAAAATAAAGTTAGATGTGATTCGCAATATTCTCATATTTTATCTGAACTGTTACAGGCAATAGCATGAATTCAACCAAATTGTTTGCGTTTTCTTCTAATGTAAGACGTTCAGAGCGCTAATTTTTTCGTCCAAACTGAAATACAACAATATCCTAAAACCAAGACTTTTTTTAAGGAAAATGTTAGGTACCCGGTATGGATCTGTAGGGACCCGATTTTCTCGGATTTTTGGGACCCGATGATTATTTTCTCTGATTCCAGGGACCCGAATCAGGTCACTAAAACGCCTTGAAAAAACCTGCTAAAACTAAGTATGGCAGTGAGATTTACGCATTGCCCAAACTTCGAAACCTCACCTTTTCGGGCCTTGCACACTTAGTATGGACCCTTCTTCGGTCCTGTCCTCAACACTGCATTTCATACCATCTTCCACAGCAATCTTTTGCAAGTGAGCTTTCAAATGTGCAGCACCCGACGAACTAAACGTGATGTAGTATTCCTTTTCTGCAAACATCAGAGTGGTTGGAGATGCAAGTCGCGTCTTTTCCTTTACTTTTCCAGTCCACACTTACGCAGTGTGTTCGTCTGCGGAGCGCAGGAAATTATGCGTCATTTCTTATTAACAAAATGACGAGGATGAAACTACTGAAAAATTGCAGCGAAGACTCTTTTCCACAGCTGTTAAAACGACGTTGTTCTGTCTGTGCAAGAACACTGAAGACTCATTAACAAATGAAGAACATGCAGGCGTGCTCCATAAAACGCACTGAAAAAAGCATATTGCATCGAGGTTTTATAGAAATTAGTCCCTCAAGACATGTTCCTTCGGATAATCTGTAACATTCCTTTACGAAACGATTACAAAAGTATTAAACAATCGCTTTAAGGCAATTTACAATAAGAAAGGGTTCATTTATTGACATCAGTTCACAATTCAGCCATTGATGAGTGGCTGTTCGCATGGGGTATTGCGTTTCTCAGTTCCGCTGAATTGCCAGGAATTGCTTGGAATATGTCGGTCGGTCGAAACTGTACGGTTTTAAAAATAACGCAAATTTAGAAGACGGCATGAACTGAAAAAGCATAATGTTGATTTTGCCCTATTGCGAGTAGAAACAGGATAATATCCCCACCAACTAAAAAAGGCTTTTGATGAAAGCTAAAAAGCAGTTTGCATAGAGAATATATTAGCCTACCCCATAAAATCAGGACATAACTCCATTATTTATAAAACTTTTCATCGAGTTTGATACCACGACACAGTCGTGAAATAATTCAGAACCAGATCAGCATTTCAGTCAGGCGCTCAAGTCAAAGAGCGACAAGAATCAAACAAAGTGACTCCTGTACTTTCAATAGCTATAAAAATGTTGGCAAGTTAGCAATATACAGCTCCAGGGAAAACACGCTCAGCACGGCGCAACAAACAGCAGAGCACACGCAGAAAGGAATCACGTTCGTTGTATCAGTCACATGGATGCACAAGAAACGACCCTTCTCTCTGAAAGCAAAAGACTGGTAACATAAAAAATAAGGTCTTTCAAATTATTGCGAAAAGCTAAAACTAACCTCCGTTTTTCGAGTAGATTCTAGTCGCAACGAGGTCCCCCTCAATCCCTGCAGCTTCGTTCAGCATCAAGGTGTAGACGAATTGTCCGTCCTTTGCAC
>JGI24158J21664_10001202_pt1 | contig 28299 bp, 12 predicted proteins | sample Ectturendosymbi3_FD_21664 | JGI IMG/M metagenome (IMG submission 21664) | reverse complement strand
CAGCGGAGTGCACAGGAGAGGCCAAACAGCTTTCTTTCACATACCTGCAACAGTGTACGGGCACACAGTGACCTACATGCAAAATGGTTTTAACTTATTGATAAATCTTGGCTAAAATAAATTCCTTAAAAGTGTGGTTGTGACATTGAGCGTAAAGCTTTTTCGTAAACTGTTTTTGGAATATGCTTGCGAAAGTAGTCTATATCAAGCAACTGCTCTAATATAAGATATAGATCCCGCTTACTTGTTGCACAGTACGTAAAGTGACGATACTTGTTCAAACGTTTTGGCAAATATTGGCTGTGTTATCATTTTGCATAAAGTTGATTCTCCGGCAATACTGTGGATCTGCCAGCGATGCTGCCATTTCCCCTTTGAATAAAACGTCAAGAGTTTTTTTGCGCAGATATATTTTTTTAACTGAGAGTGATTCGATCGGCGCAACTTCTTTACTTCGAATGTAAGGAAAACACGAACTACACGCCACGTTTGTAATGTCGCTAACACTCCAGGTTCGGTTTTTGACGTTGGAGCGTCATCATCACAAAGACGAACCTCATCGAAATGACCCGAAAACCATGACGCCAACTCCTGCTAACCACGATGAGTATGGAGAAGACATATCATCTTTGACAAGCGCTATCGGTACAAATGTTGGAAAACAAGCGTTATTTTTTTAAATGGCTTATTTGAAGGCCGCATTTGTGCCTACTTTATGGGGGATAAGTTTTTCCTCGTCTTGGTTCGGTCCATCAGAAACAAAAGACGCTCGAAAATAGAAGTGAACTTAGGACAAACATATGATCGGGTGCTGCAGAGTTATTGGCTGCACAGAAGGTATAGAGAAAATTGCCACATCATATAAAGTGCACTAAAATAAACGAAGCTGATGACGAATAACGCTGCCACGGTGTTACAGCAAGCATACTATCCACAAACTTAATCCACAGCGAATGTTCCTAGGTAGTAAGCAATTGTTCAGCAATAAGTTCTGTTCAGTGGCGTAACTGACGGGGCGGCAGGGGTGCGAACCGCCCTCTGGCAAGCTAAATGTTGAAACCGGACCCCCATTTAGCTTATATTTCGGTTTTAGTATTCTTTTGGTTTCCAGTATGTTGTTGTTTTTTGCGTGTTTTGGAGTATTTTCAGGTGATTTAGGGTTTTAGAATAGCCATCCTAACCGTAATTTCTCAGGTTTTGTCTGTGTGTTTGCTAGTGGTCCCCTTACAGTGCCCAGTGGGCCCTCTTCAGGTAAGTTTCCTCCCTGGCTCAAACCTCTAGTTACGCCACTGGTTCGGTTGTGAATAATTGGATTCTATTTGCGTAAGATTTAAGAACTTAGGATGTGTAGTGCTACGTGAAACCGATTTCATATTAAGAAAATTTGCTGACAGATTACACTACGTCGCTTACTCTATAACTTACTGAGGTGGTGTGAAATGCGTCGACCACTAAGAAAGTTCACACGCACCCGACGGAGCATGATAGGGTAAGAAAATTTCTGAGCGTCGTCAACAATGGCAACAGGTTCTCGAACACGCGGGGAGCAACTGGGCAATTGCCCCCCGAAATTTTCAAAAACATGTTTAGTTGTTAGGTACAACGCAAAGGTTAAAGCAGGTTTTTTAAGGCGTTTTAGGGACCCGATTCGGGTCCCTAGAATTTCAAATCGGGTCCCTAGAATCAGAGAAAATTATGATCGGGTCCCTAAAATCAGAGAAAATAGGATCCCTAGAATCAGAGAAATCGGGTCCCTACAGATCCATGCCGGGTACCAAACATTTGCCTTAAAAAAAAACCTGGCTGAAGTATACCACTACGACCGACAGCATTGCGATAATTTCCTTTTTTCAAGTCTGAAGTTGAACCTTTAAAATGGGTCAAGGTAAAATTTTTCAAACATTTTCTTATTTGAAACAGGTTCAATTTTAGCAATAGGTTCTATTTTAGTGGAATATAACATCGATACGACTGCATAAAAAACAACAAGTGCGCTTTGAAGTTCAGTTCAGTTTATTTTTGTATCCCGACCAAAAACAGAATACTTGATCAGGAATACAGGAACAGGAAGCGACGGCCGTAGCTGTCATTTTAAGTCACTGCCCCCAAGCTCATGTTCATTAGCTCTGCAATGACTGTGTTGGTGGTGCAAGCAAAAATAGGAAAGACAGGAATAAACCATCGCAATTTTCTCTCGAAAACGCAAGTTTCATTGGCGCAGAGCACAGTTGAAACACGAAATGGGAAAGAGAATCTGCAGTTTTTCTTTGGGTGTTTCACTTTTTGCAGTTAAGAAATTTTAAATCAAGGTGCCTACGCAGGAGATATTTTGATTTTTGAAAAAAAGTTTTTTCTATAAAACTAAAAAAAGTAAGCAGCAGAACCATAAACCCCAAAATCACAGATTTAGTTCAAAGCTTGATGAACTACTGTAGTTTCATTAATATCAGACTTTTTTGCATTATCGTTCATAACGGAACAGGAGTTTGTAAAATATTAGCGTTTTGCTCAATTTCCAGGTTGGTAGTTTGGAACAATTCAGCCTAACACGCATTGCCTACGCAGCCCTTCACTTTGAAGAAGGGTTGCACGACCGATTCGAGCTCTTCGTCAATATATTTGTTCGCCAATGCACAGGTAGCGGGCACTACAGAAAAACAGCCCTTTCCTATTTGAGAAGAGATAATATTTTGCTTAAATAACCTGTGAAGCACGTCTTCCTCTGAGCTCATTCTTTCGTGCTGTTGTCTTATTCATGTTTTCGTTTTGTCACTGCATTTGAGGCGCTGAAAAGCATGAGGCTGATTTTGGGCGCAATTGATGTGTCCAGTTGCGGGCGAGAAAAGTTGGGCGAAAAAAGGGCGAAAAAAGTTTCGGTCGGCATTGTATACGCCGGCAAAGTCGACCGAAATTTTTTTCGCCCTTGTTCCTTGATTGTACGACTGTAAAGTGCAGTGTTGGTGCGGACGAATCGCCGGTAGTAGCAAATTTATAGCCTACTCACCCTTGAATTTGATTCAACAACACTCTGAAGAAAGTGGGACTGAGTGAGTTCAGCCAATATTGATTGCCGCAAAGAAAATAGCGACTTGAATAAAATATTGTGAATTTTGTGAAAGGCTTGCACAATTTCAAAAATTTTGATACTGTACTAGTGTTCCGAGTATTTTTTCCAAAATTATATTACCTATCAAAGGTTAAGGGCTTAAGCAATGCAATATAAAAACATCTCTCTTTGTGGAAGTTTTGCAATGCGTATAATTCCCAAACACTGTTGTCCATGGGTGTTATTGAAATTTTCAGAGTGCTGCATTGTTTTGAAAGAACGTGTAATGCAAGCATGAGAAAAGGATGACCTTCAGGCGTTTCTTACGCTTTTGGGTGGTGTGGTATCAAAGTGCCTGTTTAAGTTAAATTGGTAAAAATGATAAACCTCACTTATCACCATGTCACCAATCTGATCTGAATATTTGGTCGTGATCCACGAGTAAGAAATTTGAAAGAGGTCTTATGCGTTTCTATGAGGAGAACATATACGTCAGCAGCTCTTCTTATTAATCCACTTCAAATATTAGTTAAGTGGTTTAAGCTTTTGCATATTAGTACGACATCTTTCCTATCTTTTCCCTATAAAGTAGAAGGATAGCTTCTTTTATGCACTTTTGAATTTGTTCTTGCTACGTTTTTGACGTGATTTCACCTGAACAGTTGAAACTACATGCGCAACCCCGAAGTCCAACGTAGCCACAAAACTGCTTTTTTAAATACCAGTTTTCTGTAATTTCTTCAGTTTCCAGTAAAACGGAGTTTGCTCTATCACATTTGATTGCGTTTCACATTTGCTTTATCACATTTACCATTACCTTATGTCGCAAAAAGCTGGACGAAGCGAAGAATGCGCTAACCTACGTTTTGCAAGTCAACTTTTGCTGGCCGTGTGTTTAGTGCGCAAGTGGAAAGGCCTGGCCTGTAAAACATGGAAGTCTCTTTCTTTCAAAAATAGTTTATTGCACCTGCTTCACCCTGTGCGTTTGGCGTCATTCAGTGTGAAATGCTGCATTATCGTCCTTTTGTCGCCTCAGTGACGTACTCTCACCAAAGTACTCACAAGATGACGCGCGCTCCACGTTGCACCGGACCAGCAACCCAGTACGCGGAATCTAATGACGAAGAAAATGATGTTTCGTGTTTTGATACGCAACACAACTGGTTAAACTTTTTCTCCTGATACTGGCAAGGGATTGAAGGAAAGAAGGCAGTTTTGTCAGGTTGATTGGTGAATGGAGCTTTTTTGTGCACGTGTGCTTCACACGTCACACGCTGAACAAACACGTTTTTTTCACATAAACGTGTTTATTGTTTTTCTTCAGAGAAGACCTATTTCATCATGGGGCATCACATTTTAGGTTATGTAAATTAAAAACAGAGGAACAACAACAATTGCGGAGGCATGCAGCAAACGGTTACAGAAATTTGTATTTACCGAGACCAATTCTCCGCATTTTAATGGTGCAAATAAACTTTAACAGACTTGTCTTCTTCGCAACAGGGAACAACATTCATGGCACTGCAGACATTCTTTATTCAACAGTGCTTTCAACCACTGCGGAGGGTAAATGTTAAATTGTTTAGATGTAGACAGAAAAACAATCAAATTTTACTTTCCTTTTTTCAATCGCTTCCCCCTCTTTTCTCACCTTCTTCTTCTCTGCATTTCATTATATATTTTTCTCCCATTTCGTCTTTCGAAGTACGGCACCGGTCTTCAACGTGTTGGCTACCTCCACAGCGTGGTGGCCGCTAGTGGGCCATCTATACAGCACACCTCCCCATTTACAGTTAACACCCCAAACTAAAAATGGGTGAAGACGTTTTTCTAGTCATTCGCTGAATGTGCACCCCATTTTGGGTTTGCCTCCCATCTACCAAAACCTGGACACTTGCCTGGGAAAGCATGCAGTAATAAGAATGCAAATAACTTGTGGCAACAGGTGCAAGCACAGGGCGGGATTTAAGGGAAGCAAAGTGGGCACCTGCCCAAGGACCTTCACAAACTGGGGGCCTCCACAGTCATGAGCCGTGAGACCCCTGGTTGAGGCTGGTTTAAAATATGTAATGTTAATAGCCATAAAAATAGTTAATAACAACAGTATTAGGAAATAAAGAAAAGATTATATTTATTGAAATTATTGACATTTTTTTATTGACGGAAAACTACAACAAACAGAACGAAAGCATTACTTGGGCGAAAGTGAACCTCACGAGTCCTTAACGAAAAATAAAAAAAAATACAAATTTAGAGATACCATTGGCCAATATTTCAATTTAAACTGTAAAGATTTCCTCACTGAGACAACCAGCCTTGATCGTTGAGGCGCGATGCTGAGTTATCCAAGGAAAATCTTCATATTTAAACATAACACTTCATTTATTTTTTCAGACAAAATAAAAGAAGACTTGAAAAACAACGATCGGGAAATCGCAAAGCACGAAGAGGAAGAATCACAAGAACAAAAACGAGAGCTTGTATTGTTGAAACAAGAAGTGGACACTCTTAACGAGCAAATCAAGGCAATGTCGAGCCAGCTGCGACAGCTGGAACGCAAGGTGGAGGGGATGACGGACGAAAAGCAGAAAGATAAGTGGACAGTGGGCTGTCCGAAAAAAGGCATCACTAATGGGAGGAGCTGTTTCGCCCTTGGCGAGGGTCGAGCCAATTACAGCCAAGCTATAAGAGGCTGCGAATCTCAGGTAAAAGAAATTTGCTCGACCAGCAGTAAAACTTGTAAATTGTTTTCGGTAAACATGTTGTGGGACCAGCTAACGGGATCACATAAATAGTAAAACATTTTGAGCTTATCTGTAGTCAAACGTAAAACCATGCCGACGTTTCATTCAACCAAATGACAGAAGGCTTTCATCCGGGCAAATGGCACGTTAAAGCAGAGGAGCAGAAGTCTTTAACAGGGAAAGCGTGCAATTACTGTGATGGATAGATAACAACGATAAGGTAAAGGAGACAATACAAATGTGTAGCGTGTACAACCAGAAACTGTAGGAAAGGTAGAAGTTTAATACAATAAAACCATCTGAAAAACTACTTCAAAAGGGTGGATAGGATGTTTCGTATTTCGAAGGATGTTGCTGATTGTTCTCGTAGGTTTTAGAAGCTACCTGAATTTGTGACCCTCTAGGTAACCTTGACGTTTTTCAGCTAAACCGTAATAATATGGTAGAACCACTTAGGATCGGATATCTGATAGTTTCTCAGTACTGCAAAAGCGTTCTCGATAAAATGTAAGTGATGGGTTCGAATGACTGTTTGTTCTTGAGGGTTTGCTGTAATGCGTTGCATTTTTTTTGACGGTTGGAAGTTAATAACGCCACTCGAGACAGCAGTGTGTTTGCAATCGCTCGTTTGTGTTGCAGATGGAGATCAAAGCAAACGATAAGGTATCTCGTTGTATTCGTCAGTTTTCCGTAAACCGAGTAGTCCAATCCACGGGTCCAATTGCGCGTCAGCTTCAGTAACGAAAAAAGCGAGAACACCATCACTTTTTATCTCTTGTGTGAATTCGGCTGAAGGTTCGGTAGCGTTCAGGATGTTGAGCAATGCTACAAATACTTTCATTTAATAGCCACAAAATTATCGTCACTTGGCGTTTCAAAACCTTAGGAGTTTTGTGGAATTCCGTCACTGCTTTCTTCTCAATCCCTTTCCGTAATTTAATTCGCTAGAACAGGANACTCCGTTGAACCTGCTGACGCCCGAAATATCTGCTTGAAACATTTTCCTATAAATGATAAATATGATGTTTGCNTGCGAATATCCAGTCTTTCACAAACATCTTGTTTACTCAAGCTGGTATGTTCTCGAAGGTCAATAGCTTCAGTCAGTGTTGCTTGGCTGTTTTACAGCTGGACTTGTAAGAACGTCAGCGAAATGACACGACGTCAAAAAATACAAAAATCTGTTAGCTTTCATGTGGCTGATCCAGCTATAGCTAAATCAGTTGAATTACGTACTTGAAGTTCAGTGTTACCGATTACTGTATGTGGTGCCAAGCAGAACCGTTACCAGAAAGTTTTCAATAGGGGGGCTTTGCATTTCTGCGGGGGGGCTTTGGGTTTGTGCGGGAGGCTTGACACTAGAAAAATTGACAAAATCTCAACTGATTTATAGTGTTTCATATTTCAATTTGGGGGCTTGGAGCTTTGTTTGGGTGGGCTAAGTGCCCAAAAGCCCCGTGGCGACGGTACTAGTGCCAAGGGGTAGGCCATCTTTTCAGGGCACATCGTGGGGGAAGACAAACAAATTAATGGACGTATGGTTAAATATCAGGTTTGTGAATTTTTGGTCGGCCGTATAAGTTCGGGTTTTCAGCTTGTTTGTATTTGATTAAAATTCTACCTTTACCAAACTCTCTAGTTGCACGCAATAAACGTTATATTGTTTCCTTTACCTTATCGTTGTTATCTCTACGTCACAGTAAATGCGCACTTCCCGCGTTAATGATTTCTATCTGCCTTGCTGTCAAGACAAGCTGGAGTATTTTCCCAATTGAAAGCCTGCTGTTAGTTGATTGGCTGGTTGGTTGATTGAAAAGTCGGAATCGTTTTAAATTTATACCAACAGATGAGCGTGTGGCTGCGCTACGAATACAACACAGCTGGTGACAAGTGCTATAAAATGACTTCGAAATTTGTCTTGCCGAGATTCTGAACTGGCTTCTATTCCCGCATAGCTATGTAAATCATACAGCAATGTAGTAAATGTATGAGGTCAGTGTTTTTAAAGGTGTTTTGAGGGACTGAAATTTCTCACAATTTTTTTCAACGGTCTTTCAACATACAGCAGAATCTCACTGCATAACCGCCACCAAAATGCACTAAAACCTCGCTTTCGCTTTATGACCATCTCGGTATTTAGACTGAATAGTTGCGGCCTCTCAAAATGTTTTTGCCGTGACCATGGTCAAACCATCAAAAAACTGTGTGTGGTGCCCTCGAAGCGCTGCATGCATGACGACGAGTTTTATCATTACCTGCAGCAAGTTTCTATCGGACAGTCAAACCCAACTTCACACCTTTTCAATGGAATCCAAACCACAAGTTTGTTTTTATGTTCGATCGGCACATTGCTGAATATAGTGTCTCGTTGTGTTGAGTTCGCCGTAGCGTTAAGCATTTGCTAACATTTGTCCCGCACCATTTCAATACACAAAAAGCCCATAACTAAACCGTTGCCAAAACTCTCGCATGGAAAAGAGGTCTTTTAAACTTGAAAGCATTGTTAAAGCATGAAAACTTAGTATGAGCAGCTTTCCACTTTCGAAAAATGGTGGCTATTATTAAAGGTATTCACAAAACGCGAAATATATCCTTTGGATTAGTGGCACAAGCTTCAGTTTACCAATGTGCATGAAACCCGTGACTGATTTAAGCCATGCAATGGCAGTATGCCGTAACTGGTGGCATGGTACATGCTCACTGATTTGTCGAAGAAGAACATATAAAATTATCAAGCTTGCAGAAAGTGTAGTCTTCATCTGACTTGCTGGTAAAAATCGAAAGTTTCCTACATAACACTGTTTCTGGTAGTAATGCTCTCAACTTTATCTTATATGTCTCTCACGTCCAATCGCTAGCTTAGTGATCAGGGGCGTAACAAGGTTAGATGGCGCCCGGGGTAGGAAGCAAGTTTAGCCCCCCCATGTTCAAACCTGAGGTCTTTCAGAAGCTTAAGTACTGTATTGAAGAAAGTACTTGTTGAGACGTTTCGGCGCCACCCGCAGTGATTCGGCGCCCCCATAGTGATTCGGCGCCCCCATAGTGATTCGCCGCCTGGGGAATTGTACCCCTTAGCCCCCTTGTTACGCCCCCTGTTGGCAACTTCACTTTGAAATGACAGCTTCACAGGCTCTGCGAAAATGTGATTTTTTCAACAAAATGTTTACTTTATTTGCCGGCTACTTGTACAGCCCGCGGACACTTTCTTGGTTCATTTTTTCGCTCTCAGTTATTGTGTCAGTGTAAAGTGTCCGTCTCACTCCATTTTCGTGCACGGGAGCAAACGTCACAAACGGAAGCAAACGTCACAAACGGGAGCAAACGTCACAAACGGGAGTAAACGTCACAAATAAAAATTATCTGCATAATTCTTCGCCTAATTTGCCAGCAGACTACTACTAAAGTTTTGCTCAATTGTACAGAGTTGGTTATCGTCGTTCCCATTGCTGTTCACTATACGTGTGTTTTGTTGTGGCAGGGTCTATGTTTTTGACTTCGCGGGCTATCGGGCTACAGTTGGTGGGTCATTTTCAGGAATTTTAAACGGCCATCACTTTTGGCTTCACAAGCCACGGTTTGCCTGTAACCAGTGCGATTGTATATGGCCATCACTGAATGCTGTGCATCGGATTTTCCTATTGAAAAGTAAGCAAGCAGCAGAATGTTCTATTCCCTAAAGAGCACTTGATGCCGTAAACGTATTCATTAGTTCGGAAAGGGGAAAATAACGGATGAGTGGCTGGTGAGAGAAGCTATCGCCATGTTCTACTTTACAGAAGCACATAGATTCGTTTTCCTCGTAAAACAATTTCCGGCACCAGCCACATTGTTGGTTTGGGAAAGTAACTCGGCAACCCTTTGCATTAAAATCCCGACTTTAGCTTATTTCAATTACAGTACAAGAATGCGATTAGACCACAGGTTTCTTGAGGAAACCAGCAAGGCGTCTTTGGTCTTGACATTGGTTGATGATCCGCTTTCCACAAACAAATGCAAAGGTTTCTGCCGAACCATATTTGCCAAACGCAGGAAGAGATAAACAGATGGAGATGTTTAGCGAGCGGTGAAGCCGTCATTAGCATAAACAGTGATCTTTATCCTGACGTTTCGACTTTATCTTAGTCATCTTGACTAAATATATATCGAAAGGAATCGTTTCACAGCAATAAATCAGTCACTATGATGTTTACTGAGCATACATATTTCGCCCGCTGAGTAGGCACCTTCAGCTCGTATTCAACAGAGCAGTGGTTTTTAACCTTTTTTGTACCGGGACCCATTATAGCAAATTACTGTATAGCAACCCACTATGACCCAACGATTCCCCTTCTGAAACTCGAAAAACTAAATGTAATACGGCTGCGTACAAAAAGTATCTACACGCGAAACCTCCAAAACTTGTTGACGACCCCTCTGGGGGTCGCGATCCCAGGTCGAAAACCACTGAAATCGAGTTTAAGGAAATATGTATGAAGATGACTTTAATCCATTCGTAACATGGAAATAGAAGATAATGGCAATATTGTTAACCGCAAATTTCTGCAGCTACTCCGTGAAACGTTTACCACAGATTGGTAACTGTGACTGTGAAAGAGTGAAAAGGGTGCATGAACTCTCGCCTTCATTAACTGAGGTATAACAACCTCGTAACGTGTTGCTACTACTGGTCAAGTTCTGAGGTTTCTGCCGACGGTGAATAAGGTCTGAAAAGAGTGCCTTATGCACTTGATCTTCTTTCGGTAAAAAGTTGTTCAAGTTGCTTTGAACTCCGTCGCTGAAAAATTGTATTTTTGAAAATATGACCCAATGAACATGCAGCCAAAGATCTGGTTGTGTAAACTCTTGTTCAGGCCCGCAGAAAGCGCAAACCCCAAATTACATTCTCTTTTGTAATCAGCTAATTGTATGATACGGCCGTTTCAAAAGTTCCGTATTAGTTTCGCTTTTCAGCTTTGTCGACGGACGGCAATAAGTTTGTAGGTATCTACAGTTTGTACTGAAAAACACTCTGCAGTTTGAGCTTCACTAAAACTTATCGGAATGATTGTTAGTCTTCGCGAAACACCCCTTTGATTAGCTCTGAAGCTTGTTATCGAAAACATGGATCGATATAATGGATGATGATGGACCGCGTTTAGAGCAGTGTGCTTCCTCAACTAATCGATTAGTGGGTTATTCTCGACCGCCCAGTCATTGTCCACAAGAATTGAATGTTTGCTGGTGACAAGAATGCGCCCTGTGCCTAATTACACTGTGATCAACCCGAAGATGCTGTGATTGATACGTTACAAATCCGGTTTAGGTCATTTGCTGTATCTTTGCATTGACAATTAGGTGACACGTCGTAGAGTGCAGGCTATTGCTGCTCCGTTGAAAACCTCCAGTATTCTTTGTACACGATGAAAGCACCTGATATGCTTTCATGGCCCCTCCTTTCGATGAAAAATCAAAACTAGTTTCACTTCTTCTTCAGTGCTCTATTTTATCTTGTCCCGATTAAAAGGGCTTGAACCAAATGTTGCTCCTAAATATTTGATTTAATTTTCATTTCACTCTTGGACTTGGAGTTCATACGATGCTCTTGTAGCTAGATTTCATGCTGCCAATGTCGAAAATATTTCTGTTAACTGATATGGGGAATTATCGCTTGTTTAGGGCAAAATCGTCCTGTTTGAAAGCAAAAGGTTGCGTTGACATTAGTTCTTCTTACATCCTAAAAGATACTTTTCCGTCTCAGGTTTCGTTCTTTCTCAAAAGCGGAGTTTCAAGACGCGTATGTAAATCTAGGACGAAACTATAATCAATCGCTTATAACGGGTACGATTAATCTTTGTAAATTTTGCGCAAAAGTACTTTCGGACCGTCGATAGTTGGAGAGTGATACAGTAGTCTACACTTAAGGCAAGCTTCATGTCTCATACGCTTGCATGACTGGAATACCGCAGGCCGGCTGAAGGGCAAACGGCGCGTGTGTGTTCTTCAAATTACCTCATAAAAATAAGAGGAGCCCAAGAAACATTTCTAGTAAAAAATTGTCATTGATATGGAATGCTATTGATTGACCACAAACATTTACAACAGCGGTTGTGAAGTCAACATTGCCAGTTGGCCACAATGAAGCTGAGGACTGTTATGCAAAATGCGTGAGTGTTTTTCTTCTTATACTCTTCACCTCGAATTGAAAGTATGTCCCACTCTTGGGATTTTTTTCTTCGGGTACCCAAGTTCACTTGGCATTCTTTACTGTGGCAGGGCATGGTGAGCATTTGCGTTTCCTTCCTAAAAATCTTCCAGAGCAGTTTAAGGTGAGATCGATCTACAGTGATTGATATCGAACGTTGTCGGTTTGCAAGCAATTATCATAGTTGTCCACAGGTTTGAGGCAAGTAAACAACGTTTCACGCGTTCGCCTCAAAAATTGTTTGCTTTAATCACTAGTCGGTAATTTATTTACACGTGGTCGAAAGTCCGTTTCAGACACGAGTATGCGAGCTGTATGTTTTCACTAATAACTGCTTATGACAAACTTACTCGAAAAGCAAACTCTCTAGCAGCCGCGAATATGCTCCATGTTACGCTTCTTGATCACTCCCGTTTCATGCATCACAGGAAATCTTCCCTTTAAATGCGCAGTATTTGCGTAGTGAAATCTCATTCTCGCGCACTTGCAAGTTGCAACATTCCAAATTTAATATCGTACACATGCTGCACAGCCCTTTCACAGCTTGAAACGCTTCACTGGTTGCGTGTTTGCATGGTTGCGCAAATTGTATCCGTACTTAAATAAACATTTGCTCGGGGAAAGATTTTCTCACAGGGAGCACTGATCACAGGTGCACGACCCATCGTTGCAATGCAAGCGTTTCAAAAACATGCCATGAAGCGTGAGCGATAACACGCAACACATGTCCAAACAAAGACAATATTTGTTTGTTGAAAATCGCCGCATGAGTTACGATGTTGTTAGAACTCCTAGATTTGCAAGTAATCCTCAACAAGCCCTGTCATGTGAAGAGTTGAAGAAAGATCAAAATCGACTCTTTGTTTTGTCATAGTTCCGGGTTTCTCACCGCAGTATGGATGCAGCTACTGTCTTGTTTAACCTTGGAAATTGCAGCAAACAAGAGGCAAATTTTTAAAATGCTTAGCACTTGCAAAATATTCTGAGCTGATGGTTTGCTTATAGCTGATGTTTTCATCAACAGGGAGGATCGTTGGCCGTGATTAAAGACGCCGACATCTTGCAAGCAGTCACTGCCGCCTTTCCAAGCCATCCTTTCCTTGTCAACGCTCGTTTCGATCAGCAGGAGAGTAAGTTGCGACAACAGTGTGTTTTCCTGACTGTAATTTAACCAGCGCAGAGAAGCTCTTGCAGAACAGTTTTGGAAAGCTCTGTGAGGTGAATGTAGACAGAAACTTGAGGTGCAAAGGCTTAATTTCGCCTCTGGAGAATAACGCACACTGATCCCAATGCCTTGTTCTTGTGCGTTATGAATTATTGATAAACAATTTTTCCTGCAATATTTCGTGTATACGGAAAAGAACAAAATGTGCACGGCACGTTGCGATACACACGTCTGTTGAGTTTCAGGGTAATGTCATGCCTCATCGCCAAACACAATCGCTGACCTGCAGTTGAAATTACCTCGTAATTATTCGTCACAACTGCCTGGTCTCGCACTTCCACAATGTGCAGGCAACACTTCAATGAGATCTAGTTGCTGTAACAACAGCAAATGCATGTCGTTACAGTTCAAGTAATATTACTCCTGTACAAGCAGGTTTCAATCCAAGCATTTGCGTTCTCTAAATTACCTTGTGCTTCCTTTTAGTTTTATCATCGTTTAGGGCCGCAAAATATATTTAGTGTAAACAAAAGTTTTCTACGCGGGTCAAACAGACATTTCAACGATTTGACAAAGAGATTCAAAATCAACTGCGCTCCAATAACTTCAAGTACAATAATTTTAGGCCAACTGGATATTAGTGGGCTGCAAATGTTTTATCTTGAGACATGTGACAAAATTTATCGTTAAGGTTTAACAACGGCACAAGTGGAGAATATGCCGAATTGGCAATAAAGTGAAAAAAAAATGAAATCCATAGTTTAAATTTTCTTCTTTATGATCAGCTCTGTACACACTTAAAAAATTTGCCTGGTATGCAACTTCTAATGACAGCTGGCCAGTTTTAAGAAAAATTGTTCCATCTGAAGAGAGGCAATTTTTGCAAAGCAATGAAACCAAAACAAGTGACAATCACGTCTTTGTTTTGCCGGATGCAGAGGCGCAGTGCAATTCGTCACCAACACAAACTTCCTTCAAACCGGTGACAAAGTTTGCACCCTTCAAACTTTCCCGTGCTACTCGTGCGGCAACTGCTATTTATAGCAGCTGTCGCAAGTTACCGCACGTACGAAACTTATCAATCGACCTGTCCCGGCGAAAGAATGAGATGAACTGTACACGTTCTAAAAGATGACGGCGCCAATGCAACCTATAGCACGCGTTCAATCCATTTTATTCCGACGGGCTGTTTGTCCAATTATGTCAAAACTTTGTTTCGCAATAACTGTAAACTTAACGCATCACCTCACTTGTCTCCAAGTTCTTTTTTTGTTATGATTAATAAGACTTCTTTTTGCTTCTAGCTTGTGTCACTAAAATTCTGTGAGTGTCACTTGTTATTAGCCAAGTTGCATCAGTGGGTACGAGTGAAATTTTGTGTGTGTTACTTGGTGCTATTTGTGTCAACTGGTAGTGAGTTGCTTTACACAAAAGTGCCACTCAACAAGTGTAATTCTACTACCCCTGTAAAAAGTGGAAGTTTGGTTTAGATCAGGACCGGCAAACTTTTTGTCCGAGGGCAACATAAGCTATCACTCAAGTGTCCGAGGGCCGGACATCATACGCAATGTGATTGTTTCAGGATAAGTTTCATTCTACCAAATCAACAACTTTTTCGTAAATATATTATTTTTTAATTATTGGCAAAATGTTCTCGCGGGCCGGATGAAATGCTTCGTGGGCCGGACTTGTCCCGCGGGCCATAGTTTGGAATCCCCTGGTTTAGATCAATATATAATTAGTTGTAAGTACTGTATTCTATACGATCTTCACTTCACATACCTGTCTCCTGCAACTGAGCTGGCAATGAATGTAATTATTTCTATAGAACACTTTCATTTGCAAAACTAATAAAAATATTGAAACATTTTTGCAATAAAATTGAAGACCGAAGTTGCAAAAATGTTCAACGCAGTGCAGTAATGAGTTGCACGGGCTAATGCTTCAGTCCAAAAATCGTGGGTCTGATTTTTTTTCAAACCAGTAATTAATCCGTTTTTCATGCGATGTTGCAAAATGTTGCAAACATGCTTGTTTTTTCTGCATGAACTTCACCATTGGTGGGCTTATGCAGGTCTATCAACAACCACCACCATTTGGAAAATAAATCATAAATGTCTTTGTGCAACTTATGCAATAAACGAAAATTCGGTTATGAAATTCATTTTTTTAGGGTAATGAATGTTTCTACAACGGATTTGAGCAGAAACAATGTGTTTTACCATGAGCTATAATTTTGATATTATTCTGTTTTATTTTATCTACTTTTTCATCAATATCAATTTTTGCGCAGATCATTGGAAGACTAGTTTCGAAGAGGACGCCACTTTTCTCCCTTGGCCAGCGAACTTTAATGACAACGGGGGTGATTGTGTTTATGCGTTCCGAGGCAGCTACAAGAAATGGCACTGCCATGCGCGGCTGGCCTACTTGTGCTCGTTTTAAGCAGAATTAGAGTTGACACATCACACTACGAACGGTTTCAATGTTAACAGACATCCAAGAAAGCGGAAAGCAATTCTAGCAAGCGGTCTTTTTAAGGAGAAAAACACAAACCTGTTTGTAGTCATTTTTCGGTTATATTTTTTGAATACACCAAGAACGTCACTTTGGGCAAGAGATAGCAAATGGGCAAAAACATTTTGAAAACGCAAATATTTAAAAGTGACAGTGATGACACAAGAAAGCAAAGTAAAGTACAAACTGTTGTTTACATATTTAGGTATCAACGTTCCACTTGTAAAACTTTTTGGACCAGGGATTCCCGGCCTTTCTTTGAACGTGTACACCTTCAGCATTTCAACAGATGTGCCCGTATCCTAAAATTTCTTATGACACAAAGGCAGGCCCGTAACCAGCTTGGGACACCAGAAGGGGCGAAGAGCTTTCTGAGATGGGGCCCAAAATTTTTGAACTATGACCAATAGTTTCAAACGTTGTCCAACACATTTTTCCAGGTGGGGCGAAAAATTTTCTGGGGTGGCTTCGTCCCCCTTGGTTACTTGGTTACCCCCCCTTGGTTACGGGCCTGCATAAAGGATTAGCAAAATAACAAACATCTACTGAATTTTTAATTGAATTTCATCTAAGAGCTATATTAGCAACTGATCGACTTTTCACAAATATTTTATCATGATTATAATCATCGATAATTTTGACAATAAGCATATAATGACATTTGAAAGTAACGATCACTGATAGATGTATGAATATTTGGAAATAAATAATTTATTTTCCCCATCTGTTGCTAACCTTAAATTTACCCCTGAAGATATGCAATTGTACCCCTAGGGGTACATGTACCCCAGGTTGGGAACCCCTGTTTCATACGTTTTAGCGTTTTTCTGAAGAAAATTTCTTGTGGCATAATTGTGCTTTCTTAAATAAGAAAAAAATGATAAAACGTTTTGAAATATTTTATATGGATGTATATATATATACATCTATACACCTATGGGCACTTGAAAGATTTTTCCTGGGAAAGGGACAACAGCAGATTTTTGCAGGGTTGGCCAAAAGGAATTTTCCAGGGGGGCAACAGCAGTTAATTTTCATTTTAACAACTCAAAACTAAGAGAACAACCTTTTTATACTAAAAATTTAATAGGAAAAATCTAATTTTCATGGAGACTTGGCCCCCTTGTTTTACCCATCCGACGCCCATGTACACAGCTGGTCCGAAATGCAACGAACCAGTGCTTTTGCGTCTTGCAAACATGGAACTACTGCGATTACAGCAGAGCAAGGAAGTTACCGAATGAACGCGATTGATTCGAGACGGTACGGTTGTTTCAGAAACCTTCTGTTGTGTTTCAATCGATCAGTTGACGCTTCACCTTTAACCGAAAGTGATTTTTTCGCAAGCACATTGACTTTGCTGTACAACACACATGAACTAACAACGCTCAAAGAAAGTCAAACAGCAAAAGCTTTCGGCGAAGTCGACGATGCCTAGCGAGAAAGGTACCCGATTGATGATATTATATCAGCTGTGTGGAGCGAAGTGTCTTGCTTCCCCTTTGCAGCTTAGTCCCGTTTTTTGACGGTCCTTTGTGTTATCTTTCGCGTCGGGTCTTTTGTAATAAAAAGGCGAGGAAAAATAAAACTGCAAATGCGTTAAGGCAAAATTTTCAAGCAGATAGTGAACATCGTGCAGTGATATATCAGAAACAAAGGCGCAAAAATGTTTCGTGGGCGAAAGAAAGAAATTTGCCTGTGTTTGTTTACAGGCCGCCTTTCAGCAGATTTTCCGGTTACGCGTTACGGTTGTTCTTAGAAACATGAAGTTCTGGAACGTAGCCTAACGCTTGGTTCGGAACGAGATAGAGTAGCTGGTTTTGAGGCTTTCCTCTCATCGTCGCAACCTCAGCAACCTCAGCCGATTCAGAACCAGACCTTTAGTGGTTTATACGCGATATGCCGAAGCCCGTCAAGCCGCTTCTGTAACTTTTGTAGCCAGTCGATGAGGGCTTTGCATTTCAGATGCTTTAGTACGTTGGACTGTCTGTATGTTTTTTGGGAGCCTGGTCTTCGTCTGCTTCTTGGGCAGTAGTCGACTCAAAAATCGCTTGGTCTCGGTTCGCATTTTCCTGCAAAGACGTAGGTTTGTTGGCTTTCATTGCTGGAAATCAATGCAAACGAAATAGAGATGAAATATCGCGCTTTTATCTAATGCCACAAGATGTCTCCGCAATGGTGTGAGAATACCAAAGCAAGAACTGATGACCTTAATGCAATAACCACGTCTACCAGGTGCGACGCATTATCAAAAGCATTTTTAAACAAGATTCATCACGAATATTCACAAGATGGAAGCTCCATTTTGTTTCCTTCTAATCTATTTCATATTCGTACAGGCTTGCGAGCTTACAGAACATTATTCAATAAAGACAACCGTATCTGTAGGTATGGATTTGTTGCACATCAAAAACTGTCACGGTAGATTTAAAAAGAAAGTATTTAGGTTGCAAACCAACTTTGCCTCTTAACTTGTTTATTTAAGTAATACAAAAATGTTTATATAAACAGCTTTATGCAGTAAACACAGCTTGTAGTTAGCAGTCTGAAGTCTGAAATAATTATTTGCAACCAAGTCAGCAAGAGCATATAACGTGGGCCACTATAAGACATAGCCTCAAAAATCTACTAGTATTAATTGAAAAACAAGACGTAAGCTCCCAGTTCGAAAACGTGGTAATTTTGTAAAAGTGTCAATATTTACTCCATTTCTCTCCGTTTTAATAGTTTCAGGCTGTTTAAAAATCGTTAAAGCTCTATTTCAAGTCATTTTCTCTTTCCATTGATCAATTTTGAATTTTGACCTCCAGCGTTAAAAAGTATCAAAGAAACACAGCTCGCATAACTTACATCGTATTGGAAAAATTGTAAACAAGAAATGAAAATTGCCATTGTGAGAGTATTTTGTTAAGTTGGTGTCTGGCAAAACATATCGACTACACGAAAATTGCAGAAGCACTGCCGGGACATTGTTTTCTAGAGAAGACTCTTGCAAAGACGCCTAGATTACAAACATAAAGCGAGTTTAAATGTATGAACTTTCTTACATGGATGACAGGTTGTAGAACACCGGGTTGAGACACTCGGAAAACCTCAACATCATATATTGTACCATGGCAAACCTCCAGTCGAAAGCGTTCATGTGGTTATTGCTCACGTTGATAGTAAAACCGGTGAAATAATGATAAGCTGAAAAAGAGAAAGAAAATTTAAAATGTCCAGCACTGGTTTCAACGTTTCTTTTGCTCCAAAAATGAAATGCATAGTTGAGCTTATGAAATCTACTGTTGGGAAATCGGTTTCATGTAGCTCTGTTATGATCGAAGTTATTTTCGTTTCGTACCTGTCAAAGGAATGTATCCGAACAAAAACGACCCGACGATCAGCCACAGTTGCAAGATCGCTTGTCTGTCTTTACTGCTCCGCGCACGTTCCGCAACGCTTTTAGGTCGCTTCTTGTTTTTCGTGATGTCTTGATGACGATTGCCAGACTGTTCTGATGTTACACCACTGGGTGCATCGCTGTCCATCGAATGACTAACGGCTTTGGGATGGGAAGAGTCAGTGTTCGCTCTGGTCGGGCGTCTGTCGCCGGGCACTTTTCGTCGTGACAGAATCACGGTGATTGCTGTTGATATGATCATGATACCCAAGGCCGGAAAAAAGATAAACAAAGCGTAAACGATTTGCACGTAAATCTGCCAAGTTGAAATCCAGCGAGGGTCGAGGCTGCAGGAGGCCCATCTCGCTGTCGAAGGATCTAAAACCCTTTCTTCTGCTTTGACGTGGTTGAAAAGAAAATGAGGAATAAAACCCGCAGTGAAGGTGACGAACCAAATGCTGGAGATCCATACCTGCAAAACAAACCAACATCTATTCGTTACCGAAGCGTCATCAAAACATTTCAATTAAGAACATACGCTGGCAAGAATTGTTTAACTGTGCGCCAGAGTGCTTTGCTTCACGTTGGCATATCTATACAGTCAAGCAAAGGAAATGTCAGCGCGTTTTCTATTGATTGCACCTGTTTCGAATAAATACTCGTTACATTTTTTGTCTTACATTCGTAATTGTTGGATGCAGAAGCTGTCAGCTGATGAACTTCGTTTCCATGCCTAAAGGTTTACGTAACTTCTAAAGAAAACACAGTTGAACAAATTTTCCATCTCTTCCATTTTGCAGATTGAGAAAATTTTTGAAGGTAAATCTTTCAACGTCAAGTCCAAGCGCTTTGTGGATTTACCCTTGCTTTCAGTTATTTTTTAGTTTTATCACCACAAAAAGTAACTTGATAAATCACCCTAACGTTAAAATTGCTTACCGCTAACTTTCGGCTGGAAATCTGCCGAAACAAGGTCGGTCGACTGACGCCAATTAAACGCAGAATAGCGAATGAAAGGATGTGGAGAGCGGTGGCAAAATTTGTCCACAGGTCAAGGCCCCAGTAAAACTGAAAAAATTGTTGTTGAAATGAAACTTTTCTTGCACTGATAATAATTTTCGAATAAAAGATCACTATATAAATAATGTAATTCACGTGTTCTCTACATACAGTTGAACTACCTTATGTGTTCATGTTGAGAAAAGTAGCTCATTCGATTCTCGGTTTTCAAGAAATTGTAAAAGCACACGAATAGTTGTAGGTGACGCCTTTATTTATACGTTTTTGTCTTTTTAGGCTTCCTGTGCAGAGTTTGAAATGCATATCCACAAAAAGAAAACCCTTGGTAAAATCCATTACCATCGCCGCTACGGTAATGTACCAAATTTTAGAACATGCAAAGTGAACTACCAGTAGTCAGAGTTCCCGAAAATAATCGTCAACAAACACGCTTACCCTGCAAAAGAACTCAGGCCAGGCAAAGTAGAGAAACCCCCAGGCACGTCGATACAAAAACAAGATGCTGGTGAAAGCAGAAAGGGCATCAGATACGCACATGCTGGATATGAATGCGTAGTAGTTGTTCCTGGAAAGATAACGTGGTGAAGAATCTTCCAAGTAAGTTTGAAGAAATTTTTAATCGGGAGCTACGTTCCACAAACAGAATCTGTGTATCTTCTCACAGACGTGACTGCTGAACGTTGAATACATATATCTTTGTAGCAACTGGCGCGCAGTCAAGGTTTTGGTAAGGGGTCAGAACTTTTATGACCTTTAAAGTATCTGGGATTTCCCCATGATTGGAATCGCCAACGTATGCATGTATTTACTGAATAAATGACTTTAATATCTACAGAAAGGTAGGATTTTTTTCAAATAACAGCAGTTCCTGCTTGGTGGGTGTAATGTAAACACCAAATTTTGAAACTGCACAAGTTCTTAGTGGGAGCTCCGATCCGTAGCGCCCCTGTTTACGCTACTCGCGGGCGACGCAAAATACGGAAAATTGTCTCCCAGAAAATGTTTTCGCATTTTTGGGAAAATTGCATTTTTTAGGGATATCTTGAAAAGGTGAGCAATCTAACTTCAACACTATGTGCGAAAACTTATATTGGGTGTGAAGGTCTTATGGAATGTGCGTTAGAGCAGAAACGGTGTCAAAAAGATATTTTACCAAGACCTGTTTGCTGTTGGGGCGTTGCAAGGAAGAAGTCACAAGACCCTCACTCATACTTGTTCTGTGACCGTTATTAAGATAGGGGCGACCAGTTGCAGCTTATGACAACGGTAGTGAAATAAGGATAAAAACAAAAAGACCATGCAAATATTGCCAATGGCTCTGTTACTCGTGCCAAGACTGGGAGTAACTCATTACAATATTTGATATAAACCACCACAGAACCTTGCTGTAAAAGTGCGATTTGTTACAACAACTCTTTCATGCAGAGGGAGTTGGAGCGTTTCTTTTGAGATTGCTCTGCGCCGCGTCATACTTCTATTTCGAATTGTTATATTGCATTGGAATAGACAACTGAAAATGTTCACCACAGCAGAGTTATCGCTGTTTAGAAGACATGCTGTTTTCACTCCACTTACCTCAGTCTCCTTGAAGTTCGAATCACTGCAATTGTCACGGTGTTCGCAGAAAAACCAAACAAAAAGAAAATGGCAAGAATAATGGTTGAGGCGACCACCCATTGCTCAGTAAATGGTAATACGTAAGCTGACCTAAAAAATAAATCTGCAATGTTTGACGCCAGTAATGAACGTAAATGGGAAACAACTGGAAGTAAGTGGTTGTCGGCCTTCACGGGGAGACATCCAATGAAAAAGCAATTCATTTATTTCAGCAGCAGTCAGTCCAAAAGCAGCCGAGTGGTCCACGGCGCAAGCAAGCGGAGATGGACGCCGCAGACCACTCGTGACACTCCGAAAGGTGTACAAAAGTATGACGAAAGTGAACTGAATCAGTGGCTAAAGCGACATTATTTTCGAAGCACATTAAAAGATCTTGAATCATGACAACAGTCTCCGTCATACGTTTATCGATTCAGTTGCGTTAACTGCCATCATCGACAAACATTTTGCTTTGACGACACTCTATGCTGTATAAATCACAATATCGATTTTTATTTTACCCAGTAGCGTTGGTGATTGTCCCCGGAGTGCTTGATGAAGTCGAGTCATTCTCAAATTGCCTCCACTGTTCAACAGTAGCCGGCATGATCAGACAAGTATTTCTTGAACAACCACAGTTAAACTCCTTAAGCTTTTATTCAGTCTGAAAAAAACATTGGAAAGTTCTGTGGTACTATATTTTCAAAAAGATTTATTCTTCACCTACAGTGTACACGCCGTACTGTCTAGCAATGTGCAACTTATTGTGGAGGCTAGCCTTAGGTGTGAACTGCGGGGGAGTTAATCCGCACAATATTTGAAACGCGTCGGCACTAGGCAACGACCTCTCGCTGACCCTGACATCTCGTCACAAACCCTGCGCATCGACTGGACTGTAGACATCTTCGGCTCCGTTTGCAATTGCTTTTAAGAAATAGGAAATCTACACAGTCCAGTCTATGTGTGGCCTTTGTGACGAGGTGTCAGGGAGAGGTCTTTACGTACGCGTTTCAAACTTTCTGCGGACTAGCTCCCCCACAGCTCACAACTAAGGCTAGCTGCACAACACAACTCACTGAACAGGCTATATAAGTATGCTTTTTTGTGAGGCTTGCAAGTGTAGATGGTAAATTTAACCGAACAGTACAACCATCACTCAAAAGACCGCCGGTTCTCTTTCTTGCTTTAGCTGTCGCCCAACAGCTGCTGAGCAGTGCTTTATGTACAACAGAATAAACAAACCAGCGACGTTATGTTTGCAAAGACTGCGTCAGGCTAAGTTAACATCACAACTACCCACAAGAAAGTTGACTAATTCCCTTTCTGGCCTTATAGTGTTTTCGTACCTCGAGATGCGACATAGAGCATGTTGAGTCCAGCAAGCAACATGATTCTATCTGGTGAAGAACGATTTTCCACGAAACTACATGGCCTATTTACAATGAAAATTTTGCCTTTGGTGGTGCTCAGCAGTTCTCCTCAGAATACTGGTTCCCTAACTTTACGCCAAATGTCAAGGCAAAATACGCGAAATATCTTCAGTAATTGCCAAACAAGCCAAATGAGGCGGAAGCATTTCTGTAAGTTTAAAGATCTAACAAACTAAGTTGAAACCCAGGCTGCAGACCGATCCGGGACACTGATCAATTGGCACCGAGCCACGAAGACGTCATTGACAGTGGCGTGCAGAGGGGGGGCGAACGGGGCCCCGGCCCCCGGCATCCAAGACAGAGGGGCATCCAAAGGGTGAAATTAAAAATATTTAAATGCGGTAACTAGATGATTTTTCTATTGTAAGCCTACTAATACATGCTGCATGGATTTAATTTTTCGAAACTTGTTTTGTTGTCAACACTTATTTTTTCGTGTTCAAGTACCAGCAATTCTCACATTCTTCAATACCAGGGACCTATACTCTAAGTATGCGACGCACACCCAACTAAACTGATAGTGGCGTGACTTGTTCCAGATCGTGCGATCAAGGGAAAATCACAAAAACGATTGAAAGACGAGGGTTGAGAAAAACCCGTTTTGTTTAACAAAATAACCCACCTGTGTTTTGTTGTTTTTTTAATTCGAACCATTTTTGTTTTTTTGAAAAAAAACAGGTTTTTGTTCTTTTTTGAAAAAACACAAAAACCCCATTCTGAATTGTTTTCATTGCGTCATGCAGTATTCATCATTTTCAGAGTTGCACAATAATCCTTGTTATACCTATCATGGCATTCAAATTTTAGGGTAAAGAAATGCACCCATTTTTATTTTCGCAAATTATTGTTGGTCAATTCACTCCAAAGTGGCAAGAACTCGCACAGCAAACAGAGAAAAGCCACACGCACACAAACTCTGCAATTTCACGTTAAGTTTATGTACATGCCCTGCTACAGTAGTTCAGCATCTATATAGTGTATCTTTTCAACATATGGTTTGGTATGGTCCAACATCAGAAACAACTTGGATGCAGAGAAGGCAGAAAAAATGATTAAAATATACCGATTGTGCAAAGCTGAACACAACCAGTAAAATTCACTCAAACTGTTCGAATTAGTCTTCTCTTTTTTTCAAGTCCTTCAAATTTTATTGCTGTTTATTTTGCTTCACAAAAAAAGTAGGTAGCTGTTAAGCGTGCTGCTTATTTTATTTTTTACTTCATAGGACATTTTTTTAAAAAAAAGTAAAGAGTGGGATTTTTGGTGGGTTTTATTGCTTTTATTAAGTGGGCTTTTTAAAAAAATCCTGGTGGTTTTCTTTGGTTGGGTCCAATTACATAAACTCTGAAGACAATTACGGACGTTCAATTGAATTTCTGAGCCAAAATTCAAAACTGTTACCTGTGCGCTTCGATTCGAGCTTCGTCCTTAATTGGCATTTCAGACGAATTGATCATAACGGCTCACACAAGCCCGAATCTTTTCTTTCCCCTTAGTAATTGTATATATAACAGCCACATAATAAAAAACGAAAATTTTCTTGCGCACTTCATGCGCATTCTCAATTCTTGTGTAGTTTAGCAAGTTTCAAACTGTCAACCCTAGGTGTTCGCCATCCCAGCCGCATACCTTCTGATCGACTGCTACACGACGAGACATTCTCACAGCCTTGTATTTTTGCAGTTGGAACCTGCGCTGACGCAGCACTGAGTGTGTTTTACTCCCCTATTTTAATGCGTTGCCGGATATTTTTCCAGTCATGAACTGCTCTGTCTTACGAGACCGAAGTCAAACAACGTTGGGCGCCATTTTTACCCGGATTTTCAGGGCTTTTGCCCAGATTTTCAGGAAATCAAAACTTTTTGGGGTGCGCTTGCAATCCCTTCACCCCCATCTCCAACACCACTGCTTTTCTTAAGAGTATCATAGGTAATTTCAAGGTTTATCAAGATCGAATTGAAACAAATTTATTGCAGCTATTCCGGCATCCAGAAAATTCAGAATGATTTTCCATATTTCTGTTCTTGTTTTTGAGATAAACATTATTGATGATTAAAAACAAGCGCATTGGTGACTATTTTTTGTTTTTTATAAGTTTCCATTGCCCTCAACTGTTTTACTGCTTCCCCTCCCTACAGCTGCTCCGGCGCCCTGAATATGCATGTTTTGCAAACGTGAATATGACGTCATATTGTGACGTCACAAACAGCGTATATCCAGTAACAATGACCACCATAGGCCACTGCTCAATACTAAAATTGGTAGGGGGGCATCCAATCAAGCAGTCGCCCCGGGCATCACCAGACCTCTGCACGCCAAAGGACTTTCCTTGAATTTGCTGTCAAAGCTGGTTATGTCCTTGATCCTTGAAAAGCATTTTGTTGTCCTTGAATATTTTCCGGTGTCCTTGAAAGTTCTTGAACAGTTGTCATGCTCATTATTGAACTATTGATTACATTAAACATTCAAGACTCAAGATTTAACAATGCAACTGAACAAAATAACGTGTACAATGTACATGTAAGAAATTTTTGCGTTCTTAATAAATGTGGTTGATTACTCATTGTTATTCAGCAATGTTTGTTTGAAAAAACGTGCTACGCCACTATATCTAGAAAGTATTCAAATTAGGCATGAAGTAAAACATCAATATAATCACAAAATGATAAAATGTCCTTGAAAAAATTTCAAGTGATCTGTCAACACAACTTGGGGGCATTTAAACATGCAGCAGCTGATGGTTCAAACTGGTAATTTCATTTCAGCTGTTGAAAAAATAACAACTATCATGAAGTACTCCCGGGCCGTGGTGTAACTGTTAAGCGTTGATCGGTCCGCGGTTACAAAAAATTGGGGACCACTGCTGTAGGCTACAGAAAAACTTTATCAAACAAAGGCATTATGACCTAAAGACATTGTGATGTCACGTAGATTGCTACATTGCGCGGGAGGAAATATATGACAACGCCGTCACACACGAAAGACTCACACTCGATTAGGGTGTAAAAAAGGCGCTGATGTTTATTTCAACAAAACGGACTATAGTTTTGACTTTTAGAAACGCTTTTCACACCCCGATTACGAAACTCTTGCTTCAGAGACTTGTTAGATCTCTTTCTTTGAATTACAATACGGGTTTGAAATTACATAATAGTATTCCCTGAGCTTCACTTACCCTGCCGCGCATTTATTTTCTTTTGAATCCATTAAAATTTTTCCACTCCCATTATGGTTGTCTATATATATATACAGCATATAGTCTATATATACAGGTTGTCTATATAGTCTATATATATACAGTTTTGTTGAGCACGCTTAGTTGCGCGTGCGGAACTCTTTTAAATCTTATTTACATGACTGAAGTCCTGTTAGGCAAATTTAACGGCTGTACCATCAGATTCAGATGGTCTAATGCAGGGGCCTCCAAATTACGGCCCGTGGGCCAACTCCGGCCCGTGAAGCCATTTCATCCGGCCCGCGGAGACATTTTGTCAATAATAAAAAAAGAATAAAATTACAAAAGCTTATTGATTTGGCAATTTGTAACATACCCCGAAACAAAGACATTACGTAAGATGTCCGGCCTTCGGACTATTGTGTAAAAGCTTATGTGGCCCTCGGACAAAAACGTTTGGAGACCCCTGGTCTAATGATTAGTCCAACATTTGAGAGACGGGATCTGGGTTGCCAGAAATGTAAAGCATGGCATTAGTTTTATTTAGCATACTGAGATTTCACTTGCCTTAAACTTTCGTGTTATTTTTCAGTGTCAAAAGAAACAGAAATATTACAATCAGTAGCGCAGTCAGAATGACGGCGAAGAGGCCATGCCCCCTGAAACAAACTTGCTACGACTTTTACTGGTGCTTTATATCAATTTTCAACTGTTAGAAAATAAGCGGACGGAACAGTCGAACTCAAGACGACGTCAGTAACTGGCCCCTCCAGAACAAAATTCATGGCTGAGCTACTGATTCCAATTTTTTGTGTGTGGTATTTAGCAACTTTCTAAACAAAGTCTCGGGCAAACGTTGAAAATAGAGGAATTGTTAGAAATGGATGAAATGGTCTCAAAAGCAAGACATTGGAAATTATGCGATGTTTCAGGATATAACCATGAATCAAAAAAAGAAGGATTTGGTAAATTGCTTTTCTGACTTTAAATCTGAGGTCTTCAAGCCATGCTGTCCTGCTGTTCAACAAAGAGCTAAAATGTCACTAGTTTATAACTGTTTATCATGTCGGTATTTGGGCAACCGCGTTAACATTTTCATGCGTCATTTGTTCACGGACACAATACGATTTATCAAGCTTCCACTTAAAGAATAACCAATATTTTAGTCACGAATCTCTGGTTTGAAATCAGTGATGTAGTCAGCCTAAAATTATGGAGGGGGCCAAAAAATTTGGCGTTGGCAAATTGTTTGATTTTAGGCGAGAAACAGTATTTTGTTTGGGATACCGTCTCTCAAAGCACAAAATGACGAAATATGCTAAAATTTGGGGGGCATGGCCCCGTAGACCCCTTTGCTATGCCCATGTTTTACATTACCATTTTGCAAAAGTTGCATAGTCATTTTGTGCGACGTACACCTGTATCTGCAATGTTATCTCTTCAATAGTTCAATGCATGAAGTGCCAAATTTTGGCTACGACTAAGCTTGACTTGATCACATTAAGCTTTACAATTGAACCTCTTATGGTTTTTCATTTGAATACGCAAACAAAATTTCAACAGATGACTAAACTTTTTGTGCTCCTCAGCACCAGAATCTCATGAAATTTAGTACATCAGCGAAGCATCACCATGGCAACCCAAAAACCAAGCAGGGACGGTACGAACCTTTACATTACAGCATGACATCTGACACTAATAAATACAAAACAACCTTTCCAACAAAATCTTTACGTGCTGACGTATCACACAAATTGAGAATCTGCCTCAGCTGTTCGTTAGAATGCTATTGACAGACGAATTCCGTCGTACCCACCATTTACTTTCGCCGCTTCGAAACTGAGTCCTTTTTTCTTCCGTGACATCGTCTTGCGTGGGGAAGCGCGGACAAAATGCGTCAGTTCTGCGCGAGCGCTATCACGTAGTTTTTGAAGAGGTTATTCCTCGTCATCGTTGGCATCAACAACGTTTTGTTAAGCCAGGTATCCACTTCCATGACGATTAAATGAGGACCGACAACATCGTATCATCGATCGAGTGCGC
>JGI24158J21664_10001201_pt1 | contig 28302 bp, 12 predicted proteins | sample Ectturendosymbi3_FD_21664 | JGI IMG/M metagenome (IMG submission 21664) | reverse complement strand
TAATGCGGCTCGCGGGTTACCTCATAAGCCCTCATGTGGCCCACGGAGCAATTTGAGTTTGAGACCCCTGAGCTACAGTGACTTGCAGGTGAGCCCACAATGCCATACACTGTTGTAGGCAGCTGTGAGATCGACGAACACAGCTCCGATAATTCTTCTTAGCCGAAAAACTATCCTCGATGACTTGCATCAGTAAGGTGACCTGATCTGCGGTTACCTTCCGTGTTGAAAGCCCGCCTGTTCTTGGGGGAGTAGTGGATCCATGTTTGGTTCGACACGAGCGTAAATGAGTCTCTCGAGGGTCGTGATGGCGACACAGAGTAGAGATATAGGGCGATAACCAGGCTTGTTCATGGGAATGGAATTCCTATGGGAATCCCATGGGAAACGTCCCATGGGATGGGACAGCACTCATTTGTATTTCCCATGAGACTCAGAAACAGAATGAGAGTGTGAGAGTGTCAGAATGTTACTGAATTGTCATACTTAGACTATACTTCTGAATTTTAAAGTCAATAAATTTTGTCGTTTTGCATGTCTCTTTGTACTTGTAGTCCTATTTAGTAGATACTAAACCTAAACTTTCATAAATTTAATACTTTTAATTGAATTGTATTCCATATTAATATTATAAAAATGTAATGGGAATCCCACGGGATGGGACAGGCATAAATTGCTATGGGATGGGAATGGGACAGCCCTGGCGATAACACTTTGGGTCAACCAATGTCTTATTTGGCTTAGGGGTCACTTCTCAGATCCTGGGAATTTCGAGTTGGCGCATGCAGGAAGTGAAGAGACCGCATAACCAGGATTTGAAAGTTGAAATTCTGGGAATATAGAATCTAATCCAGGAGAATTTCGTGGCACCAGGTGGTTGAGGGTATTGGTAAGCTCTTCTGGGGCGAAGGGGCCAGAGACAGTAGCATCACAGGAAGTTTTAGCCAGGGGTAAACTTAGCTGCAAGGATCCCACTGATCATTTGTAAGGGGACCACTAATCAACACTCAGAACAAAATTGAAAAGTGATGGTGAATCCAGATGCGGATGGCTATACTAAAACCCTAAATCAACCGAAAATACTCCTAAAATTGCAACAACAACAACAGCCTACTGCAGAACATAAGAATACTAAAACCAAACAATCGGCAAAGTGGTGGCCCAGTTTTTAAGTTCAGGTTGACAGGTGGAGTGATTCGCCCCTCTGATCCCCGTCTGTTACGCCACTGGCCAGAGATACTATCTCCTTAAGGTTTTGGACCTTCTATAAATTGGACGCTGCTGATCTCTGTAGTCTCTCTAATTGAATAGCGAAATATTTGCTTTCTTTTGTTGAAGATAATACCTTTTTTCTAACATTTTCAGATAGATTTGAGATTCTTTCTCTTGCGTCTCTTAGAGACAAAAGGCGCATTTTGATAGCTCCCTTGTGTCCACACATGAGTTTTGCCACTTATTTCTTTTGCGCTGTAAACGTTTGCTTTACCGCAACACGCAGATATAGATGCACAATTTTATGGAACAATGTAAAAGCGTAATGGAAAGAACAGGAGATGCATACAGAGTAAGTGATTGTGACAAGAACGGGAACCTTCAAAGTGATAAAGCTAGGAGAGAAAATACGAAAATCTGACAATGACTGGGATTGGGGGGAGCAAGATGCTTTTCGAATGAATTCCGCGCCCATGTTTTCTAAAATACAATACTTCGGCATCTGTCTGAAGCAGGCGCGAATGGAGAATTATAGTAAGATGGTGGAACGTCATTATTGAAAGCTGTTCCTTCGTAGCAACCGCTGTCTGACGTTTGTGAATTCTACGCAAAGTAACTGGTTATTAACCAAAATCCATGTTTCATAAAATCGACAAACGAATGGAGGACAAACTGCGTAGGAACAGTGGAAGTGTAAATAGTGTTTCTCAATCAAAGCAATCATATTATTTACTTAAGAAACGCATTTCATTAAATCTTCATTCGAATAAACACACAAACTGTGAAAAAGCAATGGAAACGTAAAGAGTGTCTTATATTATGCACTGTTTACCGAGCGAGAAACACAACAAAGACCGCATCGCGTGTGCGCAAAACGTCAACAGACTTACAATTGTTCCCATGCTGAGTTGGAGGCCAAACACGAAATTGAGCTCTTTTCCCTTGAAATAAAGCACGGCGTAAGTGTTCTGCACCACGACCACCGACCCACTACCGATGCCGAACACGAGTCTCCCGAGGTCCATCAACCACATCTTTTCAACAGTAGCTCCTGCGAAAAGCAACGGCAGCGTTTCGAACATCAAAAGCAAACGTTGTCAGCCCCAAGCTAAAAATATCACGCAAAAACATGTGAAGCCTTAATTTGATCAAAACAATTTGCATGCTTTTGTGCGCCGCGCCGCCCGATGCTTTCAGCCATTTACCTGAGAACCTGATCTTAAAATGTCTTCATTTTCTTCCCACTTCCGGTTTACTATTTGGTAATGAGGAAATGCAGTTACAACTGGTCCATTGTTTCAGTGTTTGACAGCTCCCTGTGTTGTCTATTTTTATCATCTCACACCTGCTCGGTAGTGGGGTATGACTAATCCTTTTTGTGTCATTGTTTTATTGGACTGTACTTGTGATATGATCAATGAAACTGATGCAAAAAATATTATTAATATTGTATTAAAGCTGTTTGCACTTGGCAGGGACTACGAATACTTCGAACATTTTTTAAATCAAAAATATATTCTCACATAAAGCTTCAAAAATTAGTTTTGAAGTGTTTCATATTGAGCTGTTTTGACACCACGTTTTCGAAGCAATAACCTGACTTAATAACTACAGTTTTAGAAGCGAGTATGTATTCACAGAGGTATCTATTTGCATGAGCATTTATTCACACTGAAGCGCATGAAAATGAGTTCATAATTACAAAAAAACAGCGATTTGGCTGAATACCATTGGTCGAAAAATGTGTGAGTTCCAAAAATGTGAGTCGAATCACTGGTTAATATCTTCAGAGCGTGACATGAGTGAAATTGAATTACTGACTTGGATCAGACAATCAGTGACAAAAAATCACTCGAAAAATTTCATATTCTCTGGTGTGCAGTGACCATCGCAGTTCAGTAACGTGTTGCAGACTTGCTTTACTAGTCAATGTACTGTATTTCGGACACAACCTTTGTAACAAATCACGTCATTCTTGGGCCGATCACCTGCAAACAGCTCATAGTAGGCAGAGCGACTGAGAGCCGTGATCTCCAATACCACAATAAAGAAGATATATTCGATGCCAAATCAGCAAGCTTGTTTGGTAGAGTAAGAACTTAAGTAACTTCGTCAGGTTGAAAATCACTGAATAGAATTTTTGCTTAATCAAAGTTATCTTTAGTTCGAAGTGAAACATTCACAAAACATCAGTATAATCTAAATTGTAAACTGAGTTTGATCACCTTATTTTAATAACCCACCAACTAAACTGAGCTTTACAAATAAGACCACAAACTATGATCAGAGCCACAAACTCCAACAAACAAGCTTGTCAAACCATTTGCACAAAACTGTTTATCAAATATCACTGATCGATTCATTTTCGCGTTGAATAGCAGCCAACAGTACCAAGAGCAAAGATCATTTGACGAACAAGAACAAACATGCAGAGGATTATGCTTCCCAGCGAATCTCACTATCCCAAACGGAGCGTCACAAAGCACGAAACGGATTGTCACAAAGCACGTCTTAAACTATCAAATCAGACCATTAGCTATCAACTGAGACTACTCGAACTGCACAATGACATAAGCACGGCAAATAATTCGCACAAAACCACTAATTGTCATCCAATGTCAATTCATCTCTACATGCTGAGCAGCAGCAATATTACCAAGAGCAAAGATCAGTTGTCCAACAAGAATTAAAAGACAGAAGAGTATGCTTCCCAGACGAATCCCAAATACTCGATCCAGGAGATAACCCCCGAAAAAGCACAGGACCACATTAGGCCACGAGTACCTGGAAATACACATCAGATGCAAGTTACGTCCGGCGTACGGACAGAAAAAAAGCAATGACAATCGTTTTGGTAAGTCTTTCACACACGATTTCAATTTCGCTTGAGTTGAATTCGTAGTAAATTCGAATAAATCATCTGTATTTTTCACAATTTCATTCACACTAAGACTCTAACAGGTGGCGTTTCCAAAAGAAAACCTTTCGTTTGGTGCTGTTGCAACCTCTCTGTTGGCGTTGCAGTGAATGTTCGGTTCACCACGAATGGGATGTGCGCGAAGAACAGCACCCATATATATATATGGCACGAACAAGCAGTAATAGAGTGATCATGGCGTGTGATCTCTATTGTTGCTTGCTGCCACAGTGTGAAGCTTTGCGCATATGCCGCTCGGGCTTTCCGATTGCAAAACTGCAACAGTGCCTTTCGCTGAGCAGGACAACAACGCACACGCTGTTGATCAAAGAATGCGACGATGCAAAGCTTGCTCTTGCAAACTCACTGTTCACGGTTTTTGAACACGTTTAGCTGTGGCTGTGTTGCCAAGCAGTAAATTGTAACAAAGGTTTTGAATACATGCACATACAGTATTTTACTAAAGCAGCTTCATCAGATGTTAAACCTGTGAAATTCAACAAGAATATTTGCACTGTTGTGCTGATTTTGAAAATACGTTGATTCTGTACGTTAATTCTCTCCACGTATATAATATTTAGTGATTGTATAAATACGAAAGTGATATTGCTGCCATTTTGTGATTGATTGATTGTTTCATATGACTACGCTAATAAGTAGAAACAATCCAAAAAGCCACCATGCAAAAAATCAACCAATTGTCAGTGGAAAGTAGAAATTAGAGTAATTGAAAACACAATGGCAAGGGAATTGATCACTGTTAACAAAGATTTTCACTGTTTCACATACGATTGATGCATGACCATCACGGTCATCTAATCAATATCAGCATAATGCTGATTAAAATGCAATACCTTTATGTGATAACTCCGACTTAGAACTCACAGGACAATTTTTACAATAGGAAACGAACATACCAAGAATACAACTGCATGAATGTAGATTCATCGATGTTCATGTCATTCCTTATTTGGCCGTGAAGAGCAGCTGGATTGTCATAACAGAAGTTAGTTCCTGCGGAAACAATTTTTAAGTAAAATTGTAATCACAAAAAAGCTATTTTCAACACATGTCATTGTGTAAACGAACGGAGCGAATAATGGGAATGCAATACAGAAAAACGATAAATCATTGGCGTCACAAAACAAGCAGGACCCAGACCAGTTTATAAATATTACTTTTATGCTTATGCATGATGAAACGCTTGAAGATTTTTTTGGGAAAGAGCTATTCATAATATCAATACGATAGTAAAGTTGAGTTTGAAACATCCAAAGACTTCCCGTCTTCTTATCTTGCAACATATTTTGGTTTGTTTTCCATGATGGTCCTGGACTATGAGACAATCGAATGGCTACTCAACACTTGCCCCGAGATTTAGTGCGGCTTAGCAGTGGACAGTAACAACTCGCTCATGAAAAGAAAAAAAGGAGTGGTAGCTTACTCCCATAGTAACGCAGTGCGTGCTTCTTTTTCTGTTGCTTGGAAAATTAAAGCAAAAGCGTGAGAGAGCTTGTTTACACCAGGAGCCATGAAAAGAGCAATAGGTAACGTGTGGGGATTCCGTAGCTACTAAGTTAGCTATGGTTCCCTTGTCAAAAGCACCACCAAGCAGCGTATCCAAAAATCCCAAGCGATATTCCGAAACAAACCAACGCTTCTGCAAAGGGAAGTGGAAATCTTATTTTGCAAATGGACGAGCCGAAATCTTTAGGAAACAATGCACAGTTAATGGTGTTCGTGCGATTCCATGAGCCCGCTGGCTGCGTGGAACAATTTCTCTTTTGCTGTCCACTTGACAAACATACCACAGGAGAAGAAATGTTGAAACAAGCAAATGTATTGATTAAAATCAGCTTTCGTGGACTAACTGCGTGTTTCCTTGTGCCGATAGAGCTCCAACCATGATGAGACCCAACAAGCTTTTAGGTTTAAATCCTAATCCTAAACTTAAACACTACCCCAATCCTAAACCTTGCCACTCCCTGTTTCTTTATCGCAATTGTTACGGGGCTACTACAACCAATCGTGGTCGACTCAAAGCAAAATTGGCCCAGCATAGCTTTTGCCTAAAGAGGCAAAATAGACACTACGAAACTTCAAACCAAAAATAGAATCATATCTTCTTCGCACCTGAAGCAAATCTCGTTCAACTGTTTCAGCTCTAATGTGAACCAAATCTTGTTTAACCATTTCATTTCACTTTTTGTGCGTTAGACACAAGCACAACGAAAAATGCTGTTGTGTTTTTGTTTGCGGTATTATCCTATGCAAATAAAGCCCCACAGGGTATATTGAAAGTACTTCATAACACTTTGTTCACGCAATTAAATTATCTCCCTTATTGTATTGTGAACTTGCAAGATGATAATATCATGTTTAGGAACAGCCTGAAGCAAACTGCATTCTCCTGGCTTGTCTGAAACGGCACTGTGCTGGTTGCTGATACTTTTCGCTTGTGTTTTTCATGAAAAATAACAAATTGTGAATACCGCTTGAAACAAGATATAGCGCAAACGTAAAACGTCCAGTAACTGACGTATTCACAAAATCAAGAAAACCTATTCCTGTCATACCGCATTGGCTATGTGCCAGCGAGAACAAAACTCGTCAGTCTGCCACCCTCCCTTCAACTTAGCACTCATTAGTCTGCACTGAATCGCTCACTATTCAATGTAATCAACAGAATTGAGCCACGATATCAATCTGACAATTACCCTTTCAGAGAAAATTAAATTCAATAAAAGCTATTTTCCGACACCTGTAAAAACTGAACATTTGACTGCTATTTCACAGTTCCAGCTCTGATTTCTATACAAAACTCAGACTCCGGGTCCTGCTCCGGCTGCGGCAAAAATCGTGGAACCTCGCTGGCGCCGTCATCGCGTCTGGGTGAAATCAAAGTAACAACTTCACAATTTTTCTGCATACTACAAAATATGAAAGCTGCAGTTTCATGTATAACACGTTTCTACAACTAGACAATCAAAATAATAGGCAATATGTAAGAAAGAAAGGTCGAAATACTACAGAAAAACTAAAAAAAGCTCGATAAATGCATTGCCGGCCTAATTCCGGAATATTAAAATATTTGCTATTTGAAAATACCACAAGCAAAAATTAAACGGTGTTATGTAATCCTTTCTTCATTTTAGCACACAGCTCGATTTAGCATACTCAAGAGCTAAGGCGTTATTATCACGCCTAATAAATATGACTATGTTTGTAACGAAAAAAAATGTAAATCTAACAAAGATTTTTATGAAATCCGCATTTTCAGAAAAAACATTTTTGGTGGAATAAACGTACAGTAGGCCTTAGTAAAGATGAAAAATTAATCTATTAACTTTTTCTTGTGGGTGATACCTTTAGGGACCGCAGCAACCGATGTATTGACATTGTTGCACGATTTTTGCGTTAACTCGCAAACCGCTAAGGTTACGACGAAACGGCATTGTTAGAATTTTTTTAAACACACATCGTATAAGGTTGGCGATGTATTTGTGACATCATTTGTGACGTTAATCAGGGGAAAAACCAAAAAAGCGGCACAACCAAAAAAGCAGTGGGTAGGTTCAAAAACGTTCAGAAAAAGATACATACACGTCAGAAAGATCCATTCTACATAAATTTGACCGTCAAGACCAAAAGATTATGAAAAAATTTCCAAAAATTGGGTCATTTTGGGGGTTTAGAGAGGAATTTGTTGATTTTTACACGTATTTTTGTAGTTTTTCGCTTTCAATATTAATATCTCCGGTTCCGAACACAATATAATCTGAACATTGCAGTAAATCATGACATCCACATCCTACAACATCCTACCAAATTTCGATAAGAAGAAAAAATTATGGTTATTTAAAATCTAAAAATTTGACGAAAAGTTGACAAAAGTTGTTAAAAAATTTTCGAAAAGTTTCGACTTTATTTGGTGGTATTTTTCGCGTTCTTCCCAATGGTGCACTCCAAAACCGGCATCGACCACGGTTTTGGCGTGAAACCAAAAAAATCCTGTTTCTAAAGATGTATTTTTTCGACCAAAGTTTTTCTTCTCCCAAAACAATGGAAAGTAACTTTTTTTGGTATTGTTGGTTAGTTATAGTTTTTCAAGCAGTCGAAAGCAAAAAACTGGTTAAAAAAAGTAAAACATAGGCTTGAAATATTTTTTATTGAAATGTCCAAACCTCTGCCCAAAATGGGCAAAAGAAACAAAAAAGTAAAAGTTTCCCCAAAACCTCGACGGCAAACATCCTTTTTTGTTGCTTTCATATGAAAGATCTCGCGAAAAACTTTCCAGCAATGTTTTACCTGTCGACGTACCTTCAGTGGTTTGCGAGTTATCGCCGAAAAAACGCCGCGCAACATGATATATCTACTTCTGCGGCCCTAACGGGTTTTGCTTCTCAGTTGCATACAGTACCTGACCTGCGTTGCCGTGCAATAACATTTCTATTAAAACAACTTACGTTTTGAATAATACCGCGAAGTAAGACACTTCCATAACGTACGAAATGATACAACTTTTTTGTCTTTTCTGCAGAAGAGAAGTTCCTCAGCTGCTATTCAGTGTAATTCTTTTTCCTTTGAGATTTGTTTTGTTTATATTTTGCGTTGCCTCGTAGTAATACAAATATCTTCAGCAAATAAATACTAGGAAAGCTTGTTTTAACGGACGTAATGCGTTCAGCCGGCTTTGCCATCTTTCCAAATTTGATATCTGATGAATAAAAAACTACTAATGCTGTATCACCGATCACACAAAAATTAGCTAATAGGAAAAATCACAAAGATTCGCCGTTTTTAAATCTTTGTTTCAATATCAGCGATGTCTGAGTTCAATCTGGAATTCACTGGGATGTGCAAAATATGTGTAAAATACAATGAACCGCCACATTCATCTTTATGCTTGATTTTTTGAATCAAGAAGTTAAACGTTACTCACCGAAACTAAGAAAAGATATGAACACCAAAATGATCATGTTATGACATCTGCTTGATGGGTCTTTAAAATTCCCACAAAAATAGCCCAAGTTAGTGGCGAACGTCACATCATTATGAACGTCATCATCATCACTGTTTGGAGCTTTGACAAACAGAGGCGTTTGTTCACCTTCGTCATCCATCATGTATGGATTATAAAATGTCAATGATTGTTTCTTTTGGAACTTCTACGAATCTACTACAGAAGCCAGTTATATGAAGCAAGCTGGACTGCAATCTGGAAGCATAAAACAACCAACTACAGTATGCTTCATGGTGCCACACTTCGCAACACAGATGCATTTTTACAGGTAGGGGCGGTTGTTCCAGGATTTGGAAGTTATCTTGAAAGCATGGGTGAAACGTTCTGCTTTGTAAGCATGGCCAAATCAGCGTGAAGACAATCAAACACCAGCAACGATAATAACCATTAGAATCTTTTTGGTCAAGGAAAAAATTATCAACATTACATATGTCTTTTGGTCACTACAAAGTGGAAACAAAGGTAGTCTTTCTTTTTTAAAAAAGAAATGTACATCGAGTTTTATTCACTTTCCATTTCCGCCCTCATCGAATAAAAACCACATTGCATAAAAAGGTGCAAGAAGTTTTAGGGGTTAACAACTGAAATAATTTTGGACGAAATTAATGAATCTCAACTAATGTAGAGAGAAACTTTGTTTTTGTCAAAAGCAGATTGCAAGTTGAAAACGAAATTGTCGAAGAAACCACAAAAGAACAAAGCTCGAATATAGCAGATAGGAAATAATTCACTGTTTGTGAATTTGACCTCAATTTAAACACTGCCTTTGAAGCATTTTTCAAAACCTTTGTTATGGTTGCCCTGAAGTAATCAGCTTTGTCACTTGGGATATCCCTAGTTTCAAAAAATAAACGTAGAGTCTTTAGTTCGTAACCAATATAATTTGTGTCTTGGTTCATACAAGGGCGTACGCAAGTGGATTGGGGTTAACCCCCCCTTCTTCAGCTTGATATTTTACAAAACTTCATTACCTGCGCGAAAGAGATTGATTGTTTTCGCATACTGTTTGCTTGTTAATTTGTCGACTTAATGCAAATACCACGAAATAAATTTGCATGCAAATTTCAAGGAACATTGTGAATGAGCCACAAAGTAATAATTAGGTTTCGATGGGAATCTGCGTTATCGTCTGCGTCCAGAAACCATTTCATAGTTTTTTTGCAGACCAGTCGTCCACTACGTATGTTTAAGATTGTGTTCTGCGATAGGTCACTTTATCCGAAACAATTGTCTTTCTTTTGTCTGCTCTGGCTGATCAGCGCAAGCGCTGACCCCATTGGGTACATTAACAATTTCTGTAGCACGATAGAATGGCTGCACAAGCTCATAAACAGCAGCTGTTAACATAGAAACATTCTGGCATTTGACAATGTCTCAGCAGGGAAAAAGGAAAACTAAAGGTTTGCTGGACTTCTAGAAATAACAAAAAATTGAAGGTTTTCTTGGGTACTTTATGCACATTCCCTTGTGTAGTTTAGCAAGATTCGATCTTTCAAACGGGGTGAGCGTCAGACAGTCCAGCGGCACACTTTCTATGATCCATTGCTCGTATTCGACAAGACATTAGCGCAGCTTGATTTTGCAGTTACAAATTTCTCTGAGGCATTGATGAGTGTGTTTCATTCCCCTGTTTTGACACGCAGCCTCATATTTTTGCAGTTATGAACTGCTGTGTCGTAGCGTTGAGTTTATTTTCCTCCGATATCCTAACTTGGAGCGCTGATAGTTTATATTCAGTTCAATGACACATAAAATAAGGGGAGTGGATGTAGAAAAATATGCGTATTGTGTCAACAAACTTCGCCAAAACGTTGGTTTGGAAACATGAATACGACGTCAAATTGTGACGTCACAAACAGCGCACACCAAATACAGATAAACCATCATACGCCACTGAATGAACCCCCCATGAAACTTTTCTGCATACGCCACTGGGTTCATATATCAAAACCTTGGTATTTTCTTCATTTCAGTTGTAGTCATAAGAACTAGCCGTAATATTATGGATGTTGCATTCCATGACCGTTCAAAAATCGCGACTCTTTCTTATCTTGGAATTAAAGTGCACGGCAATCCTGGTTGCCTATCTGCAACTTTTTCTGACTTTCTTCAATGGTTGCTGTCAATGCAGCACCAGCCTTACAGCACGCGCTGCCCGACGCTGCATGTGGCTTAGCAGGCCTACCCAGAGGAATAGCTGCACGCCTGCTTGTACGACACGTGCTTGATGGTTACAGAGATACCACGCACACGCAGTTGGTGAAAACATACGGAACTGTCGTGTGCACTGTTGCTGTACAATAGGATAGGTTTGCACGAGGCGTAAACTGTTGCAAATTTCTGAAAAGATTAACACGGCACACAACAGGGTAACTGCCAATCCTGGTAATGTATAATTTCCTGTTCGCAAGCACATTGCGTGCAAACAAACCCGGCCGTGCCTAAATGCCATGAAGTGAGTTATTGTTGACAATTAACCAGTGGGTTGATAATTAATTTGATATGTTTATATGTTAATCGCCATTTTCAATTGCAGAAGACGATTGCGATCTCTATTTAAAGTTGTAGCGTTATGATCGTGTTGTTATGATGAAAGTTAAAAAATGTGCACGCATGCAAAGAATTAAGCTTAATAAAAATATTTATAGAAACCTCATTGACATGCAGGAACATATATTTAGCCGAGGTATTTTTGAAAAACAATGGCGATGTACAGCAATCCTAATGATAGCTGGGGTGCGGTTATCAAATCAGCGGTGTGTATGAGACTTCTTTACGCAAGTTTAAACTACAGTGTATTGAAGCTACGTTAACTGCACTATTTCAACTTCACGGAAAGGAGAAAGCACAGTAACGTTTAAGTGAGTGAGAACGCCTTAGGTAATTGTTTTACTATGCACTTGTGTGGCTGGGAAAGAGGAAAATCAAAACCCAACTCTTAAAATTTCAATTCAATGAAAACCTAAAAAACAACGAAAAATTATCCCAAACCTGAAATTTAGGTTAATTGTTGAAATTAAGAGAACACCGCATTGAATTATAACGAAAGAGGGTAATTTGCTCAGTTCAACAATTTCGACAAACGAAACACCTTTCAAAATATTCGAATCCAAAAAAGTTACGATATTTGTCTTTTCATTTTGAAGTAGACTTTAAAAACTCGCCGACGCTTGAAACTGAGGTAGTTTCCAATGGTAAATCTAACCGAATCCAAAATAGTTATCGTGAAAGGTTGAAGATTTACACTGGTCAAAAAAATTCCGAACAACTTATCACAAAAGTGCAAAACGAACTGAGCATGTGCTTCCTGTTGAGCTATGCGAATCTCTGACAAAAATAACTACCGCTTTCCTCAAGAAACATGCTTTTGGTTGAAACGATATTTTGGTTCCTTAAACTGATACGTCTTGAGACAAACGTGGGAAAAATACTTTGCATAGCTTGACTTTACTTTGTTGAATTTTCAACTTGATCAAACTGATTCTGGTCGGACTTGTAAACGTTTACGTTTTCTCACAATCGTAAAGGTTGGCCAATTACAAAGGAAAGCTTTAAAAGCAGTCAAATACGCAGGTTTTGTTGGAAACATGATTGTTTTTTGTCGCACAGAAGATTTGTTGCTAAACCAAGCCATGATTTGCACATCTCAGACCAACATGTAAGTTTTCTTATTCAGTGAATGAACTTCAGTTGCGTCTTTGATCACATTTGCATACCAGAAAAAAGGTCTGATACATTGCCACCGTTTCTAAGAGGCAATTTTTATTTTGTTAAAATCTGCAGGAATGATGCATGTGGGCTTATTTTTTTATAGAACATCGTGGTATTGCAAGACGGTGGTACTGCAGGTGAAATCCTCTGAAGTTATCTGTAAAGATTTTCTTGATTAAGATCATTTCCACGACGATGGCCAACTTTTACTGGTTTTTATTAAAACCCGAAGCAGGGCCGGCCCTAACAGGTGTGGGGCCCAATGCAAGACCTATGCGCGGGGCCTCTCTGAGCAGCGGTGGTATTACGTCAGCGTCCTCAGTCAACCGTTCTATGACATTTTTGAGGAAGATATTTTAGCAAAATAATTATATGAATATCAAAAAGACGGCAAATTATTGGAGTCGATCTGTATGTAGGCTATATGACAACACAATAGTTTCTTTTATGGGGGAGTGAGCGTAGCTCATGTATACCTCAGCTACGGTCATGTTTACGACTAATAGCACGCTGCTGTTGCGGACATTAGACAGTGTACCGCTACCACTCGTAATCAAGCCCAATGTTGTAAAGGAAGCTCTGTAATGGAGCGGCGAGAGCAAGTCCAAAGGTACGTCAATCAAACTAAACTGACAAGCGAGTTGAACTTACAATGCAATTACTTCACTCTTGTTGAACGGCACTTTCATTCGAAGAAAAACTGACTTGGAGAAAACTGCTAACATGAACTGATTGCTTATCTCACTTTCCGTAATCGCAGAGGCGTTCTTGCATAAAGGTAATGTCTGGGCGGATGATCAACTGTCCGTTTTTTGACGCCATACACGAGAAAAGCAGGCTTCACAAGAGAGCGACCCAACACCCGCCCAAAGTTCCCCCAAGCCCAAGTTTACAACAGAATTCACTCACTATGCTTCATTATGCATGGACCTGGAATGCAAACTGTTTTTATCAATTAGAAATGTAATGTACAAAGATTTTTAACCACCACGTCGCAGTTGTAGAAACATTTATCAAACACAAGATATAATGCGCATGGTTGATCGATGAAAACAAAAGCATGCAGCCGCCCAATATATTGATAATCAGGAACGCGTGTGCTGGATGACATTCACAATTTGCCTTGCCCAGTTAAGCTGCAGGGCAGCTTTAAGTGCCCTTTGCGCTCATGAACCTGCACGGACTTTGCAATGTTGGTGTTTCTGCCTGTTTAAGCTCGCAAATAGGCAAATCACAATAAAAATTTGATGAGGCGACAAATTATAAATGCACTTGCACGACCGACAAATAACGCCGAACAATATTGTAGACAAAGAAAAGGAGGCAAATTCAAGGGATAACATTTCACAAAATTTTCCCTGGTTTGCAAGAGATTTTTGGTCCCCACGGGACCACCAACCTCTCATCTTTTGTCATTTGTTTCAAAATGGAAGAATCTTTTCCAAAACGGAAGTAACTTTCGAGAACTGAACAACGTCACGTTAGCAAAACTGTCATCAAAGTTCATAGGACAGACACTCGTCTTGACCTGTTCATTGGGAGTTGCATCACTACACACCTTGCTTGTTTGCAGTATCTATAGGTCTACTTCAGTCTCAACTGGCACCGGTAACAAACAAATTCTATCCATGAAAAATGGGACGTGGTGAAGCCAGACCCGTCGCCATTCTGGGTGAAGCGCAGATATACCGCTCAGCATAAGAATTGAGGACGTTTGACAAGGTTCGATAACAATTAGAACAATTAGAAGAGACTTATCGTTAATTCAAACGAGATAATTATTTGCTAACAATGAGATTTATAAGCCTTTTTACAATTCTCGTGCGCAAGGAGTATCTGCCAAATATAAACAACCTAGCCAAACGCCATGGCGCGGCCCCCCCCGTGGCGCGGGGCCCAATGCAGCCGCATCGGTTGTATCGGCTTAAGGCCGGCCCTGCCCGGAAGGTTAGGTATATTTCAAGGCAGCCTGCTATGGAAACGAACCACCAAGGTAACGGTACTAGTTATGAAATTTAGGTTGTCATTTGTGAAGATTTCCCGCTTTGCAGCTAGCGTACACTCTGATTTAAAGTAATATGTGGTTGATCAAATATACAGTAAGACAGTTTGAAAGTACCGTAAATGATGTTGCTTTTGGAAGCCGTAGAATGCAAAGAGTAAAAAGGAGGACAACACGTAAAGCTGTTCTGATTAGCTGTTCACGCCCGTGGCGCTCGACTTCCTGCGTTAACATCGGATGAAACGCGATGCGATTCTGACTTGTTTAGGGTTTCCCGGCAAAGTGCACACAATTTCGAAAATTGTTAAAATAACAAAACAAAAGTACAAAAATATCTCTGATTACCAAACCATTTCCGTATGAAAAATGTGCATGTCTTAGTCTAGTGCAAGAATAGGATGGGGGATAAGCTCATCCATGGAGATTCAAGGGTCACCCAAAGAGTTCTGACGATCTAAAGATCGTGTGATTTCTTATCCCGCAATGTGAACTAAATACCACGTCCTTACTATTTCTCAGAACTGGATGTCACGACCACTACTTGCGCAGCCGAAATGTTTGAAGTCAATGGAAACCTTTTTATGGAGTTTTGTTGCAGACAGATCGGCAGGGTTTCAGATTGTTAGAAGTTCTGTAAATACAGTATCTCGATTTGTTTGTATGTTAGGCAAGAAATTAATTGAAACATGCAATAAAATTTACCTGGACTTAATAAAACTGTTGAACATTTTAATGAATCGCGCCCTCTGAAACGTGCCTGCAGTGCTCGTCGCAAATATTGCATGGAATAAATGGCTGGAAGATCAGGAAGTTTGCATGTTCTTTCGTTGCTTTTTAAGATGAAATGGTAAGAGCAAGGCTAACATTGCAAAAGTTTCTTTTGAATAAACAAAAATATTCACTGGTTGCAGTTTCCATTTGAATCAGGTGTCACGTTTTATTTTAGCTGCAGGTTTGTTTTCGAGCCTAGATTAGACTTCTGTGTGGCGACTCCAAACAAATTCTCGTTGAAGGTGTCCAATGAACAATTGTTGAAAGATGACTTTTTGAACTACCAAAACTGGATCAAATGCATGAATTCAGCTTAATTGCAACTAGAAAATTGTTTTCAAATTTTTTCATTTACATCACAATTTTTCCGTGCTGATAAAACCAAATTGCAATTATTACAGGTAATCCTAAATAATCAACTATTTACAATTACAATTATGAATTCAACGATACATTACAATGTATTATAATATGATCAAAATGTCATTCCTTTTCAAAACACCGCAGTGGTTTGCACATCAACGCTTATAGCGTGGAAATGCATGGAATTTAGTACTGTTAGAAAATATTTAACCGTCGAATGATAAATATGTTGCGTTTTGGGGTGACATTTACGATGTTAATAATAATGTTTAGCAGTAAACCTAACTCTCAAACCTACGCGCTCCTTCAAAATGAAATCAACCAATACCTCAAAATACAAAACACTACTTCAAAGCTAAACACTTGAAATCACCAGAGAAGCTACAAAAGTAGGGTTGAAAGGCGAACCCTCCCTTACGCTGCCTTACGCACAGCCCATCGTTGTCTAGCCTCAGCCCTGCGCGCGGCACGTAGCGTCGCACCAACTAAAACACCGCATTCAGAAGTCATGCTCCGGATGTTTGGGTAGCTATGTCGGTGAATTGGAAAAATTGCAGCACGTTACGTGTCACGTATTGCGTATTTTTACGCATTTTGCCGGTCTTTGTGAAGTCATTGAAAAGAAAAATTAATTCCTACAAGGATAAAGTTTTTAACTTCATATAAGTGCACAAAACCAAAATTATCAATCACAATAATAATAGTTGCAATTGTACGAAAATTTCGATTAACTGCTTTCACCTCAGTTACGAATTGCAATTGATCCAACTCTGTAGCATATCATTAGGGAGAAATCGTTCATACCGGCTTACAGCAGTGCCAATGAGACTATCAACCACATGAATGCCAATGCATGCAGTGTGCGAGAATGCCAAGATTAAGCAATTGTTGTCATTAATTGTTTTTATGTCGTATTTATGCCCGTAATCAGGAGCAACAGGGCAATTGTCCTCTCTCCCGAAATTTTCAAAAACGTGTTGTTTTTAGGTAAACAAGTTAATTTTGCTCTCCACCAGAAATATGAGTTGGTTGCGGCCCTGGCTGTATTTACTATGACACTGGCAAAAAACAAAAAAAGATAAATGTATGGCCATTTCATTTCAAATAAAATACCAACCAAGAAAAGACTAAGGAAGAAATGTTACAAGGATGAATTGAGAAGAAACGCCACAGTTCAAAAGTTTGCACTGCGTTTTACTGTAAGTGTCCACCACAGTGTCTTTATTATCACTCCAATGCACTCCAAAGTTACTTTGCGAAAGAAGAGTAAAGCAAACGAAAATGTACTGAAGCTCTGGAATGGTCATTTATGAAACAGAATCATCTTCCTTTTGAAATGAAACTGAGTGATGCAGAAGTTTTGGAAAGTTCAGATTAGTTCTTTGGCTATCAATTTCGAAAATTTCATTGCACTAGATTTGTATTCCTTGAATATTTCAGGTGTTGCCTTTCTTTATTGTTGAAATAAAATTTTTCTTGTTTTTGGGAAGAAAATATGTTTCGTTTTCACACCGAGCCTCACCCGTGTCCAGTGGTTTAGGAGGCGGGGGTGCATGGGGTGCAAACACACCCCCAAAAGTTTTGAATTGTTGAAAACCGGGCACAATCCCTGAAAATTTGGGCAAAATCCCTGAAAATCCAAACAAAATCTCAAAATATCTAGGCAAAATCTCTGAAAATCTGGGCACAAAATGGCGCCCAACGGTGTTTGACTTTGAAAAATGACGCCCAAAGTTTGCAGAAAAACAAATGAAGACAAGTTTATCTTGGTCAAACGAAAAAAACAGTCGGCAAACGTTGCACGACAACTTTTTGGACAAGTTTGGGAAAATTTGGACAAAAATCCTTCGCACCTCAGAAATTTGCTTGCTCCTGCACCTATCTCAATGCCACTTTTGCCGCTGCGTCTCTTGTACCTTCTTGCTGTAATAATCGGCTGGATGCACACTTCTGACTCGAGTATGATGTAGGGCTACCATACCTAAGGCGGCGAAATTACGGACAGTCCCAATAGCTACTTTTTGCGACAACAAACAAGCGCTATACAGCATATTTCACAAGGTTACTACAACTACCAATCAACCGAAAAAGTTGAAGTTCTCATCTTCACAGCAAATGCAGTTTGTTTCAAGTTAAACATATTGTAATTTATCAACTGTCAAATTTTGGATATTAGAGAATTTTTAAATTTATTTCGGGACACAAATTTTAACTGCGAAATTCCATACATGTCAGGGAAATTCTGGTCATATGGCAACCCTTGTATAATGAAGCATGTGATACTGCAATTCCGTACTTGGCTTTCACGCGATCCCTCGTTGTGCAGTGTGCATGCCGATGCAACTAGTTCGCTAATTTATTATGGTCATCACCCCAACCATTACAATATCACTAAATATCCCAAATGCAAAAATAAGATAATCACCTTCAGCCAACAGCAGAAATCATAATTTTGAGTATCGAATTTTTCAAAGGCGATGAAACTAAACCTATCTTGTTGGGCGCTATTTCCAGGAGTTTTTACCTCATGGACGTTCATCAATATCAGCTGCAAGGATTTAAAAAAGACTGGTTGCCACGTTCTAAGATGTCAATTCCACAAATAGAAGTTTTATCACAAATTCGAACCATTGAAAATCTCAATTTTATATCAAAAGATATCCGCATGAAAATATCGCACATACGCAATGATTCCAGCGCGCGGGTCTCGAATCTGTGGTGTCTGTAGTGTCACAAACCCAATCTGTGGTGTCACAAACCCAAAATGATGTCACAAACACAATGCGTCAATAGCCAAATCCATAAATTCTAACAAAGATGCGAAGTAAATGCGAATGTATAATATTTTGGGATGGCTTTAATGGTCTAAACTGACATCACTCACCGTAAGAGCCGTGGTTGGCAACAAAAGCTAAGGAATGCTATTCATACCTTTGATAGTGAACNGTTTTTGCAGATTTCCATTCAACACCGCCCATGTTCAGTTCAGCATCAAAGTCTCTTCATATATATATCACTATGGTTATCTTACACCGNGAAATAAGAGTTGCGGTTTTACTTTCATACTCTTTCTCTACAGCCTTGCATCGACTCTTAGGCGTTATGCGGCGTGACGTCTGTCACGGGTTAANTGAAATCAACAATGTCCAGCAACGTGTTGCCGGCCAATGTTTCTGCCANCTACATTGCAGTGTGTGAAAAGATTTTATGACGTCATGAATGAAGTTGTAGCTTAACATAATTCAGTGTTTTCATATTCACCTGCATTGGCAGTCAAAGCAATTTGATCGGTTAAAAACGAATATATGTGTATGTTTTGAATGGAATATCGCATATCAATGTGAAATTTGTTTGAATCTCTGAGTTCATTTCACTGCAATTAATGTGTGTTGTAGAACACTGACATTTGGGGTGAACCACACATGACCAGGGCCGGCCCGAGACAGTTCTGCGCCCTAGGCAAGCTTCAACATTCAAGTCTCCGTTACACACCATACTGAGACCTTCACTAGAAGGTGTAGTAATATTTCTCGTTTTCTACTTCCCCTTAGCCTTAAGGCTGGGCTTTAGACGGCCACCTGGTTGGCCTTGTGGAAGGGCCGGCCCTGCACATGACAATCTTCCGCGACTGATGAAAGGCGTTGTTTGCAGGCCCCTTTGAAGCTCTGCGAATTACCCTGGCGACACCTTTTGCCAACGCCACTCATGTTTTTCATAACCTTGACGATCAGTGCCTCACACATTAGTACGAGCTTTCGCTGATTTCTGCTAATTCCCGTCGGCAAGCATGACTTACCACAGGAGTTGATATCTTAAGTTACGTTCACTGCATTAGCGGTTTTGACACTGGGGAAGCGTCAAAGCGTTTGTTAATGTTATTGTAATGGGTTGTTGGGCGCTTTGAAACGCTTGAAATGCGTGTCGGCATCAACGCAAATTATATTCGCTACAGCGCTTGGCGCGAGTTGAGAGCGAAAGCTTGGCAGTATCCAGCCAGGTCTGGTCTCAGTCTGTCACGCAACTGATGAAATAAATTTAGGTTTCGTTTCAAATATTCGGTTGTGGTGGCCCAGCACTTTTGATTTGCATTCCCTTGATTTTGGTAGCAGACTTCAAAGTAGTGTCAAATCACAGACTGCCTATCCTGAACATTAGTATTAACATATCCTTTTGCCATGAACATTTCGTTTCATCAGAAAGTTAGTTGCTACAATATGGGAAAACCAAGATATAGGTACTTTATTACATGTCTGTTTGCTGTCTTGATAACACCTCACAGAAACGTGCCACTAAGCCTGGGTTATCTATTGCACAATAAAGAACAACTTTTTTACTGCTACACAATGATAATGTTGCACCATCAGTTACATGTAGATGTAATGTTTCACCATCACTTGTAATGTTTCGCCATCACTTACATGTAGACTACTGTTGTCACATGTCTGCACCAATAAAAGTCTTTGGTCTCGTGACCACTTTCCTTCACTTCGAAAACGTCGACCTGAAGCTATTTTTAGAACATTCTCTTACGTTGGACTATGGTACACGTGCATTACACTAACTGCCCGGCACATTTGTCGTCAGAGGCGACCTTGTTACATGTGGAAGACGCGTCACAAACAATGGCAGATCCTGGTGGTGGTCTATAAGTTTTCTTCATTTTGTGCGTTTCACGGCCAATTTAATTGTTGTCAAAACAACCGCCATAGGGATAGAGATTTGCTTTTGAGTTTCTCTAAACGTAATGCGTACAATGCCACACGGTTGATTTTTGCTTTTCGAAGCTTTCAATGCAAAAAACACGCGGCGTTCGCAAATACTCTTCAGCGTTGTTATATATATTTGAATTTTGAAAATGGCGATACTTGCCAATTACAAAACATGTAGCACATCTTGCATGAAGCCTCCAGTCAGCTGGTGATGTTTGCTGTTTGCAAAACGTTATGCCAGTTCACTTTCGACTGAACTCGGTTCTGGTACTTCTTTCGGCGTGTAGCGTGTGGTCTACTCCGTGCACATCCGCTTGCGTGCGCCGTGGACCACGCGGCTGCTTTTGTAGCGAATGCAGTTTTGATGACGAATCAATGACAGCACCTTGTGAGATCTTCTGCTTGAACCCATCCATTTAACGCCGAGCTCGAGGATGCATTGGCCGCGCAAATACCGTTTTTGAAGTCTTCGGTACGACTCGGCTGGAACTCAGTGTACCAGTTGTGGTGGCGCATTTTTAACCAATTGCACGACTTACCCAACACGACTGCATGTCACCATTCAAATTTGTTGTTATTGTGATGTGCATGACAGCATTAAATGCAATAAGGCGGTTTTGTAAATATTGTTTACAATATTGTTTACAACCGTTAAGCATTGTCTCCGAGCTGATGTAACCGGATTGTATTTAGTGCTACCCCACTGAATTGCGTTGTTTGAAGCTTTGCATGCAAAAGATTGACGCAAAAGATGGCGAATTTACATAAAATTTTTTAGTGTTGCAATGATTTTTTGAATTTGCAACATTGCAATTTCAATTTTCCATAAAAAACGCATGTAGTGCAGCTTGAGTGAAAAATATGGCGGGCGGCTTATGTTCTTTGTATAGCAAAACATTCAATTTCAAGACTGACAAGCTTGCAAGTATCTCTTGACATGCAAAAATAAGCAAAAAGCATCATGGTATTGCAATTTTTTCTTGATAATTAGATTTATGTGTTTACCGAAATACGCATTTTTAAACATCAGTGCATAAGATAGAGACGTAGCATTCAACTCTTTTGATGCAGTAATAATTGAAAATAATTTGTAGTGTAGCCAGTGGTGAAGGAACCTTTATCAAAGTTGGGACACAAACAGAACCGTCGCCAGAAAGTCGTCAATAAGGGGCTTTACGTTTGTGCGGGGGGTTTACGTTCGTGCAGGGGGTGCTTGACATTCAAATTTGAAAAAAATTCCGAAAATTCACAGCATTTCATATTTCAATTTGGGGACTTGGGGCTTTGTTTGGGGGGTTAAGCCCACCAAAGCCCCCTCGTGGGGACTGGACTGGACACAACTGCACCTCAAAAAAACTTTGGAAAATTTTTTTGATTGAACGATTTACTTTAACAATGGACCTAATCCTCATTGTGTTGCTGACCGGTAATCCTATTTAAGCAAAATCCGAAATTAAAAAGTGGGGGCCAGGCCCTCCCAGAAAAAGAGCGGTGGTCCATTTTTAATAATAAATGCTAAAAGTTTGGTCATGCGCTATTGAAGCTGAAATGAGGTAATGTTCAAGGTGAGTAATACTAATGCTACTCATGGGTGCTGACGCAGCTTACCTCAGTTAAGTTGAAACGCCTAGTCGCTAAGCGGAAGTACTTGTCTGCTTGATAATTCCTCGTCAACCTAAGAGTTTGTGACACTACTGAGACAAGAGTGCTTATGTACGTTATGTCACGGGATGGAGTAAGCGTTGTCATACACAAAAATGATTGTGTGATATTGGGAAAAACGTAGAGTACAGTCATATTGCTGCACATTTCTGAAACGTTTCTTCAGGAAAGATACGATTAGATATCGCTTTTATTAATTAAGTTAAAAACCATGCTTGTTTCAAATGTTTATGTAACCTTATTGTGCATCGAAAAATAGTCAAGCCATGTCCAACTTAACAAGTAATATTTTATAATGAAAGTTTGTTGAAAAGAGCTAATCATTAGTTTTCCACATAATAAAGAAAAAAAAATTGTCTCTTCTGCGTGAACAGGCTGGAGAACATACAACCTGCGATGGTCGATGACAAGCAGTCGTCTCTTTTGAATATTGTGCGGTGTCCGTGGACCTCCCCGGAGTTCAAGAAACTCACGTCTTCAGAAAAGTTACATCCGAAGCGTTGCTCTGTTTGCTACACAGATTTTTACAAAATTTCAAGAACAGTACGATAAAATGGTTTGAAGAACTCCTGTCACTGTAATTGATTTGTCACGAAAATTAAATGTAAAGACCTGGTTAAAAAAAAGTTTATTTTACAAGTAACACGCGCAAGTCGCCATAAAGTCAACTAAAAAATTAAAGCTAAATTGGTATGGAAAATGTAAAGACAGACTAATGACAACAAGAAAAATATTGATATAGTCACACAATGTCAGTGGAAATCTTTTGGTAACTGGCGTGTCCAACGTTGATGAGATTATAGCCTAACTTTCCACCAGTCAGGAACGTAGAATCCTTAACTATTTTCAAAGTTATTCACATTAAATATATAAAGTCAGCCTTAGCCAGGGAGCTAACAGCTCATGACTGTGGAGGCCACAGTTTGTCGGAGGACCCTGGGCTGGTGCCCACCTTGCTCTCGTCCCACCCGCACTGCTGTCGCCTTACACCTGTAGCTGCCACTGTGTGTCTTCTTTTAATCCAATTCTTCAATCCACTGCTTGACCACGCTAAATTTCGGGGCAGGTGTTGAGCAGACATTCGATTGTCTCATCGTCCAGACCAGTCAATTCAGGCAGTCCAAAAGGAGGTCGATGGATTGGGCATTGGAGGGCAACATGGTCGACGGTTTGTTCCTCTGCGCCACACTCACAGGCCGCAGAAGAGGCCATACTCCATTTGTACAAACAAGAGCGGAAACGCCCGACACCGATGCGAAGGGAAATTAAAACGGACCCAGGCTTTTTTTGGGAGGGTTGTTCCTGGTGGGTGTTTGCAGGTGTCGGGGATGAAAGTGCGGAGCCTTGTATGGTTGTCCGACCGCACCGCATTCCATTGGTGATCCTCCTAGTGCTCCGGAAGTGTGTTGATGTCAGTCAGACTGATGTGTTGTTGTGCGGCGGGTACAACTGGGTGTCTCGTTCTGAGGTGACGTGCATGTGCAATCGATGGACAGGTAAGCGGTGAGTGGAGCAGGTGTCCAAGCGCCATGGCACGGCGTATGCTTCCAGTGCGACAACGCTCAGCAAGTTGGATGACTGCGAGGACTGGAAGGTCGTCTGCTGCTGTAGCACGCAGGCATCAAGCCACAATTGTCAAGGTGTCGTTGATGGCAAGGTCAATAAGGTGAGTGAGAAGTCGATGGAATTCACAGATTCCTCCCATCGCTCTTGCTTCTTCTGTTCGAACATGGAAAATACGAACGAAGCGGCTCTGTCAGAGTCAGTCCCCACTGGTGCTCGGATGAAGCAGCGATAGAGGGTCTCGCTCTCTTTGTCGTAACACGGCACATAATTCCTGTGACGGCCACATGGGATACAATATTTTGCCACAAGTAGAAGGCTCCCACAAAGTTCCTGGTCCGCCTTCTCGATGTTTGTTGTGTACGGAGGTCATAAAATCTTAACGGATTCACCTGTAAGAAGGCGAAAGTTTCCAATCAGCCTTGCGAAAGTTCCAACACTTCAACGGATCGCTGTGGGCAGGAACTTTGATTCTCGCGGTATTATGAGAGAGGGCCGGTGTTGTGACCGCGGAAATGTTCCTAGAACACGTCTGTCATGCTGACACTCGCAAAGGCCAGGTCCAGGTTTGTGCTGACACTCCGTCAGTGAGAGGAGAAACTGCCTACTTCATTTGGGTCATACAACAGAACAAAACTGTTGGCTTTTGCCCAGGAGTCCAGGATCCAACTGTCAGGTGATATTGTGCTGTAACCCCGGTTGACAAGTTGGCAGTTGAAGTCGCCAACATTCAGGCTGGGGTGCTGGAGCGCCGGGATGGCCGTAGGTGTGAGTCGTGAGCGTGGAGTGTTTGCAGACGTTAGTGATCTTATATCCTGCGACTTTTACGCACAACCATTTAGTCTCAGATTGGTTTGGCGACTGATCGACCCGTGACCATTGCAACCGCTCGTGGACAAACGTGGCAAGGCCGTGCTTCCTGCACAGGACTGAACCAGTTAGAGACAAGTTGGGAATCACTAGCCTGTCTGCAGTTGTGCAATAGATCTACTGTAAGAAGATGATGAATGCCTTGTTCTCACAGGATAGCTGCTCAATTGCAGATATCTTGTTTTTGGTAAGACCCTTGGTGTTCAGCTGGAGTATGCTGGGTTGTGGGTCATCTTCGGAAGCATTTCTGCTGCCGCGCCTTTCGCCAGGCGTTTCCCTACCCAGCTAGCGCTGAATACATCCAGCACGAAAAGAAGGGGTTGCACTCGTAGTGACAGTTTTGGTTGCAATTTTGAGCATATTCGATCCGGGTAGGGCCACCTGTAGGCACCTGACATGCTCTCCACTGTGTTTCTAAAAACCACTGACAACCCCAGCAACAATGTGTTTCATGGCTGCTGGCAACTTAGTCAGTTGGTTTATTTCGGGGGCAACAGAAGCTCTTGAGAAACACTAAACGTGCAAAGTAAAAACGTGAAACCTTGTGATGAATCCTGAAACCTATGTTCTTAGATTCAAGAGAACTGTTGAAAAAGAGTATATTGTTCGTTGACGAAGTTTTTTATTGCTCTTCTGCTTTTCAAGACATACCCTGCCATAATAAACATTTGTACCCTAGCAGCACTAGTAGCCATGACGACGAACGTATTTCGTTTAAGCTCTCTGAGAGCTGGGTACTACAATGTCAACCTGCATGGTCTCCCCACCACTGGAAAATGTTGCAACGCCCTTGCACCGCAAGCTCTCCATAGCATTGAATTTCTTACTATGTCACTTTCAAATCAACTGCTTTAACATTCCATTGATGCTGGTTGCTTTTCTGTTAGTTTACTGCCCTGAATTAACATGTTGGTCCTCCGCGTGCCTCAGTAATTCAAGGCGATGCAGACAACTGTAACAGTACCGTGTTCCGTGTTTTGGTGTGCTTCAGATTGATGCTGTCGTACCAATAATTTTTGTGTGCTGAAGAGCACATTTGTGCACTTGGTAGTTGTTGTTCATGTGAGTTAACATCAATCAAATCCGGTTTCGTTACCGTTCCTGTGCTCAACAAACAAATTTTTACGAGACATTCGGTTCACGCCACATTCTGGCATTAGAAAGAAAACACTTTGAAACACAGGAAGGTTTTATGACCCATTCATGCGCATTTGACTAACTCCAAAAGCAGCGGGACATCAACACCTTGTGAACGTTTCCACGTCGCTCAAACGTTTACTTCCAACGTCACCATACGGTATAGTTTTAAATATTGGCAGTGAATACGTTACATTACTCGCCTGGGATGGGTTAAGTAATTTTTAGACGCCGGTACAGATGTGGAATTTTCATCACACAGTTGGGGTGGAAAAACCCGCAAGTGGGATGTGAAATCCACTGCAGGGGTGGAGTCATTCCACCTTATGCTCAAAAAACAGCGGAGATGATAAGCGACCTCTCCTTTTTACATTCTGATTCACACATTTGTATATTTTATGAATGTGATATAACCAGAAATTAATTTTTCCACAAACGGCACCCAATACTTAACATAAAGGGCAAGGTAATTTGCGGAAAATTTAAAACAGTTGCAATACGTTCGTATAAAACGGATTCCTACATCTTCCAAGATTGAAAAAGGGTAATTTGTATTGATATTCAAGCAGAATTTTCACTTCCTATCCCTCGGTGAAGAATTTCGTGCCCACAGGTTTGCAAAAATATCAGACCGCTCTTCATTGCCATAAAACGAATTTGCTACAATGCAATCACGCTGGAGAAAACATTGAAATCAATCACTTGTTCGCATCGACACTACTGACGTATATAGGCATAGAGCACATAAGAAATCACAGTGTCGGTAATTTTCCACCCCAATATGGAAAACAGTTCGTTGTAGCAAAAGGCAAAATATGATCGTACCCTTTAGGCTCAAATCTAGGCTAATGTCTCGGGCAAAATTGATATTTATTGCAACCTCCTTCAAAATGTTGAATTGATATTCTTCGTCTTCGCTTACTATGTTTTGCCTAATTTACCAGCGTAGATGGAAATGTTCACAAAAGTTCACATCAGATGAAATCTTTCTTTGTTGTTTATCGTTTTCCTTTTCTTCTGACTAAAAACAATCTCACTGGTTTACGATTCGTGGCTGATTGGTAAATGCATATAAAAGAAAAAAGGTTTTAGAAAATGGAAAAATGAAAGATAATAACTGAATATGATTCAAGGACTGAGGATGGGTATATAGTGTTGTTCAAGTGCAAACAGGGTTGCGGAGTCGGTGCCAGAGTCAGAGTCGTGAGGATTAGGAGTTTTTTGGGTGGAAAAATTTTAGAAAGGTGGAGTCGAAAATCATGGAAAAGTAGGAATCGGAGTCGGGTGTTTTGCACCCAACTCCGCAACGCTGTGTGTATGTTGCACTTCAAAAAGGTAAGCCTCCACTGACTGCTATGACGTGTTAAAAAGCACGCAAATCACTCTCAGAATAACAACCAAGTACGCCACATTTGAACAAGAAGTCACTATCAAGCTTAGCAGCCACAATCGCAGGAAAAGATCCAGAATGAACAGTTGACAGAATTGCAGAAAGTCAATTTCACACTTGCAAGAGCGTCGTGTGATATCGTAGTGTGGCTAAAGACAGGGCAGTGGTGCTTCACAAATATTCACGGCACCAGGGAGTTCAACACTAATTCACGAGCGTAGATGATACAACAATGGTAGTTATCCCTGGTAACACCTTAGAATCCGCCACAAATACAGGAAACAAAGCAGGTTAACACAAGCCAAGCCAGTACACTTACAGCTGAATTCAACTTGAGGTGGTAGACAAGTCCCTGTTACTTCAATTAAACAGCATTTGGGCAACCTAACTCTAACACGACGAACAAAGAACTGAATATGGCCTTGCAAGCAAGGAAAAAGGCGACTATGCTCTGCTTCCGGCATTCTGGGGAATGCACTCGATCAACTAATTAAATGATGTGGGCTGAGCGAACGAGTACTTCTTCGACCGTAACAAGTGTCAACTGAAACTGATTTTCCATTAATACTTTACAGATAGATCGGTTGCTTCCCACTCATGTGAAGAGTAGTCACTTTGCGATGAAATGTCGTAAAGTAAAGACATTAGTGATCAGGTGAGACTCGTCTGAGCGGAACTTCTTCCAAAGCCAAATTCCCAGGGTCGTCCTGGGACGACGTCCCATAGTGGTCCTGGGTCAAAACTCCAGAGTCGTCTTCGGTCGAAGCACGAGATCGTGGCAGGTTAGTTTCCGCCATCACATTTTGAGGAGTCTGGTTTTGGGTTCTGCAAACAAAATGCGGAATGTTTTTGTATCAGGAAATGGCTTCACCTTCTATGTGCTCAAACAACTGAACGAAAACTTACACGTCTCGCTTTACTCGAATTCCAACGATTCGTTTCTTACGTTGGTTAAAAGATGAATGGAGATAA
>JGI24158J21664_10001200_pt1 | contig 28304 bp, 20 predicted proteins | sample Ectturendosymbi3_FD_21664 | JGI IMG/M metagenome (IMG submission 21664) | reverse complement strand
TCACAATTGGTGAGCAAAAGGTCTTCCCGGAGTCGGAGTCGTTAAAATTTTCTGCGACTCCGACTCCTCAGGTTGAAAATCCTTCCGACTCCGACTCCACAACCTGATAGTTACGTGATAATAAATAAGAATTTCGCATGTTAGCTTCTCAATTTTTTAATACCGTATGGCACAGAGCAATTATAACGCCAGTAAGTCCTCTGCGTACCAGACTCATTGGAGCCGGTACTCAAATTTCAGGCTCCAGCTTCAGCTCCGGGCATCACAATGTTTGGTTCCGGTTCCAATATCTTGAAGCTTTTGGCTCCGGCTCCAGACCAATTTGGTCCAAAAAACAAAATAAATCATTGCATTATTTGTACAACTCGCTTGCCCCATAAACTATTTCTGAGGAACCGGAAGCCAAATTTCAGCTCCGGCTCCACCATGTAAAGTTTTTGCTCCTGCTCCATCATCTAAAACATTTTCGGCTCCGGCTCGGGCCATCCAAAATTGTTTCGGCTCCGGGTTCCGGCTCCACAGCCCTTCTGCGTATGCTAGGCTCATTCATATTAGCCCGAGTTGCTGGACAATTTATCGTTCATTTGAAATTATTCTCAAAATGGGAAGTGTCCATTGGATTGGACTTCAAATCCAACGCTATATACAAATCCAAAAACATTCAGTCCGATATGAATTATGTTTTGAAAAACACTTACCGGTAATTGCATGGGGCAGCTCGGGCTCTAACGGATGGGCCCGAGTGAACGAAGTGGAGAGAACGCCTGCTACGAACGATATTGTTTTATTCAGGTCACCTGCAACATGAACGCGAAAGGTCAGACATGGAATGAATTTATATGAACACTGACAAGGTCCAAAGAAAAGAGCCCGAGTTAACAACTTAGTGAAGTGAGGACCGTGGGTGGTGGCACAAATATACAAAGCAAGCTCGCGTTCTCCGCCATTGAAATTGATAAAAAAATTGAAATTGATCTGTCGAACATTTCATTTTGCGTATAAGATTCAGTAAAATTTCACAGTTTAGAATGATATTAATACGCTTGAAATTACACCAATTTTTTAATGGTGCGGCACGAACTTTTAGCTACACACAAGTATGGGCGTCGGAAGAGGGGACAGGAGTTTGAAAACTTTAGCAAAAAAAAAAACAGTTTTCTTAGTTTAGATGTGGTAAAAAACAAATTTCACCACTTTTAGCCACCCCTCCAAAAACTTTCAGAAAAATCCACTAGTGCGCCCCTGGATAAATCCTTCCGACGCCCATGCACACCAGCATGTAAAATTACACCATTTTTGTAAAAAAACTTGCTGTATTATACCATCTGGCAACACTGTTCAATAACACCAATGCGTTAAGCAGGCAACAGCAGGGTGACGGACTGTGCACGGCGTATTCTGCCAAACAATTACGAAGTCCTGCCAAATTACAAATAATATATTACTAATAATATTGACAAAATACGGCCAAAATTCTGCAACATTTTTTTTCATTAAACGATTTACTTTGACAATAGACCCAATAATTTTGTTAGCACTTATTTAGGCAAAATTCGAAATTCACTTAAACGTATTTAGGAAAGATTCGAAATATAAAAGTGGGGGGCCTAGGTCCACGTGGCCCTCCCGGTTCCGCCACCTATGTACAGGAATGCAAAGACAAGACAAAACATACGTAGCAACTGCAAGTTGGCCGTAAGAATGCCATTGTGTTGCCAATGCAAAAAAAGCACAATCGAAATTGATCTGTCAAATATTTCATTTTACGTATAAGATTCAGTAAAATTTCGCTATTTGGAATTGTGTTAAAACGCTTGAAATTACCCATATTTTTTAATTGTTTGGCACAAACTTTTCCTACACACAAGCATATGGATGTCCGAAGATGGACAGGAATTTAAAAATTCAGCAAAAAATGCTGTTTTCTTAATTTCGAGTGGTAAAAACCAAATTTCATCATTTTTGGCCCCCCGTAAAAAAATTTTGGAAAAATCCGCTAGCGGCCCCCCCTGGAAAAATCCCTTCCGACGCCCATGCACACAAGCATGTGAAATTACACCATTTTTGTGAAAAATTGTGTTGTATTACACCATGGCAACACTGTTCAACAACACCAATGCGGTAAGCAATCCATAGCAAGGTGACAGACTGTGCACGGCGTATTCTGCCAAACAATTACGAATCCTGCCAAATTACAAATAATATGTAAGAAATAATATCGACAAAATACGGACAAAGTTCTGCAACGTTTTTTTCATTGAACGATTTACTTTATCACTGGACCCAAGACTAATTCCGTTACTTAAACTTACGGTATCTAGGCAAAAAAGTGGGGGAGCCAGGCCCCCCAGAAATAAAAGTGGGGGGACCTAGGCCCATGCGGCCTCCCCGGTTCCGCCACCTATGCTGGTGATCAATGAGATCACTCCACATCATCTTTCAATCCAAACAGAGAAATCGTTATTCAGAAAACCTGCGATCCTGGTGAAATGAGCATGGGTGGCATCCCATCGAAAATGTTCAAGAAGTTTTTTATCGTCGTTTTCCTAGACTGTCAAGTGGCCTCAAAACGTGGTTTGGTAGATTTCTCCAATTACATGCTCCTCGAGTAAAAACAGCCACAAGCTCTCGAGCACCATATATTTTATTTGCGTGTTTGATTCAGACTCGTGGTTCATATCAAAAGGTTAATCGAATGACACAAGAACACAAAAATGTTTAGTTATAACGCATTACAGAGCAGGTGTTAGTTGATAAAAACAGTCAACACTGAGATAGGAGCAAAACACTGAAACAGAGCACCAGCTGTAACTGCATTCACTCGTCGTCATAGAGGAATCCGGCAGTGGGAAAGAAATGATGACATTCTAACATCATGTTCTGACGTAAACGGCTAAAAAGGTCCATCATAAAATCTTGGCGAACTTTGCGGTTTGGAAAGTTCAATGTTAAACGTATTTTCCATGCGTTAAACTGTGGGTACACCAAAACAGACTTGAAAGCGTTTGATCGCCCTCTTTGGCGGAAGTTCCAAACTGCTCTTAGCAACCGTGTTATCAACATTTGTTTTGCAACCAACAAATCTGGATCGCTGGATGCATGACTAATGGCGAAGCGCCTGTCGTAAAAGTGATGTCAACTCAACCTATCACAAGCTCTTATGGTCTCTAAATATTTTTCGACCACACCGAATTTCCTAAAGTGACTAGATCCACTACCGTGTGCACATAGGCACATTCTTTTCATCAGTAATTTTCCCTCACGATTGTTTGCTAATTGTACAATCCTACTTTTCGTTAACGCTTCGAACGGGTTGGTTGACTAGATGACCTTCATGGTCTTTCAACAATCCTATGTAACGATCTGTTTACTTTGGTCATGTCTTCTGCCATCGCGTTTTCATTTATAGCGATTTCTACTGGCAATTGGCTTCTTTTTAGCTTCATGGCTTTTTGCAATTTTTCTGCTTAGCAGCTGAGTCACACGACACAATAAATCAATGGCAGCAAACGCGATTTCCGCTTTGCTTCCGGCTGCTTCTGCTTTGTCACATACGAACGGTTGAACACTTTGTTGCAGTCGACGAACACGGCGCTTTAATCCTGCAACACGCACTTCCTTTTGTAACCGGGTCTCGAAAACATGACACCAAGATGATTAAGAGGACCCGTCTTTCAAGCAACCGATAAACCACCTCTGTGCAGCGGTTGACTACATTTCTCTACACTTATTTAAACTACACTATATAAATTGCATCTTTTACCGTCTCTTTGAAAAGTCATGGAAACAACCGGCAATATATCTTTGCGTCTGAGCGAAACAAAACAGCCTCGTTCAAGTGTCCGTGCATTTTCTCGAAAAATGTATCACCAGGCATGTAACCAGCCTGGGCCACTATGGTGGGCAAAGAGTTCTCTGAGGGGACCCACATTTTTTAAACTATGTTCAACACATTTTTCCAGGGGGGGGGGGCGAGAAAGGTTTCGCCCCGGGCTACGGCCTGTGCCTCACAACGATTGAAACAAACAGCAAAGCCTGACGCAAGGACGGAACTGCAACGAATTTTCATGTAACACTAGTTGTATTTATAAAGAATCGCAGCAAATCGCGAAGAAAATTTACAGGTTTTCCCTACGCGAACGATTCTCACAATTGCAAGGAATGCCAGATTTCCCAAATTACTTTTTACCAGCCAGGGTTGAGCATCAAACGCATTGGGAAATGCTTGAGCGTTATCAAAACAGCTTTGTTCAGCGCAAGCAATCTTGGACTGAACGACATTGTGATAGTTGAGCTTGTGGAGACCAGCAAGAACATTCACGATGTAGAATAGATCACTTCAATGACGGGTTGGAGTTCTCAGGACCTCGGGTGACGTAAAGTAGACGCAATCAAAACGTCATCACCGCGACAACTCCCGACTTGAGTCTTACACTCAGAGGCGCCAACTTCTTTTCCAGCCACAAAGGCTAATCATTGAATGGGATGTTCTATAAACGCTTGTCGACGCCATACACGGGGGGGAGGGGCAGGGGGATCTAGTCCCCCAAATTTTTAACATGTCTAGTCACTTTGTGCTTTGAGAGGCGGTGTTGCAAACAAAATACTGCTGCTCGCCTGAAGTCAAAAATGTTGTCCCCCCAAACGACTTCTGAGCTGGCTACGCCGCTGGTTGACGCTTTCGGCGCGAAACCACCACAGCGCGGGTTACGTACAGAAGGCACGTGCGGCGAAAAAAGGACATTGCACATTGAAGTCGTTCGTTCGTATGAAAAGTGTCTAAACTACCATCTCGACACAGCCGAGAAAAGCGCAACTTGGCGAAACAGGCTTGCGGACTGCGGACGACACGGGCAGCTGCAAACCGAACAAGAACAGTTTTTTTTCGCTAAAGTTAGACCGACACGAGCGGGCGATTTAACTTGTGTTAAGCAAGAGAGACGGAGTCGGGTGATGAAAATAGATAAAAGCGACGAAAACGGTGCCGACGAAACAGAGTGAATCTTGAGCGCGTGGTAAAAAGTGGACTGATGAGCAGCCGGCAAAGATGAGGTCTCTTTTATAACGAATTGGTTGAATTTAAGGACGCTGACAATCGGCGCATGACTTTGTAGATGTGGGAGTTTGGCAACGTCCTCGTATTTTTCTGCGCATCTCATTCGCTTAATGCCAGGGTGTCCAACCTGCCGAGTCCTTTCGAGTGGGGCGCGGGATGACTTTCACCAAAAGTAAAAATTAACCCATACAAACAGTTGTTTGTTATTCCAGAGCCCAGTGACAACATTTTCCGATTAGAATGTCTTCAGTTATGGATAAATGGGAATGACTGCAAATGTTCTTTGTTACGTCACCTATCGTCACAACAGGCCAGCCACTGATAGAACAATCGCGGTGTCACCAAAGAACAAATAGCCCTGTTTTTCACCTTTCGAACGCTGCTGTGCTGCAGCCAATTGAATCAGAAGTAAACTCACTTAGTACATTAGGTCGCTCCTGATGATGGCAACGACAAGTATGAAGCCTTTAGTTTGCGAAAATTGTAAAGTATTTCAAAGGGTTTTGTTACCTATTTAAAGTACAGTGAATTGTGTTTTGTTATTGATCACAAAGCTCATTATGTCACTTCGTCAACATAACACCAGTTTCTGCGGTTTTGTTGGCGTTTTAACCTGGGCTGTGGAACCGGAGCCAACTTTCAGAAGGTGGAGCCGAAGCCGGAAATTTCGGTTCCGGTTCCACAGCTCTAGTTCGCGGGGCAAGCTGGTTGTACAAATAATGCACTGCTTTTCAGTTTTCATTGGACCAAACGATTTTGGATCCGGAGTCAGTCTTTTAAATGTTGAAGCCGGAGCTGGAGTCAAAAACTTCAGATGCCTGCAACTGGAGCCAGAGCCTGGAATTTGAGTTCCGGCTCCACAGCCATGGTTCTAACTTCGTTATTTCCAATTTTTTCGTGTGTACGGCTTACACGAAGTTAACTGTTGAGACCCTTTCGCACCCTAATTATTAACATAATTCAAGTCGAGATCCAGGATTGGATTCCAGCCGAGGAAATAAAATCACTACGAAGTCGAAAACGAAAAACATCTAAAAGTATTTCAGATCTTACATCAGCCTACAATACAAATACACCATCGTATCGTGATATTAGACTTTGGCCAGCGAAGCAATACGCAAAACAGCTGTGGTGCTTAAGTCAAAGCAGTTGGACACGGACGACTTAAAGCGAGGTGGGCTAAGCACGTTTCGAAAAACTCGCCTACTGATGAAAGATAATGGTTCCGTTCGATGTCCCGCGCCAGTCTCGGGGTTAGACAAACGCGAGACAAGACCTTCGCTTGCTGGTTGTTAGGACGGAGCCCCGATTTAAGTTAAGTTGTTTTTCGCGCATCTTGCCGCTGTTTAATGGAAAAAAGCATCGAGAATGAGTGAAGTCTTGTCCATTCAATTTTTAAACAAAAGCAGTCATCTTTTTTTGTTGTCACTGCAACTTTTCGACGAGAGACAATTACGGGTGAAGCAGTGTGCTGAACACCACCACCGAGCTCCACAAAGTTCCAGCAGAGTTTAACGAGGATCCGCTACGTTGGGAACGAACGGCACCATCCACAACCCACGCGATTGGCTGCGCGAACTTCCAAGGGTAGATGGGTTGAGGTTCTGCAGTGTCTGGTGGAGGTTGGCGAAAGGAAATGACGACAAAAACTGTATGTTTTAAAGTGACAAGGATGGAAGGACTTCTGGTGGCATTCATTTGGATACCACCAGTAAAGACTGTCCCGCGTGCAAGGCCACAACTGAAGTGTAGGATTGAAAGGTTGTTGGAGACACGGCGAGCTCTGGCTGGGCCTTTTTTTGCGATTTCAGCTGAAGCGTGAAGCCTCCTCGGAATCGAGGAAGGAATCGGAATCGTCGCAACAATCTCCATCAGTGGACAGGAAAACGGATCGCCGGCTCCCGCGACTGCGGCCGACAAATCAAGTCTCTTTTTTCGAAAAAAGGGATCTTTTCTGGTAACTTTCGCGTCGGACAGACGAAGGACAATGCAGCGATAGATATGTCGACACAATGACAGAAGGTTTCGAAGCGCGAACGGAGAATCGCGGGTGAGACGCGAACGGTAAAAGAAATAATGAAAAAACGACGTTTTCACGTCGCCGCAACGTCATCAGCGATTCGCTTGAGACTCGTTGTATCTGAATAAAGCACAAAAACGGATGTTATGGAGTGAAACGAACAACAAGGATCTCTACGTACTGGTATTTATGAAATAGAATATTCTCGGGGCATGCAACAAACCACTCTTCACAAAACTGCCAGACGTAGCATGCAAACATACAAGCCGCCATGTTGGCTTTATCCTACGGCCAGTGGTGTAACTATTAACTATAGGTTTGAGCAGGGTTACCACACATTTTCAAAAACCACTTTCCATACTTTTTCAATACCTTTTTGATACTGAACTTCAATATCATCAATCATCTTCATTTTTACAAAATTTTATTCACGCAACACAATGCGAAGAACATCAGCAAAACTGTCATCAGCGGTAATNAACAAAATTTGAATAAACAAATGGATGAATTTAGAATTATCCCTACTTTTTCAAAACTTTNNGTATCTTTTGGACAAANTCGAAACTTTTTCAAGGTCTTGAAAACCGATTTACAATTCAGTACTTTCAATCCCATGCGGGAACCCTGTTTGAGCCAGGAGAGAAAACTCAGCTGAAAGGGGGTCACTAGCCAGCTTTCAGAAAAAACGGGGAAATGGTGTTGAATCCGGACGTGGATACTAAAACCTTAAATCACCAAAAAAACAACAAAAAAAAACAAAAGAATACTAAAACCGAAATGTAAGCTAAGTGGGGGCCCGGCTTTTACATTCAGCTTACCGGGGGATTAGCCCCCTATCCCCTTTAGTTACGCCACTGCCCACGACGCAACATTGCTGACTCGTCAAACAGAACCGTCGCCAGAAAGATTTCAATGGGGGTTTTGCGTTTGTGAAGGGGGTGTTGACATCCTAAATTTCACGAGAACTCCACCGATTTATAGTGTTTCATATTTCAATTTGGGGGGGTCTTGGAACTTCATTTGGGGGGGTCACCCCTGTGGCGACGGGACTGTCGTCGAAGCAATAAACTCACCGACGAAACCGCGTCACGATGCCCTCGACCAAGAGGTCGATTATACCCGGTGACTTCGACTCCGCTTCTTCCAAGGAATTGAGGATCGCGTCTAGGGCGGGATGGCGCACGACGTCTTCGAAGCGGTTTTCTTTAAGCTGTCACGAAGAGTGTACACACTGTGTTGCAAACCGTTTTTACACTGTAGCAGAAGCAAAGCCATTAACACGGCGAAGTATCTATCCCTGTTGAGTGGAAGCTCGGATTTTGAACTTCAGAAGCTTCAGCGGTTTAACAGACTACCGATGTAAATGAGGAGAACATACAAATGCATAGGTTACAAGCTGTCGATTTTACTACATACAGTACTGCAGGTCATAGAAGGAAAGCCACTTTTAACAACAGGTGTGGCGAAACGTTGCACACAAAACCACCGTTTAGAAGGGGGGGAGGGGGAGCGACGCTTTTCCAGTAAAGATAAAAAAATCGCTTTTTGAAACAATCAACAAGAAGACTGAAATCACAGGCCTTCTCGGATAGACATCCAGGCAAAACAGAAGAACCTTGGCAGGTTGTCGCTAATAACAATCAATAATTCCTGACTTACGACATCCCCAATACCTTTCGCATGTGGATGCAGCGCCTACGAACTCATGAAACTTAGTGGCAGGCGTATTTATTGAAGTAAATGAGTCGTAGAAACGTTTGGCCCTCAGGGGAGAAGTCACTTTAGGGCAGTGGTTCTTAACCTTTTCTTTACCACACCTCCGTTAAGTAATTGTCCTTTGTTTAAAGACCCCTGGTGATGAATAAGTTATTACAGCAAATGCATTGTTTGGTAAATTTATTAATAAAATTTTCAACCTTGTAAAGCGCTTAACGGCTCTCGCCCCCCTGAAAATTCATTGACGCCCCGCGGTTAAGAACCACTGCTTCAGAGTGAGCAAGTACATACGGCCGACACAGTGTAAAGACGGCTTCCGTTCCACTTAAATGATTTCGAAGGGTTGCGTAGCAAAAAGCTAGGGAAGCCTGACCTTCAAAAGAGGTCAAAATATTCGTTTGCAGACCCAGGCTTTTCCCTGGTGCATCTATTGCATCAGCGACCGCAGGGGTGTTGCCGGTTGCTTAATCGATTTGCTTGAGGTAAGTACGGTTTCTTTCGCTGTGAACCAGTCAAACGGGCGACCGTCAAACAGCAATACGACTTTAGCGCTGAGCCAACGATCGCACAATGAACAATGAAAGGATCTTTCCGGACAAATTTCCGATCAAAAGAATGTGAAATCAAGACTTATGGAACCCGCAAAAGGTCCCGGATGTTGCTGCCTGCGGGGGAGCAACAACTTAAATTCTTGCTTGAAAATACGAACTCGTCCCTGTCGCGGGTCCGTTTCGAACAAACACACCGCACCTGTTCATAGTTGTCAATCGGAAGTTTGAAAAATGCGATCAGCTGTCGCGCCACGAGCGAATGACGCACTTCACACGCGCGGAAGCTGCAGCGCGAGGAATGCGCGCGACAGGTGGCAAAACTCGCAAGTTTGGGCGTTTGCCAAAAACATGAGTCAACGGCTGGGTACTGCGTAGAAACAGCGCTGCTTGGGAGGTGAGACTGTGCGCAAGGAACTACTTTTCGTGAGCTTTGCGTAGTTTACGCGTAGTCGGAATGGAACTCATATAATCATAATACCTTGAACCAGGGTTTTTTTTAAGGTGTTTTAGGGAGCCGATTCGTGTCCCTAGAATTGAAAATCGCTGAAAATTATCATCGGGTCCCTAGGGGTCCATACCGGGTACCTAACATTTTCCTTAAAAAAACCCTGCCTTCAACATGTCAGTTCGTGCGGAACATTCTATCGCGGACAAGGAAGCGAGCACTTTCGTTTCGCAGCGATTGGAAATGAGCGTTTTGCGCCACACAAACGTCATAAAACTACGTATTCCATGATCGCATCAATTAAGCTCCGTTGCTGCAAAACTGTCGTACAAAGAATTTGTGCAAAACAAACAAACACCCTTGTGGTATAGTTGGAGACATGACACTGTGATTTTCTTTGATTAACCAATTCAACCTTGAAAAACGCTTCCTCAATGCTGGCTAGTTGCAATTCCCCCGAAGTATTACCTTATATTTCTTCACACAAACCACAGTTCTACATCGCTGCTTTTGCGACGAGTTTGAAACAAGGCTTGCCCCCTTTATCGTAAAAAGTTATTTTAATAATCGAAAAACGTCAGCTGGTTTCCACAATCATTCAAAAACTTCTGTTAGGCAGCTTTTGTGCTTCGACGACATACGCGAAGATCTCAACCTCCGCGACAAACGACAAATGGCGGCAGCCCGATATTTCACACGTATCCATTCCTCACCTGCCGAATAAGCGGTGCTAGGAGCTCGGTGAGTGATCGAGACTGCGTCTGTGGAGGATTGATGGATAGTTTGCTCAGGCCGTTGGTGGATGGCTCCCGTACTGTGTCGAACTTCCATCCGGGATCTTCCTGACGGCCGCCGCGCTCGCTGTAACCATTACACGCATTTTCAGCCCACCTGGCATTGGTCGTTACAACTAGGACTGAAGCAGACGCTTTACGAAAACGCCAAGCGAAATAAGCGAGAGCAACAGGATCGCTTTCAGCTTTAGTGTACAAACAAATGCAAGCAATTGCTATCTACAGCTGCGAAGCGGGGCACAACCATTTAGTTAGGAAGTGGGACACAACCATTTACGACAAAAATTTACAAGCGTCCATGCAAGGACGCCTGAACACGAGAGTGTAGCTGGGGGATCATTCACTGCCTTCTGCGAAGGGAAGCAAAAAGGTGCGAGTGCCTATTTATCAAAAAATGCAAACCCCTGTCAACGCCAATTTCCTTTTTGATTTTGTTGCAAGTTTTTGCTGATTTAACAATCTCAGAATTGTACCACCAAGTGTTTTACCTCGCACAATAGCAACAGCCATACCATTACGCAATGGCGTAACTGACAGGGGGGGCAAGCTAAATGTAGAAACTGGGCCCCCTCTTGTTGACATTTTGATATTTAGTTTTCTTTCGGTTGTTGTGTTTTTGCATTTTTCGGGGTGTTTTATTTTTTTAAAGCTAGTATAGACATCCACGACATCCAGTGATTCACTATCATTTCTAAACTTTTTCCGACGTTTGGCCAGTGGGCCCCTACGGTGACCGACGGGCTCCCTTCAGCTAAGCTTTGCCCCCCCCCCTGGTTCAAACCTCTAGTTACGCCACTGCCATGACAGAATCAGTGTACTTCTAATGCAATCTAGGGTCAGTTTTGCGAGACCAGAACTGTTGGACGGCAGGCAAACCAAGAGCAGAAAAAAAAAGATTTTATAAAACGTCATAAAATTAAAGTTTTATGCCTCAAAGAATGATTTTTTGGATGATCTGGAGGTTAGCAAAGTTTTGATATTGTTTGCTTGGGTGGTTAATTTGAGCACGCAATCAAGTGACGCGACAATACGTATTGGCAGTGGCACGGACTCCGTAAGTGACACTGCCTTGAATTGTGCACACAAGCACACGGATCACTCAACGTCAACATTGATGTTAACTTCCAGCAAATTATCGGCATTGTTTTCCCTATACGCTGTTAACTGATAACTACGGTACTCCAGACTAACGCTTAACGCAGGGGTCCGCAAATAGTGGGTCGCGAGACCTTCCACCCTGGGTCGCGAAATAAATTAAATTTGCCATAAATAAAAACATCGCGTCTATGTAATTATGCACTAGACAGAACAAATGCAACCCATTTACTGTTTTATGTGCTAAGTGCCACACAACTTTGCGCATGAAAATTGCTATTGTCAATAGTAGTCTTAAAATTGAATTATAAAATATTGCCCACAAAATTACATGCTCAAGAAATGTTTGGGTCGCGAGAATTAGAACTATTTTTTATGGTAGCGCCAAAAAGTATTTGCGGACCCCCTCACCTAACGGACACAAATTAGTCATTGCTATTCAGCCTTTAATCGCAACGAGTTGCGAATTAAGACTTCAAAAGGCCGTTCGGGTAAAAGAATCCAATCAGAAATACGCACTCGTCTGAATCCTCTGAACTGTCAGAGTCATGATTGTTCAGTTTCCACGTTTTGTAGCGATCGATGAGTTCAACTAAATACGACGTTTTCTTTGCTGATTTCAAGAACTTGTGCTTGAGAAGCTCTTTAGCGCTGGGTCTCTGGAACGGAATGTTAAGTGCTTAAAATCAATACCCGCTCTGACCGCACTTAGACACAAATCAATGAAACCAGTTGGATTTGACCGTTGTTCCCGTTAAGGGCACGTTTCGCTTAACAGGCATGCAATCGCTGCAGCATTACCAACCTTAAGGTCGCTTGTAGGGCAACAAAAGGAATCAGCGCGGCGGTTCCTCAACCAAAGTAAGCGCTTATCAAGAGAAACAATGACAGAGCGCGGCTTAATGATTAAACTATGCGGACAGTGCGCGGTCACCGACAAGTCCTCTGCGATGCTGGCAGATGTCACCGCTGTTTACGCCGAATGCCAGGAGCAGCTCGGTTGGGTTGCGCCGGTTCAAACCCTGGATACTAAGGAAAAAAGCTGCTGTCTTTCGTCCCGGCAGAAGCCTTGAGCTTCGGGTGGTGCTCACGCTGAAGTTTGCGTTGATAACGAAACGCACGACGGCGAATTTCTTTCTCCTCGAAAGCAGCAACAGCAGCAATCCATGCAGCGCTTGGTGTTGCGCGAAGGAAAGTGTTTGCAACGCCCAAAAGGCTTCCTTACTTTCCCCACGCAAAATGTTTAGTAGCGCTGTCTTGTGACGATGTTCCCACGCACTATCTGACTGTCGGCACTTGCCTGCGCGCACGGATCCACACCATTCGAAATACATTCATTTTTCAAAGACACACGATCGACTCGCGACTTGCCTTCCGGGTTGAGAAGCTGTATACCGGGGACGAGACAATTCATCTTTATATTGTCGGCTTTTTTTTTGCGAGAGCAAAAGCATCGCGTTTACGTGCAACAGAACAGTTAGAGAATCTTTTGGTACGAACCCACTTTCATAAAAGTCTAGATTAAAAATTCGATTAACAGTAAGTGAAAATTGTAACACTCAAGAAACCTTTGTTTGATTTGACTTAACTGAAGTTTGGTTTCGCCGAGATAATCTAGACGTTAGCAAAGTTTGCGAGTATCTTTCTTGTGGTGGCTCCTGCATTAGGCTCTATAGGTAAACTAAGACATTAGAGCCACAACTAGTAAAGCAACATAAACGAGTATACCACCGGTGATGGCACTGACAATACAGATTTCATTTCGGTCGTAACGTAATCTGCTGTATCTCGTGCGTAACGCTTTCGCATCGCAAATGTGCAGTATTTTATAGTGCTTATAGCGATCTGATCGGCAAGATGGTGGCACAAACCTCCAAACCCATTTTCGGACACTGCAGAAAAATGTGATGAATTTCCAAAGCGAGGTAGCAAGTTTTATCATGACGTTATAACGTGTTCAAAACAATCTGCGTCGATCCTTTCAACGGATTTTTGTGTCACTGCATGAAAACTTTAGTGGTAGCAGTTTGAGGAAAGCTTTGTTTGCTATTTAACGTTAATTTTTAGAAGATTGGTTTGTTGGTTTAATTCCTGTCAAACAATCACGCAAAAAACGCCGGCGCGTTCATCAGACGAAAGCAAGACTGGACGATGCCGCTGATAAAAAATATTTAAAAGTAAACAAACCCTCGTCATAAACGGAACTGAATCATGAAGTAAAGGCGGTCCGGCATAATTCACAATGAGCTGTTTCAGACGCACGACAGGTTCACTAACGAGTCGGAGGCGTCGAGCTTGTGCGGAAACACGGTCACAGAGACGCCTGGAGATGGCATTCAAACAGTTGTTAAATGTGAAACCGGGCAGCATATGACCAAGTGAAAATTTACTCAGTCTCGCCGCAGTCTTGATGATTTATTGCCGCCAGTGGTTACCATTTGACAGCAGCTTCTTTCTTTTTGTTAGCAAAAGAAATGCACTTTCAAACTGATACACTGACAGGTCACAAGAGTTTTGGCATTACCAAGAGTTGTTGAACTGTACCAATTCTGTGCCGCTAAATTACAGCACCACAAAATCTAGTTGACTACACCGCACATTTCAATGAAACGCCTAAACCCTCACTGCTTCAGCTAGTACAGTACAGCTGCAGTGTTTTAGCAAGAAAAATTCAGAATCACATAACGATTCTTTTACGAACTGAATTTAGCAACCCAACTACCCCCAACAAGTCAACGTGCCAATCACCGGTTGGCGAATGAGAGTTAACAACACGCGTTAGGCAGTGATAAATCATCGCCACGGGTTTGTTTCTTTTCTTCGTGTGAAAGCCTGAAGAGTATTTTGAAAAATGTCGACCACAAACACGTGTATCACTCATAGATCTCAAATCTTGTCGTCACAGAAAAATAATACAACTGTGCTCATACAGTAAACCCGTTCGTTCACCGAGGTTATCGCCATTTCCACTGCGTGAATACACTGATGTTAGTATGCTACTTACAAATTTCGGATCCTTGTTCAGGCACGCTTCGACAAACATCTTGAAGTCTTTCGAGTAATTTCCTTCCAGTGTGGGGGGGTTGTTTTTGGGTATTAAAAAAAGTACGCGCATTGGATGAAGGTCGGCGTGCGGCGGTTCGCCTTTGGCAAGTTCTAGCGCTGTGATTCCTAACGACCAGATGTCAGCCTGTAATACAATGCAAGGATTCTTGTAAGCGGTGCACAGGCCCTCAACCAAGGGAAGCAAACCGGGCAATTGCCCCCGCCGAAATTTTCAAAACATTTTCAAAGAGCCAATAGCTAGTTTTTAGTTGTTAGGTACAACAAATTACAATTTTGCCCCTCCCATTAAAAAAACTAAGAACAAAACGTTCACCGAAAATCATGTGAAAACATGGGCGTGGCTTATAGACGCTAGAACAGAAAACTTGGTGCCGTATTTCAAGTCGGTGAAACCAAAATAACTTAAACCCCTCCCACGAAAAGCAAGCAAAAACGCAAACCTTGAAGTCGTAAGCAGACTGCTTGATAACTTCAGGCGCCATCCAGAAGGGCGTTCCAACGAATGTGTTGCGCTTGATCTGGGTGTCAGTGAGCTGGCCAGCTACGCCGAAATCAGCTAGCTTTACGTCGCCGTTTTCAGACAAAAGGACATTCGCAGCTGCAGTGAGAAAAACACAGACGTTTCCGAAGACGACCTGGCGGAATTAGTTCAAAATAATCACAAGGGAAATTTTGGAACTTTCTAGGTGCCAAGTTTTTTTCACAATGTAGTTTGACACGATGGGGATGAAGAGGGCAGCGTCAGAGACACGTTTAAACATCGGCAACAGCAATGACTGGAAAACGCTTTTGTGATCGAGGAAGACTTGAGTGTTGAGATACAACGACACAGCGCATCAAAAATCCAGAAAACGCGCAAAAATAAAAAATCGTCCATTTCTATCCAGTTTACCTTTAAGCCATTTGTAATGAACTGCTTGCTTTGAGCTAAGTCCACCTCGATGCATATTTAACAAGCAGTAATGACTCGCATATAATGAGCAGCAAGATGCGTAACAGTACACCGCAGCGACGAACAACCACTCGGCAAACTGAGCACACTTAAGTGTGCGCATTGTAGCACACCACAGAAACCAATAACCACTCAGTAAACTGGCTGCAAATCGATTTGAAGCCACGTTTAAAGATATAATGAGTCCATCTTGCGCAAACAAGCACGCAGCACATTTAATACCTTTTACATCTCGGTGAAGTTTTCGTTCACTGTGCAAATACTCGAGACCTTTCAATATTTCTCTCAATATTGTGGCAATGAAAGGTTCTTCGAAGAAGCCAGCTTTCATCTGTTGTGCAATCGATCGTTTGAAAGACGGTGAGCGACAATGAAACTAATTTTTCTCATCCACGGGTGTTTATTATCGATTCTGCTCTTAACGCAGTCGTAATTACACAGCAGGTTGTAGGCAAACAGAAAGTCAAACATCTACCACCTAACTGCGAGTGACATAGAGCAACTGACATAGTAAAATGCAGCTTTATCACAACGTTTGGAAACAGCGTGACGCACGAGAAGACTAATCACTGTGAGACGGAAATAACGCCGAATGACAAATTCCGATCGTTTCAACCTTTTCGTCACAATCAAACACGGAAACATTTTGACACAATTAAGCACAAAAATCAAGTGTAAGCTTTTACCAAGTCAAGAGCAGAACCACCACCCAGGTATTCCATTATGATCCAAAGCTTGGTTCCCTACAGCATATATACATACCGTTAGTACACAACAAAATCAGTTAGACAAACAGTGACGAAATTATTCAGCCAGGAATATTTTACAGCTACAGCATTCCAACCATTAAATACAATATATATACAATAATATTATAATATTATTGTATATAATATTACCTCATATTCAAATGCAATATACACCACCCTACACACATCGAAGGAAAAACAAAAATAAGCAGCTCGCTTTTCTGCAGCTTCTCAAGCTTTCGTACTACGAAAACACAACCTTCTAGATTTCATACCTTCAAGTATGAGCCGTGGTACTTCGTTACATGACGACTATTGCATTGACTTAATACCGTAATCTCTTGCTGAATATCTTCAATTTCATCTTCTGCTTCTTCCAAGTCAATGATTTTTATTGCAACTATCTGTAGAAAAAAAAAATTATTTTACTATGATGAACACTTGAATGCTAACAACGTATGAACTGAAAATCGCTACAAAAATAGCACGAAACTGGCACATATAGTTTTCGGTTTAGAAATTTACAAAATGAACCTATGTAGGTTCATCTGAATTGCACAAATTTTGACACGATCAAAACAACTGAAAAGTTTTGCAGTTAATCAGCAAAGTTACCTTACCTCAGATGTTCTATTGTCAATTCCTTTATAAACCTCACCAAAAGAACCTTTGCCAATTCTCTCTTGCTTTGTAAACAATTTTTCTGGATCTAATGCTTCCTTCTGCAGTACATTGAACAAAAAAAAACAAAAACGCATGACAGTTAGCTACCATATGTGTTCTGATTCAATGTTGATAATCTATACATTCATGATAATGTATATCTATCTTCATTGTTGAAAATCTATATAAAATGCTTCTAAGTCTTGTTAAGTAAGAAATATCTGAGGGATGTCTGCAGTAGCAAAGAAGACAGTGCACAATTACATACAATAGCAAGTTCTGGTTCACTAGTTATAAAAAACAACTTTGCAAGCAGCTGGAAAATGTTGTAAATATTTGCTACACATACATGTAGGATTTCAACCTCAATTAAAAAAAAATTGCAGCATCACATGGTTTATTGAGTCAACAAGTAGCAGCTTGTTAAGGACTTACAGAACTTTTAAAGGTGGGGTATCTACTTCGCATAAATTCTACAACACACAGGCTTGATAAATCAGTGTTGACCCAACATTGTAACTAATAGGTATACATCCCAACATAATTCATTATAATTTTTAAGGAAAGCACGGTAATGCTAGCAAGTTTGTCTAACATAATGTTTACTGAGGTACTGATCATTGCACATACCTGCTGCTTTGGAAAGGACACATTTAATGGATTTGCCATGCTGTTGCCACCACAGGCAGAAGGAAATTATTCAATACCTCCAACCAGAAAAAACACAAATATACTGCACTGTTTTGGTAATCAGTTTAAAATGATGTGCACTGTAACATACACAGGGTAATACATAATACCTTAAAAAACATCTGTTACTGATGCACGCACAAAAAATGTCATGCAACACACCTAAACTTTTTTGTACCAGCATTTCTATTTGTGCAAATGCTTGTACGCTATTCTCTTCATTTATTTCAAGTGTTTGGACTTGTTTCAGTGAACAAATGGCACCCTAATTTTTTGTGATAATTTTAATTTATTCCTGATGTTTAGGCGTTTTCTCACATGATGGAGATGCAGTTTAAGTAGTAGACAAATCACAAATTTTCATAGAAAAGCTTTGAATGTATTAAATTCACTATAAAATAAAACCAACTGATGAAAACAGTCACTACTTCATCAGCAGTTATTTATGTTGGATCACAAGTAACTGTCAATAAGTGTGCTTTAGTTAATTCACGTACAGTACACTAGATCTCACATTCTTACAGACCTGCCATGTCATTCGAATTTTTATTAATAGGTGACACTCTGGAAGTTCAAAGGGGACCATTAAAAATTCTTTACAATACATGAATTTTCATTGCTATTAGTCTCAATGTTGCATATCATACTGTATTGCAATATATTATAAGTTTCTACAATACAATGAACTGCTTTACTTAGCCAGTTACTGATAAAAACTGTACATGCAAAGAATGGCCAGCTTTTGTTAATTTCTCTGCATGCTGCAATAAAAATAAGCACTAGTGGCATGTAAAGTTGTTAGTTATATTGCAATACTAGGAAATCTTGCAATGACAAAAAAATCCCACAATCTTGTAGTGACAGAAACTCCTGAAGATTCCAGATGACATTAAACCCTGACACAGCCAACATTTGTATGACCAGCACTCTTCCAGTAAGTTTCTACTGTTTACAAATATATACATTAGAGTAAATTTTAACTTGGAAAAGTAAACAAACATGGAAATACTAATACTTCAATCAAAGTCATGTAGAATGTTTAAATTGCTTTTATCAGCAAAATTGAAGTGAAATGTATAATCTGACACCACAAACATGAGAATGGTATAGCATGTATAAAAAAGGTGGTAATATACATACCATGATAAATGGGAAGAAAACCATAATACCAAAATTATGAACAAGTAGCTCAGACACTGAATAAAACTAGAAGTTGATGACATACTGGTATTTGATTATCAACATATTTATTATGAAACACGATAATTTAGATGACAGATTTGAGATTTAATGCTTCAGCTCATGGTCTATGTATCTGTAGTACAGCCAATATCGGTAGTTTTAAACCATGCCATAAGATACTTAAACATAAATAAACTTTTGACTAGCAAAGTTACTACCATTTATAAAACGCAGAAAGTTCTCAAACTAAAAGATATATACAATCTTGAAGTGAGCAAATTCATGTACAAATATACTAACTCTTAGCCACCTGCTACGTTTAAATAATTATATATTTTAAACTCATCACAGATCTTAATCCGTATAATACAAGACAAATCAAAAATCTACAATTTGCTTCACCAAAAGCATATTCTAACTCAGGTGCTAAAATTATAAAATACACTGCAACAGAAATCCGGTCAAGAATTCCTTCAGAATTAATATATAAAATGCGTTCGGCACTTTTTTCCACAGAATATAAAAATATGTATTACTCCGCTACTAGAAACATATTTTGTGCTCTTTTTATTGGTGTAAATAAACCAGGTGTATTGGTTTAATTATTTAACGTTGTTACAGTGTGAACCGTCAAATGATGAAGTACCTCTGTTATATCTTACTTCGCTAGGTTTTTGTTATATTCACTAAAATTGGTCGTATCAAACCCTTGTATGAAGTAGTGGGACGCCTTTGTTCTACAAGTGCAAAGCAAACATGAGCCTACCGAACTGCAAACAAATTTCTGTTCCCATGCATACATCAATCACAAATTCTTTTCTGAATGCATGCATTGACACCTAGTTCTCAACGTGCTTAAATCCTGTGGCAACTTTAAACCAATTTCTTTTGGTGGCTTGACCTTGCTTGTAATGCATTTTGCTTCAATAAACCATATAACAACATTGCGCATATTAGCACTTTCGGTACCAGCCCACGTATGTATATGTGAGGAGAAATTATGCACAGGGTACCAGGCCATGTATTTATACGTTCTTAACGAAAATCTTTGTGTTATGGCCCTGGGAGCCAAAACAATGTGCTATTTTTATGGCTCAAGTGTTTTTTGGAAACTAGGCTATCATCCGAGTCTTTGGATACCCTGATCGACTTTCTAGCTTATCTGGAGCCGAAATTATGGTTCACAAACCAAAAAATTGGATATAAACTCAAATTAAACAAAAGGTAACATTGATCATTTGGCTAAAGCCACAATTCTAATTGAGCTAGAGAGCTATTCAAACCCTCTAAAGACCTGGAAAGTGTTGTTGTTTAGAATAAAAAATTTTTTTTAGTTTTGGGCTTGGGGTTTTTGGTTGATGACGCCAGGATGGGGGTAGGTTTTGTGTTTTTTTGGATGATGTCATCGGTTGATCCAATGAGCCAATTTTTGGCTCAAAACTTCTTTGGATTTTAGGCTACAATACGAGTCTTTAGAGCCCTTGATCAACCTTCTTAACAGTTCTAGGTCCAAAGTTATGGCAAAAAATTCCAAACATTTCAGGAATGCCCTAGGCGATTAGCAGGGATTTCACTAATTAATTTGCTGCATTTTGGCCATAATTTTGGATCTAGAAATGCTAGAAAGTTCATCAAACCCTCTAAAGACTCGTATTATAGCCTAGTTTCCAATAAAAACTTGAGTCAAAAAAATGGCTTGGGGTTGGTGTCCAGGGCCCGATGACGTCATCCTAATATAAACAAAATATGCATAAACATACTCCCATCATGCAAACATCAATAAAAAAACTGACATCCAAATTAAAAAAATTTGTTTTCATTGCAGACTACAAGATTTCCCCCATCTTTACAGAGTTTGAACCACTCTCTAGCTCAATCGGTTGGCGAGTTATGGCCTGGGTTGGAACACACCCCACGTTAGCATTTGCAGGGGTAGAATTTCAACCAATTTTTGTTTTTCAGCCATAATTTTTGCTCCAGATATGCTAGAAAGCTAATCAATGGCTCCAAAGACTTGGATAACAGCTTAGATTCCCCAAAAAATCACCCTTTGGGTTAGCGCCCAGGGCCAGGTAAACTCAGCCACAAAGGCGAAAACATGTACCGATTATGATATCACCCAAAAACCTACACCCAAAACGAAAAAATTTTTTCAATTTGAACTAGGACTTGCTGAATCTGTAGACGGTTTGAACAGCTCCCTAGCTTAATCGGCTAGCAAGTAATAGTGTTGCAAAGCTCTGCCAAAACAGCGGCTCTTGCGGTCCTTAAAGGTTAAACACCCGGTACCTGTGGATATCACTGTCGGGTATCCAACTGGTACTGAAAGTGTTAAACTTATACCCTGAGCAAAAGACTTAAACTAACTGTTATACACTGTTCCCTTTACACTACAAGTAACATCATCCTTGGGAGGTCTGCAGTCTAAATGACCCTTGGTCTTTTGCAGCCTCCCACTCCCTCATACATTTTATAAATCAGTGTACTTGGAAGTCATCACAGTACTATATTACAATATCCATGATGGTGTTATTCATGCGTGTGTTCTATATGCTTGTGTTTCATCAAAGTTAATGTATTAGCACCATCCAGCATATACTTTTCTACTACTGCCATGTATATATCCTTTTATTTTCATGTATTTGTGTATTCCTTGTTACTGCTATACATGTTTACATTCTAGTGCATTGTGTGTGGGAGTGCAGACGCTACACAATACAATACAATGTACAGGATGAGTTTCCAATGCAGATACTTGGCAAAATACAGATCTGGCATCTGTTGGATACTGGATGTAATCTTTATCTCTTTAGGAAACTGGCATAAATATGGTAAAGTTTTAAAGATTGCCTGGAACCCAATGCATTTTGTTGGGTATATCTCCCAGTGCCTGAAGCCTTAAGCAACAATAATCATGAACAAAGTGGAAGTCTTAAGCAACAATTATCATGAACAAAGTGGATGCTTGGAACCCAATGCATTTTGTTGGGTATATCTCCCAGTACCTGAAGTCTTAAGCAACAATTATCATGAACAAAGTGGTGCAAATGATCAAAATGCCACTTTATTTGCTTGGTAAATTTTATTGTATCAATGGACAATGTCATTTATCAAACATGCTTGTGAAAAGTACACTTGAACAGTTTTCATGAATAACCATCAATTATCAGCCTGCATGCATCAAGCTGCTAAAACTTTGGTACATCATGACCAGAGTCAAACATTTTCTTAATTAGCTGCTCCTCAAAATTGCCAGGTATTCTAGTGCGAAACAGTGCTTCTGGTCAATTCCTTCTCTTGTAGGTAAAACTACTACAAGGTTTTTGATTTGAGGCATGTGACTTGTTTTTTGATAAAATCATTCATTTTCCCAATAAGCATTTTTCAGAGTGGACTGCAGGGACAACAGGTCAAAGAAGCACCTCATGATCTCAACAACTTCTACTTGCTTTTCTGGTCCACATCAAAGCACAACCAAGTCATATGATTGAGGACTCAGAGATGTAACCATGCAATGTGTTGCCAAACCAGCTTCTAGGTCACTTGCTGATCCATGAATGACATTAGTGCAAACTGCATCACCAAGCTGAATCACTTTCCTATGGGTGTAGCTAGCAGAACATGTTTTGCCAACCTCCTTGTCAAGTATTTTAAAGGACAAACTGCTCAGCATGAAGTGCAGTGAATACAGCAAGTCTAAGGCAATACAAGAAATGTAAAATCTCACCTACATCAATGTGCAGAAATTAACAACTTCTTGTGGAGCCCCCAGTTCTGACAAAAGTTGGCAAACTACTGGTGAGGCGACTTTTATGACGCGACTCAGGAAATTACACACACCATGTATGATTGAAACCACTGAGCAGTGGCTGACGCTTGTACTGACAAGGACTAAGTATCTTGAGCATTTATTTGAAATATACTCACCAATCCTCACCAGCAGCAGGGTTGATTGATTTAAATCAAGCAATAAAAATAAAAAAACGTCATTTTAGAGCTTTGTGTGATGTCTCTGACACATTTAATTAGCATTCTAATAGGTTTTCACATAGGCTATAGGCCTACAGTATCAGTGTAGAAGGCAAAGAGTTCTTATGATGACACAGGTTAAAACCACTTGAAGTTTTTTCAATCATAGCAACTGTGAAGTCATAGATCTATGTCATTAAACTGCAAAAATGACATGCGGACTGAAATCACTAACCCTTGCAGATTCAGAAGTCATTACTATTAGAATGCCACAAGTTTGAAAGTGTAGACTGGCATAAAGTGAAAGTTGCATATAAATTCCATCAAATATGAAGGCTGTTAACTGTAAACATAGTTATAGAACATATCTTTGACTCATGAAACAGGTAGGTATATTAATATTATAGGTTTTTAACATTTTTATGCATGTATGCCATGAGTGTTAATGAAATTACTAAAATGGCAGTTTCAATATCGGCATTTCAATAAATAGTTCATTTCATACACCAGTACTGGTGTTATGAACTTATTTGCATTAAGGGATATTGCATAAGCACACAAAAGTTTTAAATAAAGTTTTGATTTTAATCATTTCATTTAAATCAAAAAAAAAAAATCACATAAAAATCATATGCAGTTTTGAAGCTTTCTGTGATTGCATACAAATCAATTTGTATGACACATCTAATTGGTGTTCTCATTGGTTTCACTTATTCTGAAGAAGGCAGAGACTTCTTATATTGCTTAAAGTTTTTTCAATCATAGCAACTGTGAGATCACATATTCCATGTCAACTAATTGCAAAAATGATATGTAGACTGAAATCACTAACATTTGCAGACCCAGAAGTAAGAACTGTCAGAATGCCACTTGTTTGGAAGTGTAGGCTAGCATAAAGCTGGCCTGTAGCCAGGTTTTGAGGGCAAAATAAACTGTTAGGGGGGCGGGGGAGGCAAAATTTTTGTATTGATGGTGGTATATGTTTAAAACAAACTTTTCTGTGCATAACAAAATTTGGGGGGATAAAAAAATTTAGGGGCACTGCCCCTGCATGTCCACTTGGCTACAGGCCTGGCACAAAGTAAAACTTACATCTAAATTCAGCAAATATGTAGGCTGTTGACTGTAGAATAGTAGTTTTAGAATATATTTTTGATTCAGATTCATAATAACACATATATTATAGGTTTTTATCATTTTATGCACGTAAGTTTTACTTTTGCAGACAGTGAACTAGTGAAAGCTACGTTACAATAATCAATTTTAACAATAGACTTCGCACCAAAAAGGCAGGCAAGCTTGTATTTTTGTACAAGTTTCTTAACATGCCATAAGTGTTAATGAAGTTGATGAACTGATGGTTCAAGTATTGTCATTCCAATAAACATTTCGTTTTGTACACTAGTACTGGTGTTATGAACTGATTTGCTTTAAGCATGATGCATAAGTGCAAAGCTAGTTTGAATGAAAATTCAGCTGAATTCTTGTTGCTGTGCTAGAAGGAACAAAGCACAAAAGAGTTATATTAAAACAAAATTTTCAAGATTAAAGATTATAAGTGTTAGGTGACCACCCTCTGCACATGAAATCAAAAAAGTCATTAAAAAAAAAATTCGATTTAAATAAAAAAAATCCGAAAAATCATGATTTTTATCAACCTTGCCCAGCAGTATGTTACTTGTGCAAGCCCCACAATACACTTGCTATGCAATAGGGCGGAAAAATTTCTCATTTTTGCAACAAAAAATTAGAATGTCTACTTAACCATAAAAGCTGTGTGCATTTTGAGTGTGACAAAGGTGATATCATGAAATGTTTGCTGATTTTCTAGGATTCAAAGAATTAATTATTAATTTCACTTATGGTTTCAATCACATGTTCGCACATTTACTAATGGAGCTTTAATATTGCCTCGTTTGTATCACCACCTGTTTCACCACTGTTCCCTATTCAAGCTGTGAATGATACCTAATAGCAAAATAAAATTAACCTCTATTAGAAATGCACATATTTCATTTGATTTTGTTTCACTCTTTTTTATGCTGCCAAATTAATATTTTTGCAATTCAGCTTTAATATAGCAGAGCTATTTGAAGCTGGATAATCATCACACAACTAAAAGGCATTTTTACCTATTTGGTTCCATTTGCAGGTTGGTGGTCACACGAACTCTTAAGGTTTTCCATCAAAACTTACTTTGCATTTAGATAATAAGACTATTAATACCTTTAGTGTATTAATACCTTTACAGGACAGTTTGCATGAACCTGCACAACCTGATGGTTTTGGATGATGAGACAACTGAAAGGTTGCTCATGTTGCAACCTCTCCGGTGGTGTTGCGTTGATTGCGTGATTCACCACGAACGGGATGTACGCGAAGAACAAAAATATATGTATGCGGCGCGAACAAGCAATAATAGAGTGATCTTGGTGAGTGACCTCTAATAATGCTTGTGAACCTGGTGAACAGTTGATTGTGCTTGCTAACGGTGATGACAACAGTGATCTTGTCGAGTGATCTCTATTGTTGCTTGCTGCCACAGTGCGAAGCTTTGCGCACATGCTACTCGTGATTTCCGATCGCAACAAAATGGTGCTGTGACCAGGATGTGGAGGTCGTGCGGAGTTCAGCCTTCACACAAAGAACTTGCGATCGGTGTGGTTCGTTGTAAAAAGGAGGGGATATTGTTGCAACCTCTCCGGTGGTGTTGCGTTGATTGTGTGATTCACCATGAACGGGATGTGCGCGAAGAACATAAACATATGCATGTGGCGCGAACAAGCAATAATAGAGTGATCCCAATGGAGTGATCTTGGTGAGTGACCTCTTATAATGCTTGTGAACCTGGTGAACAGTTGATTGTGCTTGCTAACGGTGACAACGAGAGTGATCTCTATTGTTGCTTGCTGCAAAGGTACGAAGCTTTGCACACATGCCGCTCGGGATTTCCGATCACAACACTCAACACCTGCCCTGAGACCTAGTACAGCCACGCAGTGGATAGTAGCAACAGGCTCAAACGACAATGAAGAATGATTTGTTGAACACCAAGGGCCATTTGCAATTGCAGGCTCTCTCCAGATGCATAATTGTTAAGAGCATATTTGTGCAGACAGAAATCTTACGCTGGAGCAGTGGTTCTCAACCTTTCATGGTTTGTGGCCCCCTGCGTATCAATAGGGTTTTGCAATATCACGGCAGAGCCATTTAGTAAAGGCCGCTGCTTGTGGCACCAAGAGAATCGCTCCGTGGTCCCTTTGAGAGGGCGAGAGCCCCAGTTGAGAGACCTTGTGCTGTAGATTGTCTGCTGATGTAGGATGCAGGCATTTTGACAGGATCAATGAGACAGGTGTGGGCACTGCGGCAACAGGAGCACAGTACTCTGCTGTTGAATGGATCAGGGCTAACATTGTTCCCCCAGCAAGCTGTCTTAAGAATGTGACTCATAATGTCAGCTTTTTGCATAGTGATTCAAGGTGTCGGCGATATGAGCGTCATGTCCAATGATACTCAGAGGTATTCGAGCTCAGAGTAAAAGGGTAGGGTTTGGTTGTTTGAACTTGACTTTCACCTCACATTTAGCTTCCTTGTTGTTGAGATGGAAGAATGCCAACACTGTTTTTGTAGTGCTGAGCTTTAGCTATCAAATCTGGAGGTATTTACCTATAGTCGCCATGTCTTAGCTGACTCCTTCCACTGCTTGCCAGTCTCCGACTGACCAGCTCCATGATCCTGTGGTCCGTGTGCCTGTCAGGTAGCAATTATAGTAACTAGCAGGTGAGGCCACAATGCCCTACAGGATCATAGGGAAGCTGATCATAATGATGTGATTTATTGCTGTGATGGATGTTGGTTAAATCTTGCCACAGTGCTGAAAATAATGCAACTCCTTTTCAACAGATTATGACTTCAAAAAACAAACCTGTTGGAAAATTCTGGAGGATTAAGTAATTATCATTCTTTGGCCATAACTTGTAACCACTAATGGTAGATGGCCAATCAAAGGCTCTGAAGATGCAGATTTTTGCCTTGCTTATGTTTATAAAGAAATCACAAATGAATTGCCACTGATTTTTTTCATGTCCTGATGACATCACAGGGGCCATACCGTTACGTCATGCTTCCCCACAAAAAGGTTAAACCCAAAAGTACCTGTACTTTTTAAGCTGAAGCTAGGAGACTTTCTGCTTCTTTAGAGGGTTCCACTAGCTCTCTAGCTCTATCAGTCAGCAAGTTACAACAGGACAATGTCTGAGCCACAAAATTGCTTTGCAGCCCGTAAAGGGTTAAGTGAAAGTGTCACAAGTTGAAAGTGAAACTGAACATATGATACAAATGCAGTTTGTGTATGAAAAACAGATTCAGAGTTGTGAAGTGACTGGTGCTTTCAATTCCATGGTTGCAGATGATTAATTTATTTTCCTTTTCTGATTAAAATGCATGGTTTCATGGTAGTCATGAAATCTTTTTCAATTGGGCAAAACTTGAAGTACCTTTATCACTGATTGTGTAATCTTGCGCTTTACTGCTTTTGCAATGATTTTCCAATAGTCAAATGGGGTAAAAATACCAAACATTTAAAGTTTGCATTATCTCTGAAACAAGCTATGGTATTTTCTTGGTCTTTTGATCGAGGGTAACCCCCATGTCGAAGTGCATTGTCACATTGAAATTTTTTGGTTATCTTTTCCTAAAGAAAAATTATAATAAAAAACTACAGCTCTATCATCCATGTTTGACTGTGTTCCTTGCATTAAAAGTAATCCTCATTTTTGCATAAGTATTTAACCATATCGTAGACTTGCAATGATTTATTTACATCATGCTTTCATGCAATAACAGCATGTTGCAATGATCACTTCAGTTCAAGCAGTCTTAACACGTATAGAGCCGGCCTACGGTATATTCATACTTTGATTTCGGCCTAAAAAACAGCAATTTTCAGTTGCCTTACCAACACCCTAGCTCCTCCGCCGATTGCGATAAAGAGCTGTTCAACGGCTCATACGGGTCGGCCAGTCTAGTAGATTGTACTCAAAAAAAATTTTTTGCCTGTGGGTGTGGCTTTTCTGTGAGTGACTTCATAAGTGGAGGACTTTTAGGCCACCTTGGCCCACTTTGCCTAGCCCTGGGCGCCAACCGTTAGGTGGTAGTATTTCGCTGAATTTTTACTGGAAACTAGGCTACAATCTGAGTCTTTTTATACTTTGGATGACCTGCTGGGGTTTCGGGTTCAAAAGTTGTGATGTAACTTAGTAAAAATATTTGACTAATTAGCTAATTAGTTAATTGATTAATTTGTTTATTTTAGATCATAACTTTTGAACCAGAAACGCTAGAAAGTCGATCAAAG
>JGI24158J21664_10001199_pt1 | contig 28322 bp, 16 predicted proteins | sample Ectturendosymbi3_FD_21664 | JGI IMG/M metagenome (IMG submission 21664) | reverse complement strand
GTTAGCAAACGTGCTCAATTCTCGTGTTAGTGCTGTACTGCATATTTGCGCTCTACCACGATCGTAACACGGTTGACTGAACATGATGACGTCATAAAATCGTTGCTCAGAGGAGCCCCCACTTAGGTCTTGCATTGGGCCCCGCATCTGCTAGTGCGGCCCTGCTGATCAGTTCAAGTGCTGACCGCATTGGCTTCATTACCATTTTCTGTAGCATGACAGAACTGTTTCACGGGCTCAGAAACGGCAATTCTTAACATAGAAGCATTCAGGCATTTGAAAATGTCTCAACAGGGAAAAAGGAAATCCAAAAGTTTGCTAGACCTCTATACATCACAAAAAACGAAAGTTTTCTTGCGTACTTCATGCGCATTGTCAGTTACTGCGTAGTTTAGCAAGATTCTATCTTGCAAACTGGGCTGTGTGTTAGACAGTCCAGCCGCGCTCGACTGCTCGTAATTGACTTCGCCCAAACGTTGGTTTGGAAACATGAATATGACGTCAAATGCTGACGTCGCAAAAAACGCACAGCAAATACATATGCCATTGAATGAACCCCCTTCATAAATCTTTTCTGCGTACGCCAGTGTATGTGTGGCGTGTAGGCCTATCATATTAGTTATATTATGACTGTGCCGTGACTCTCACAATATTGTCTGTTCAACCGCACATATATCTAACATGCTACAAACTTTATGATAAAATGTGTTTATCTAAACACTGTAGTTAAAATTTAAAACAAAACCTTTTCTAAACTTGCCTGGCATAGACTCTCCTAACACGAAGTAGGTGCCCTGCAGTATATGCCAACTCGATTCTTTCAGTGTATAATTAATAAACCACATATTTGAAATGCCTTCTTTTGCCCCAACTTTCAAGTGAGTCAGTTACTTATCAACTCTCACAAACAAAAACACAAGGTTACTAAAAACAATTCGTTGGTTGTAGATATATTTAATGTATTTTCTGTTAAACAATAAATTTATATTTATACACTCAATAACAGAAACGTATAATTTCATTAATATTGTTAAAATATGTCGAAGCTTGCCCACGTTTTTTGAGACTTTGCCCAAATTTTTGACAAATCAAAATTTTGGGTGTGCGCTCGGACTCCCTGCACCCGCAGTTCTTACACCACTGTTTGACTGTGTCCGAATGTAAGAGATAATGCTTGTGCTTTTCTTCAGTGGTAGTTCCTCTTCAGTATTGACTGCGTATGCCAACCATCATCTACCCTGTAGTGAGTTGTGCCTGAATATTTTGTACCTAGCTCGATTGCCCTTGTGATATGAGCCATGAGTCTGAACCAAACACTTAAATAAAAGAAAAATGACAAGCATATGCTCGAAAACCTTCAGTTTGGCTCCAAAATGTCTTTCCTATTAGACAAAACTTCCAGCCGATCATTGGCAATCAAGCAACAATCGTCTCGTTTAGGTTTCGTACTTTCACATCATAACCTATAGGGCATTTCTGTTTTCTTCAAACTGTTGTTATCTCGCGTTTTCAAGGCGGTGAAACCCACGAAGGTAAGTAAAAAGTTCATCAAACTTAAACGCTGCACATTTCAGCAGGGCCGTTACCAGCTTGGGACATTAGGAAGGTTGAAGAGTTTTCTGAGAGGGGCCCAAATTTCTAAAGCCATGTCCAACAGTTTCAAATTATGTCCAACACATTTTTCCAGGGGGCGAAAGAATTCGCATGGGGCTCGCCCCCTGCGCCCCCTAGTTACGGGCCTGCGTTTCAGCTGCTAAATTGACAAAATTGAACATAATCCTGTGTTTGGGTCTACCAAATTTAAATTTCCTTTGCTATTTGTAACAAAATTTAATCTACTGCAAATTAACCTCTTTTGTTGTTGGTTTGTTTTCTTCTGACCAGGTCATATATGGACAACCGAAATGTTCAGCTGGCAAATAGTTTTGATTTTTCGTTTCTTGGTGTTCTTAACGTTTGTCATAACTTTTTATAAAGTTCCCTGAAAAAAGATATGTTAAGGAGAAAATCATGCAGAATATATCCAATGAAAGCACTTTTCTAACACATTTCCAGAAGTTTTAGGGAAACACAGAACCAAAAATATTTTCTCATGTTAAGTAAACACAAAGGCATTCATTTTCGTGCCAGGTAATCGTGGTAGGAGATAAACATTTTGTTGTTTTATTGTGACATCACTCTCAGGCTGCAGCAACAGTAGATTCGTACTTAAGACTGTGTGCGTTTCTGCTGTGGGAAGACACAATCGAAAAAACGGACAGTCTTTTTCATTTGACCGTTTGTAATGACAAAATACTTTTGAGTGCTCATCGCCACAAAAGTGATATAAAAACAGTACATCTTTATCTCATAATTTTCTTCTAACTTTCTTATTCTGAAATCTTTGCACAAACTTACTTTTGGCCAGCCACCAGCCTCCCACTTCAGACTTCAACCTAAGTCGGAGTGATCTAAAACAGTAGAAATAAAACAGGAGAAATTGTGGGCACAGATTGTTGCTCAACACAACGCTTTTCCAGAGCCATCACAAGTTTTGCTGAAATTTTTCATTTTTTTGTCCAAAAATTCTAATTTTGTAGGAGTTACAGGATTTAGGCAATGTCATTCATTTTCACGAAAATGTTAAAACATTTATCTGAGAGTTACCCTGTTTCGGCTAACACAGTAATAAACAAATCTAATATCATTTTTTGTATGGTATGAACATGCGCAAATTATAATAGTTACATCAAATCATGGGCGCAATTTTGTTCTAAAATGTGGGGGGACAGCTTGGTGTGAAACCAATATATTACAAAGCCTAAAGAGAAAAATGTGGAATTGTCTGAAAAAGTGGGGGGGACGCGTACCCCGTGCCCCCACCTAATTGCGTCCATGCATCAAATCTGTGTGATAAATTTCTCCAGCAACTCGGCAAGTGTTCAAACTCTCTCAAAAAAGCAACTGCCCCTCGTCTCTCACAGCAATAACGGCTGTGGCACACATGCCTATGCAAGCTTTGCTTGGAACTCGGAAAGCTCTTTGGTGAACTCATCTTCGCGGGAACACTGACAGCAGTTCTGAACAGGTTTGGGCAAAAACTTCAACCGCAACGTGTTCGTCATCCGTTTCAAACTAACTACGCTATATTTGTACATTCGCAGGCGCTACCCTGAATCCCTGGGAGGCGGCAGTCCTTTCATCGTTGCTTGTCTAGACACTGAAGTCTAGACACTGAACGACTGGACAGCTTTTCGACAAGACGGGTTCTTCTTTTGAGCCAGTTCTTCAAACCACTGCTAGGCCGCACTAGGTCTCAGGGCAAGTGTTGATCAGCCATTTGATTGTCTCATCATCCAGAACCGTCAGGCCGTGCAGTTCGTGAGGAGGTCGATGGATTGGACATTGGAGGACCACATGGACGACGGTTTGTTCTACGCCACACTCACAGGCCGCAGAGGAGGCCATACCCCATCTGTACAAGTGGGAGCGGAAATATCCGACGGTGCGGAGGCGGTTAAGAAGACGGTTGATTTTCCGAGAAACAACTGCAAGCAATGTTATGTTACGAAAAAATAGAAACAAAATATCCACTTCATCATTGGCAAAAGCAATCGTGGGAAATTCCTTGCTTTGTTATACAACGCGCGCCATAAATCAGTGGTGGATTTAGGGCGAGGAAAATGAGGCACTTGCCCTTTTTTTGAAATTGCGTTGGCCCTCCTTTCTGAAAATGTCGATTAAACTTTACATGTAGGTTTTCTAGTTAATTTTGCTTCATAGCAGTGCTTCAAATTCACTACGGTTGGAACATCATTGCCAACGTATTACTTTTTTCAATGCAAAGTTCTACAATAGATTCCCAAACAGTACTGCAGATGTAAACGTTTTGCAGTTATGCCTCACTTTAAACAGAAAATATCCGAGTGGGAACAAAAACGAAGAAGAAAGAAGTCAATCGAAACCGATGTGAAAATGGAGGTATCATGAGGAGATATATTTTAGGAGGAAGCATGAAAAAGAAAAATCAAGATGAGAATACGTTTGTTAAAAGGGCCCCTTTAAAACTTCGCCTAGAACCCTCAATTTTCTGGATCCATCACTGCATACGTTATTTTTCTTGCTCCTTCGACACAAGAGGCATCACAGAGCAATGGGATTTAAATAGACGTGAAGGCATTTTAGTTGTAGTCAACTTCTTTCCAAGCCTTGGGGGGCTGAAACCAGTCCATGATCAGATTTCTGGGAATGATTTAAGGGAGAATACATCCTTTCAGGAGTTTCAAGTAAATCATAAAATGCTCTGCAAAAAACGTGTTGGTTTTGAAAAAAATGCTTTCGCCCCAACCACGTTTGCGAAACAAATATGAGCATTAAAATTATTTTATTGGTAATATATACAGCTAAATGAATTGACATAGTATTAGCAAAGTATCGAACTGACTAAACGTTTATGTGGTTGCAAAAGCACTCTTAACCTAAACACCAATTTAAAATGTGAAAATGAACTGCTGAACTAGTAACTTAAAATTTCGATGACCGATTATATAAAGTAAATGTAGCGTCACAACTTTTTATTTTCAGTTTTTTCTTGCACGCAACAAAACAGTACCAGACAAGGATATCGCAAGCATTTTTTGCCAAAGAGAAATATTCATTTTTAATTTTGCTACTCTTTGAAAATATCATATTGAGATTGTGACTTGAGGTTAATTTCTTCCGGCAATACCATAACTTTACTTTTTTCTGCTACGCGAATTTTATTTTCTGAAGTAAGCAGAGTTATTAAGATCTGTTTGCCAAAATTTTGTTTCGCATAGGAACGCGATAGTGTCTTGTACAAGAGGTTTATGTGAATGTTCTTGTTGCTGAACCTCAGCCTTCGCACAATGTTACATTCATCGTTGTGGTTAGCACGCCTTGCCTTCCTGTTTAAAACCCACTTCTGAAGGTGACCAGGAAATTGAGAAGCAGCCAACATCTTGTCATGATCAGTCGTGCGCAAATAAACCATCAGTTGGTCGACAGGTCGTTGAAGGATGCCACAAAAGCTCGTGGCAAGACACGAGCCGCCGCTTAACACGACTTTTTGTTTGCCGCTAATATCGTGTTACAGGCTGATTGGATAACGATTTTCAAAAGGAAGAAGCTGAGAAACATTATAGTTTATATCCTTTCCGAGATTCCATTCACCATTTAAAGCGGGGCAAAACCTGGGTGGGCCTGATGTATTGTTGCGATGCCGCCTTTTAACCTAACATTCGACAGAGGTTGTAAGTTGAGGGAAGGGGCAAGTTTCAGGCTTACATGGTATAACCTACTTTACGACTCGTCTGGTCAGCTGGCTTGATTTGACCAACGACGAGCAAGTACTTGCTAGGCAGTTAGCTGGCGTCAAGCTGCGCTTTGAGCGTGCTAGCAGTTTGCAGCTTATCTTTGTGGACTTCCAAATTAGCCTAGAAACGGAAAAGAGATCACTACTGTGCCACTTTGTTTTGTATTACTTGTAGGCACAGCGGGACGCAAGATCCGGTTGCATGCTCTGCCCATTCGTGATACTTTGTAAAGATGTTAACGGAATATGGTTTGCAAGAAACTCTGCGAGCTGGTTGCTGTGAACTTTTCAACGTGTGTGCATTTTTCAAGACGCATTTTAGATTCCATTCAAAGAAAACCGAACGAGCCGTCTAATTCTTCATATGTTCCATGTGAAGAAACTTGCTTTTTTTGGAAAACAACTGATGTTTGAAATATTTTGTAAAGTTCATGAATCAACGAAATACCTGACTTAAGTGGCCCATATGTGCCCTTAACACTGACTCATCATGGAAAAACTAACTTTTAGTTTATGAGCCTCAAAATATTTATAAGATGTCAGGTGTTTGTTGTAGATTGTTGAAAGACTTCCTCAACGACTTATGATTGTAATGAATGACAAAATCATACTAACGCGGTGTTGTTGGTGAACAGATATTTGTCTTCCTTTGAAAAGTTATACGTGACTAGGACTTCACAATATTGATTTTAGAAACACGTGATGGTGATTGTTACAGAGTCCACAAGTTTTAACCACCTTGTTAAAAGATATTTTTCGAATTTAATTGAAAAAGGTGGGAAGTTCTCTTGAAGACTTGAAGTTGATTTCACAATCCGTGTTGGTTTACTTTCGCCTGGGTGTTTTCAGGAATGTTGGGTAAACAAACTAATCATATTTCAGGTGTAAATTTGAACAACCTTACAAGAACTGTTTTACAGAAATAAAGTTTTACTTTTATTTGCTGTTAAATATCACTTCGTTGTGGTGAGGAACAAAAGCTGCAATAACTTTTACGAATTACTGAAAAGTTTCATAAAATCTTGGAAAAAACTGCTGCTTCTTTTTCCTAAAAATACGTTTAATGTCATCGTCCACAACCGTACGCATCAGAGACTATTCCTGAGAATGAAGTTCCTGATGGGAAACGACTCCGTTCAATCGGCAGCTGTAGTTTAAGCTGTGCAAAAAAATCAACAGCATTTGGCAACTCAGCACAGTTATTATGTTTTGAAAGTTGAATGGTAGAAAACATTTTTCTTAGAAGTGGTGGGTAAATAACACCTGCAGTGGCTAAATAAAAGAATAAAGTATGAAAAGTATTGCATCTTTGGAATAACTTTAAAAAGCACACATGGAATGCGCATTATTCTTCATACAACTGAAAGAGTGGAATGAAACTTTCACACCGATTTTAAATCTAAACGATGAAATAAAAGCTTGTAAACCGTCGTAAACATAAAATAACCATCAAACCTAAATGCATTTCAAGTATTTGGTGGGAATAACCTTTTGGAAGTTGATGTTGTAGAACTATGCCTAACCTACCAATGAAAAACAAATATGCACAAATGATATCTGAAAAGCTGAGAAACACAAATGACGATACAATCTTTTCACCATGAAAAAGCAATTTCGCAGGAATTACTTTCAAGAAAAATGCAGACGATTTTGAAAGGTTGTTAAATTTTTGCTTTATGTGTTGGACTGACATGATTTCAATGTCATCAGGATGACAAAAAGGCTTTAACAGTCGTAAGTCGTCAAGCCTTTGATTTTTTCATTTTACTGAAAACCAATGTAAAAGATAATATTTTATTGTTTGTTGTTCTTCCAAACATGTTTTTCAGAAAAAGTTCGTCAAGTAGTTACGACTGAAATCCGATAAGATGTCAGCTAACGTCACTGTGACGTAATTTTAATTTATCAAATGGAAATATGAGATGAAAGTACCATGAATCCTCTTTCATTCAAAAACATGGATAAAAAGTAAGTTAAGTTTTGGTATATTTCAAAACCAAGGTGCAACTGCCGTTATAGCGTATGCAATTGTTATGTAAATACTTTTTGGATATTTGTTTAAAACACGCATATGTATGTGTGCATGGGCAGTGGTGTAGGAGGTGGGGGTGAAGAGGGTGCAGGCGCACCCCCAAAAGTTTTATTTTGTGAAAATCCGGGCAAAATCCGCAGAAATCTGGACAAAACCTGTGAAAACCTTTGAAACTTTCGCAAAATCCCTGAAAATCTGGGCAAAGACCCTGAAAATACAGGCAAACCAACGTGCTTTTATTTGAATAAAATGGCGCCCAATATGTACAGAACCTTTTTTGGAGGTCATCCCAAAAACGGTGTTCATGAGAAAATATTCGCACAATAAGTTACCTAAAATTTTTTCGGGCAAAAATCCCTCGCACCCCCAAACATTTGCCTTCTCCTACACCTATGTACATGGGTGCCGGAAGGATTTTTTTCCAGGAGGTGGCCTAAAAGACTTTTTCCAGGGGGGGTCAACAGTGGTGAAATTACATTTTACCAATTCGAAACTAAGACAAAAAACATTTTCCTGCTCTAACTTTAATAGGGAAGTACAAAATTTTAAATTCTAGGGGCGCCCGGACTCCACTCTTCCCCATTTCCGACTGCCATGTATGTATCTACATATAGTGACTGCAGTCAACGAAAAGAGAGAGGTGATAAAACTATCTGCAACCAGCGAAGAACTCTGCTTCATGAAATAAACGCACGTTTTGCGTGACGGTGCTTTCCTTAACCTATTACAGACAGTTGAACCAAATCGTGGCTTATGTGCGCAATCGTCTATGTCGCTATAACGTGTCTAAAATACCATGACAGATGCTGTTAGCAAATGCTGTTGAGCAAAGCACGGTAGATATGCAAAGTACTTGGATGTTTGTCGAGCAACGATTTGCAAAAATCGAACATGGTTGTGAAGGCGGCCTTGATATTGATGAATACTTTGCCTTGTTTCTGACTTCTCTGACTGTTACTGTAATAGAACCTTGACATTTTATGTGATTAATTTTTGAGGCGTTGTTGAAGCCGCAAGTAATTCACAAGTTACATACAATTGATCGTTTTGGTATTGAAGACATTTTTTCACAGCTCTGCATCTCAGAACGAATGCGACTGATACTGATTTCATGTAGGAAACATAATTTCTGTAGTGCAGTCGTTTCTGGTACTTTGTGAAGTGCAAAAGTTACTGATGTTGTTCTTCTTTCAAGTCACGGAAACTTCAAGAAAAGTGACCGGCATAGAAGGGAGAAGAAAAGTAACGTGCTTCCAGCTTTGCAACCGCTTAAGGATTACGACAAACACCAGGTAGTGAAGTGTGTGTCACCTGGGCATGCCCGCGCGCTTCTTTAAAACTCATGTTTTCTTTCCTTACGCCACGCACTTCAAATGCGGATGCGCCTCACACCATAAAGTATGCTCCACAATGCGATAGTTCAATAAATCCGCCCGGCTATGCAGTGATAAGTTTCGAACGATTGGACCTTTATTCAGAACTAGTGGATCGCAATGGCAAATCTATTAATTGAAAAACAAGAGTATTTATACTAGTAGCCGTTTGAATTATTGAATCATTATTAACAACACTCTCAGAATGTGGTGCTTAAATTGTTCAATGAAATTTGCTCCGCAAATCGTTTTTAATAACAAAATCAACTTGTAAAAGTCTGTCTGCGGCAACTACGTTTTTCAGAATTCCGTTGCACTATTGCGGAGCAAGCCACACGAACGTCCAAACAAGCATGGTGCGCATGCGCAGCTCCTGAACAGGGAGTAAAATTTGCGGCTTAAAATCGCACACTGCTCGTCAACAAAAACGCACCCTTGACTAACGTTCCCGATGTTATTCTCCCTTTTTAATACGAACTGAGCAGCGTTGAATTGACAACGGCGCCAAACGCATCTATGAAAAAATGCCTTTTAAGACTTAAATCAACTGCACTTATTTAACGGACTACAAGCGTTTCCCATTACGAGACCTCTTTCGCGCGGCGCCCGTCGTCGCCCAGCGTCTGTGTAAACATCAACGAAATCTCACTGTCATGACTTGTTTGGTTTTCAATGGGTATTCACTCTTAAATTTGGTCTGAGAATTGGTTTTGCACAGAGTTGGCGCTGCTTGGGTCCGCGTTTGCATTAATTTCTCATTACTTCAATATTCACCACTTAGCAAGGGCGGATTTAATGTGTTTGTGCAAACGGTTTTCACAGTGATCAACTTTGAGACATCCTGTGGTGTATACACTCATTCACAAAATTTGTGCCTACGTGTTAGCGAAACATGCAATCTGCCTTTGACGCAATTTATTCAGCAAGGGAAAAAAATACTTTCAAAACATAAAACTTGTATGCGATCTAAGGATCAAACCGCACAGTCTCTATAACTGCAATTGTATCAACAGATTTAATGTACACAAGTGAGCTAACCCCTTACTATATTATGGAAAATATATCCCAAAACCTGCTGAAACTTTTCTTCTTCATGTGCACACTCTTGAAAAATTTTAACAGCTCACAATATTTTTTCAAAAGCTTTGCTACAGTGCTTGCGCCTACGTTCACGTGGCTACAATCCGCAAAATGCTTTACAGGAACTACAACAACCGAGTTTTGTAATGTTCACATTGAGAAACACATGGTGAAAATAGTTGGTTTTATCTTGCTGGCGTTGGTACAGTGAAATCTACTGCTGAAAATGTAATTTTTCTAGAATTGAAATCAGGTATATCGTGCAACGTTGTTCTTTTTTCGCGGTTCTACAAACCGCATTTGTTCTTTTCCTCAACTCCTCCCAGTTCTTTTATGCAACACTCATGCATCAAAGTAGGCATAGCCTCAGGTATACTAACGGGGCTGAAACTTAGCTAAGCTGGGTATTCGAAGGTGATTTGAGTTTCTTGCATCTTTGTTACAATTTCTAGATGCACTAAACAAGACTGAAAGTTGCGACCGCGCGTTCAGGAATTTTTCAAGGAGAAATAAGAACATGACCTGGTGCAGAGAGCAGCATGTTATTGCTTGCGAATTGCCAGGCATCGCGTGACGGGCTAGGGAGAAAATTCTGTCCATGAAATTTCGCACTGTTGACAAGGAAAATCCCAAAGTCTACTCATAGGCGTTCATCCTTGCTTCTTACATCACATACACCAATTACCGCAAGAAAAAGGTTCCTCCTGTTTTGAAATTGTAGAACCAAGAATCTTTGAAGCTGTGTTTGGAAAAGCTTAAGTCTTTCTCTTTGGAAAGCAATGAGTGTTAGCTATCTAGTGAGAAACGTCACTCCTTGACAGTGACTCGTTTTTCGCGCAGTTTTTAGTCGTACCTTACAATAAATACGTATAACGCCCCTTTAATCTGGAAACTCTGACGGGAAAAGCTGCGCGTTATCACAAAACTAGCTTGACCAGTCTTGGCGCAGCCGCTGACGCCCATGTCAATAGTTGATGAGTGCGTTTTTAAACAAGCAAAACAAGTTTAAAGACTTCTAAATATTCTCTGTGTACACATTTGCGTTTGTCGAGGTGACGAGGTTTATTTGCTTTGGTGCAAACAAGACAGGTTTGACCATTTGTTTTAAGCTTTTGGTCGGCGGGGCGCTATAAGTTTTCAGGTGTACGCAGCTAAACAGAATTGATCAGAAGTTAGACTAAGCATGAAGCCACCATATAGCTTCGTTAGACGAGGAAGAGAGGATCTAGAAAATGTGTTGGGTTTATAAAGTAAAAATGAGTGTTAATTGCGTGTTACTTCAGAACTTGGACTGATTGGAGAGGAAATTAACAATGTTGGTGTATTCCGCATGAACTGGGTAACCAAGTAGCTATCGTACAAAGTAAAACACATCGTTCTTTCAACATGGCTTAGGAGATTGTCCACGGTCATTAGGTGGCCGCGTGCGAAGACGGTACCTGAGCGTACAGAGCAATCCACTTTTTGTCAAAACAAGGACCGGTTGAACTTCCAGAAGCAAGCTCAGAAATTGTTCGATACACACTTCAACAGAATTCACAACCGCAGACGAGCGCGGTCAGTGGAAATCGTTGTAAATTAAAGATGCGCAAAAAGGAGCAGCCACACGGAAAGGCCCACCCGCAGAGACACGGCTTGTGGTGGGCTTATGGTCGCTTGTAGCCCGTAGTGAGAACTTGCAGTTGCTTGTACAAAAACGCAATACGCCAGTACAGAATATATAAGAAACAAGTGCAAGCAAAAAGCGCTACTTTTAACAGCCAACTGTAGAACTTTGCTCCGTAATGCTTGTTTTCGTGAACGTTAGCCCTGTATATCTTTACGACTGCAAGAAAAGACAGTTTTAGCAGCTGCTGGTCTGGTGTAAGCCTTTCGCTATTTGCCCGCACCACTGGCCACGTAGTACTGGAAATAGTGGTCTATAAACCCCAGCAGTAAGGCTCCGAATTTATTTCGGTTGTTGTTGACAGAACTTGCGTTGCTGACATGTTTAATAGACATAAGATGCAAATAAACAAAACCAGAAGTCTCGAAAGACAATGAAAGAGTGAAAAGATGGTGAATTCCGCTTACGTTGTGTTTTTTCATCAGACAGTAACAAAAAAAATTCTGCTGGGTTTTGGTCAGATCGAAATGTCCACCTAGAGAAAAGGCAGAGCAATGAGCTAAGACAACGCGTGGCTTGATTGAAAAATGAACCCCGTGTTTATGAAAATATCCCACTGCATGGTTTTGTGTATCACTGCTCGGGCATTGCAGTCCTGCGGTCAACTGACTGACGGGCTTTCGCCTTTACAAACAACATCGCAAGCCACTGTACAAAGGCGGCTGCTGAAGTGCATTGAAAGTTTACTTTTGAATAAAAAAGCTAAGAACGTTAATCAACTACCAGCACGTTAACAGTCACCAGTTATTTCACTGGCGGAGAAAGCTTTGTTTCCACTTCCCACATGCATAGTCGAGAATAGGTTGCACGTCTTAATGCGCACATTGCAAAGGTTTCGTTGCAAAATAGTCGATATAGTCATAAACTGAATATGACGTTTTGGAATCGATTAGCCCGAAACATAAAAATGCGATGAACTCATCAAAAAAGTGCAAGAACACGGTTGTCGACATTCTTTGCAATAAAATGCTGATGCAAGTGTATGTCGCCGAGTGTTGATGTGTTCTGCTTATAGTAAATCTTGACAAACATCTAGTAAAGGACAGTTGTGGCAACGCATCAACCTGTCCTGAGACTATTTCCACAATGAACACCTTGTCATCATCGCTTGGTCTTTGACTGCACAAATCCGTCTTTCTGATTCGCCCCACGATTCGCACTTATTGTACCAAAGCGGAAGTTTCGCATAAGGGTTCCGTATTAAATTAGTACACCTTAAAAAGCGATGGTAGTAAGGTTGCCCTCCTTCATCTCATTTTCGTTGTGCACCATTACCCGGATGTTTACAACAGGTTTTCAATTATGCATGGACAGTAATGTACGTTACAAGTTGTTCAAGGCGACAAATTTTTTGCTAACAGTTGTGTTATCTACAAGCTTTCTCGTTCAACTATAACTGTTACCGTTGCAGCTGGATTTTGTCCGACAGGGGCCTTTTGATTCAGAGACAGAAACGTTGTTAAAAGTAGCACGTTTAATTGTTTAAAGCGTAATGTTACGCACTGTAGCGTGAAGTAGTTTGCAAATTTGCTGCAGCTCCACCATCAGCGGTTCACAGTGCGGCTTTCGCAGATGGTGAAAAGAAAATAACAGCCTACCTACTACGGTTGGTAATAGTCTGGGAAAGAAGTGCATGCGCGTTAAAGTGCAATGACTCCCAAGGGAAACACCTCGCTCTCGGCGATTAAGAAATCGGGTGTTTACTGGCAATTGAAACAGCAGTCGAGAAAATCTGAGAAGTTACTGGGCAAAGATGATCCAACTTCCGCTCCGGAGCCGTGGATTGTAGATTCACCAGACGATATACGCTGTTTTATAGAGGAAATTGATGACCGTTATCCTCAAGCTCCCCCTTCGAGTCCCTACAAAAGCGCTTTTGTAAACCCTTGCCAGATCAAACGTCCAGAAGGGCCGCTTCTGGTACGAGCTGGTATAGATTCCAGGCTTGCAGCAACTCCAAGAAGCGCTGTTAAGCGTTTGAAAAATAAAAGCTCGTTGTTGGCGAGTGTTGCCAGAGCAAACGTTTCGAATGGCCTGCGGGAAAGGTGTTGCAAAAACGAAAGAAGCTTTCGAAACAAATCGGAAAAGATCACGTTTCAGGAAATCTTTGGCTTAAAGCCAAGCCCGTCACAGGTAATTGACTTCACTTGATTTTACGCCGATTCATTTGGGTCTACACCAGTTTCCCTAAGGTTTGTTAGCTTCAATCACCCTTGTCGCGCAAGCGGAAGCTTGCAGTACTTTTGGAAACTTACTGGAAGCTGGCGGCATCCTCCTAAGATCTTTTAAAAGAGGATTTCCACGGTCTTCATTTTTTTTTATATGTCATAACCTGCACAGGTCTCGGTTCTCTCCTGGCGTAACTCGGTTGCATATCACAGTTGAAAACCACACAGTAATGGCAGTGTTAGAACAAAAGTCAAAGCGATTGGAATGGAAGGCGCATGATAATAAATTTATGATATATATCAATGTGGTCCAACTACAAGCCCGCGGGCCGCATGTGACCCGCCACAGCGTTTTCAGTGGCCAGCGGAAGCATTCAGGAAAAATCGTCAAATCTGAAATTTGTTGAAAAGCGTGTAAGGTTACATTTGTCTCACGGAATTGCTTGCGCTGGATAAAGCGCATTTGCACAAGAAGAATTAATATTGCCTTTTGTCTGTGCCATTTTGTTATGTTTGTATATTTTACGATCAAATTAGAAGGTACAGCCCGTCGCTAACCCTCCGCTAGGGCACCTGTCTGGATAACCAATGTTTTTTCGGTGCCCCGGCGTTCGTTGCCTAGAAGAGTACATCTGGCGCAATGTACTCAGGTCTATCTATCCACTAAACGCGGCCTTCTCAAAGTGGCCCTCGAGCCAAAGTAATTGCCCATCACTGCAATAGGTAATTTTAATTAAAACATGCATAACATCTTTTAATGAAAATGTACAATACTAATGGTGTTGGAGACCGCAGAGAGGTTCTGGAAATTAGTTAGCAAAGATAGATCTCCTAAAGTGATTTCGCGCTAAAACTGTGCTTGATGTTTGGAAACACACAGGCTACGTGTGTGACTGTGAGAATACATTTTCGACGATGAAGCACAAATAGAGTTTCAGACGAAACACTGGAAATAGTCTCCGACTTGCTACGACTAATACCGGCATTGATAAACGAACGAGTGTCAGAGAAGACTCGATCACAGGCATCCCAGTGATAGAAATTCGTAATAAATTGCTGTTTGCTATTGTGTAATAATTTCAATGACGTGCTCACTTATCTTCCCTTTTTTAGGTAAGTGTTGTGAACCTGATGTTTTATACATCATTTTACTGGGAGTGGCCCGCGAATTGTCACGTTTTTGTAAAATGGCCCGTAGGTCAGAAGCAGTTGGACCACGCTGATATATATGATACATTGATGCATAGGTCAAGCAATATGAATGCAGTTCCCTTTTTCCCAATGTTGATTTGAACGATAGTACACACAGCAAGAGCCGGATTGAAGGATAGGAAGGCCCGGGTCAACTTTTACTGGAGGGCCCCCATGACGTAATTCGTGACGTCATCGTTTGTAAAAGTTATATTTCCGCTGATTCGCATGGTTCTCGTTTGTTTTTTCCGGTAGTCGACAATGTGCTTACTCAAATGCACATACAGTTAGCTGCGAGAAGACAATATATGATGTGAATACTATAGCGTATTTTATTAAGAAAAAATATTTCACAGGCTAGAGAGTGACTCGGCAAGAAACAACATTCACCCGAACAATAAGCAGAAACCAGAGATTACAAATAAAACCAACGGAAAAAGAACATGTCAATATGGCCAGCCAGGCTGAATGTGCATGTTGTTTCCGTGCTAATGGCCTGATTTTCACCTTGATTTTCAGGTGCTCTGGTTAACGCCATTGCTTTAACGTTGCTGCTTGAACGTTTTGCTGGAAAAAGCGATTTAGTCGCGGCGTTGTAGCTAACACTGCCAGATCCTTGCGCTTTTTCTTTGAAGCTTTGCGCTTTTCACAGCCCCTGATGGCATTACAGGCTTCGGCATCACGCTACCTAAACACTGCAATCTTGTTTCCTGTTCTTTCGTTCTATGAATCGACTGATTAAAACCTTTTCTGACGGACCACGCAATAACATGTGGTGTAAATGGCTTGAATACCTCCATATGTTTATGATGCAACACAACGACAGTAACCATCGGAAGAAAAGTGCGTTTCCACCACAAGTTACCCTTTATGAAGAAACAAAGGTGCAGTTCGGCTGCGGCGACCTCGAGACAGTGTTGCCAACTGGTATATATACAACTGGTATATGTATATATATACCAAATTTTTTCTCAAATTTGGTATATTTTCAAAGTACTTGGTATATAATTTTTTGATTTGGTATATATGCAAAATTTGGTATTTATTTGGTATATTTTTGTCAGAGGATTTAGTTGAGATTTTAAACCAGTTTATTTGGTTCATTACAATGCGAAAACAGAGAAACCGACAGTGGTGTTGAAGCTATATACAAATTTTAGCGATTTTTCTTAAATATGGGAGTAAGCATGCAGTTTGGGTAAGCGGAAAGCGAGATTGGAAGAGAGCTGAGATGATGTGAAAAAGCTGAACTTAGCACTAGGCATGCACTTTTAGGCAGACAATGAATTCAAATGTGGGAAAGCTACGTACGAGAGTGGCAGAAGATTTAGCAAAGAGTGGCTGATAGAGCTGGAGTGGCTTGCAAAGAAGTATTACAGCTGGTGTTGTGTATCCCTTCTGCTAACTGTGCAAAAAGATAATTACCAGCTGTTATAGAGCATAATAATATTCTGGACCACAAAAGAAATGAAAATGCACTGTGTTGAAAGGATGAATTTTCTAGTGAGTAGTGGTTAGCAAATCTGTCACTCTACTCACTGCTAAACTAAGAAAATAGAAATTGAGCTTGCAGCATCTCTATGATGGCAGTACACAACGTAACTGTTAATCATTTATGTGAAACAATAAAAAAGCATTGAAAAAATAGCGTTAAATTGTATGTTTTTGTTATCGATATAAATTTGGTATATATTGGTATATTTTTTTTTTAGATTAGGTTTAGTATATGCGTTGCAAGAAGGGTTGGCAACACTGCCTCGAGACTGCACTGTACCAGAAGCTCGGGATCATTGATACCAGTGTTGCCGCTTCTGATATTTTGACATGACATCAAATGTGATGTTCTCAGATAAATTCCTGATGTCTGATGTTTTGGCGACAAATCTGATGTTGACTGGGTTGTTGTTCTTTTTCTACATTTCTTCTCATTTCAGGACGAAAATCAGTTAGATTAATAATTTTTAAGTTCCTTTCATCAATCTCTCATCCTATGTGTGTTTGGTTATCGTATCAAACTAAACAATCTCTGTTCGCTGCGTTGAGACTAACATTTTACGTAAATTATAAAGGACTTCTCCATTTTAATGGCGATATTTTTGCTCTGTTTTGGATTCAACGAGGGTACTCACGCTTTGTTGGGTTTGTTAATGGAAGCATTTAGTTAATATGAAACTGTAGCGTACAAATTTGATGTTATCTGATGTTGAAGAGGGCAACAATCTGGAGGCTGACCCCAGTGGCAACATTGATTGATACTAAACAGCAGTCAGCAACCACTAGCTATAGCACGCAAAAAGTGACGTTTTCGTGACATTTGTGCAATAGGCGTGATGCACGAGTAGAGAGTCATACCCATGCCAAAAGAACGATGATTAAGAAAAAGTTACCAGCGAAATCAAATATAGTTGCATTGAACAACACCGAAAATACTTATAGGTTATTCAGTAGCGAATAGGCTACTAAAACTGGCAGACAGTCAAACTTGTAAAGAAATCAGTTGCTGTTGATACTTAACACAACATTGGAATATAATATAGGGTTGTATTCTCGTATCGCTTCTGAATTACAAAAATTTTTCAAACGAGTATTTTATTTGAAACAAATAAATTTCATCACGGGGGGTCCCCTTGCGGCGGGGGGCCCGGGGCAATTGCCCACGTTGCCCCCCCCCTTAATCCGGCCCTGCATACAGCTCTGTCATAAGCTTCGTTGGTGCAAAAATCAGCGTTTTATGATGCACTAGTAATATGGAAGATTAGCCGAGTTAGGAAAGGTCTAGGTTTAGATAGAGACTCCAGAGGTTTCTTTTATTGACACAATTGCCAATAAGAGAATTGTTCACCACATCCCCAGGAAATTGGTTCTGAGCCAATTCCTGCTATGTTGCGTGAACCCAGTAAAAAGGTGATTAAAACTTTAAAAAAATAAATGTTTTGGACGTAACCACTACGAGAAATTCAGCCTCCTGCTGCATAAGCTTATATTCTAGAAGATTGTTTCGCCAGAGTTTAACATCTCACTGATCTTTCCCCACTATCCAAAGTTTTTCTGTTGTTTTGTATTCTTGGCGTGCTACTATGTTTGCAGCATGCCATTTCGCATCACAAAATTGTGCGCCGTTGACAACAGCACCAGCGACGTTTTGCTCGCAATTATTATGTGATGGCGATCTAATGATCTACCGTGTCGGTGACCATGCAGCCAAGAATATGATCCACATTTTATCGCCTAAAACAGTCGGAGCCTGAAGGCGTACTGAAACCGGAGCTGGTCGCCTAGCAGCCTTCCAGGAGAGCACTGAAAACGTAGTCTTGATTACTCGCTGTCAACATCGACTGACGTAATGTCGGGCGAAGCACGTTTGGACTGATAAATGAGTACTTGATCTCAATAAGCGCTGTTTACGCTCCTTGATTTGTGGTATCAGCTCAGGGGATAATATTCTCTCCAGTGCTTAATTCGAAGCGTCTGGCATCAGATCCCGTTTAATACGTGAAGTTGATGGAATCGATGGAGGGGTGATACTTATTAATATCAAACAGTTCGTTTCACCTTGCGCTAGCACTGCAAACGCGTTTCCGCTTTTGCAAACAAGAAATAAGCGGGTCGAGAAGAATGCAAGTTTAAGGGGGGTTGGTATGATTGTGCAAACGACAGCGTGATAAACATTGAAGTGTGAGAGCGACTCTGTTCCGGTTTTTAGCACATCTGTCCGGGCGGCAGTGCGACAACAAATGAGTAACAGAGTATGGCGTCTAAAATTTAATTGAATTGTTTGTTTTTCTTTTTTTGCTGCTTACGCTGGGTTAGATAATGCATTCGAACTGCACAACGGTGATGATGTGGGGTCAGCCACATAATCGCTAGAATCGACTGGTGTAATAAGAGCTATGATAGCTGCTGAAATAAACCAGCGTTAGACTCGAAAAAGTAGTGGGAAATGGATCTTTCGGCTTTCGTTAATTTTAATGTCATTTAAAAAAAATTTGCAAACGCCTGTGCCTTGTTATTTACGGCGGTTTCCATCACATTAGATGACAACTTCAGAGATGTTTATGGCTCACCTTTATGATTCCTGCTTGGATAGCTGAACCGTAAACATCTCAGAAGTTGACATCTCATGTGGTGGAGACCATCGCAACATGTTGTATTAGTGTAGAGCAGGGTTTCCCAACCTGTGGTGCATGTAGCCCTAGGGGTACATTTGCCTATCTCAAGGGGTACATTTAAGGTTAGGAATACAAGGGAAAAATATATTTATTTTCAAATATTGAAATATATGAAAGTTCTGTTAAAAATCCAGTGGATTTTTGTTATTTTACTCATCCTTTTTGTCATAACAAATCTGGTGGTAAATGCTCATCTTTCGAAATGCTCCAGGGGGACATGGTCAGAGAAAGGTTGGGAACCCCTGGTGTAGAGTTTCCATACGGTAAGTTTAAACCAAAAAATGAAAAGAAATGTTTATCAACATCGTTGCATTTGAAAACAATATGTGCCGTTTAAAAAAATCATATGCGTCACTGTATTGACATTTGCGACTCGCTGATGTATTAGGCTCGAGCAGTATGTTTATTATCACTACCTGAACGAATGAGATAAGGAACGAAAACACGTGAAGATTTGACAGCGGGAGGGAGAACTCAAAGAATCCTCCAAGTCCAGACTAGTCTAAACAAAAACTTTGAGCTGTCGTGCTTGTTTTTGATTATTCGCTCAGACGATTGGTTGACCCTATTCCACTCAAAACTCTCAAGCGTTTGCTTAGACGTATCAGGCGATGCCACGTCATCTTTAGTCGCTTGGTGATCAGTCATCGCTCTGCTGGTAAAATATTTGAGGACAAATTCATGTCATGTAAAGTAAGTGACGAGTCAAATACAATAATCTGCACGCGGTGAAACACGTCATTTTTCTCCACTTCTCTTTAAATTTTGACAAAACTTTGGGTATTTGTCTTTTGGATTTTGGTGTATACGGGGGTTTTCAATGTTTTCTGTTACAATGAGAAACAGGTCTATAATCTGGCGGTTTATTAAGAAATTTTTGCCAACCCGAGTACTAATTTTGTGGTATACTTAGTAAAAGTTTTTATCAACGCAAACGTATCAAGTGTCTTAAAAAATTGAAGTAACAAGTTACAGTTGATCTGTTTTGTGCAAAAATTGAAGACCCATAAATCGGTACTTGTTCTCCAGATCGCTGTTATCCAGTCATTCACGCACTTGCATTTCGTGTCGATAAATGTGGATTTTCAAATGTTCCGGGGCTAGCTGTTGCATGTAATTGAAGCTGCTGCAGCCTCATCCCTGGTCTCAATTTCGCCTTGTGGTAGTCCCATTAGCCAATATTTAGCTTTAAGAATTTCACACTGGTTTGAGAGCATGCTTTTGAGATGAACTTGAAATGCTTGGCTACATGAATTATTTCATGCACAATTTTTTCTTGTTGTGTCCACTGCGTTGCTGTTTTCTTTTCCAAGTCAAACGCGTACGTTGGAAGCCTATATTACAAGTACGTTTTGACTTCCTAATGCATCCACCCCGATATGGAGTGGTATGAAAATACTTTTTCCACCTTATTTTGTCTTCCACTTTGTTAATTCGGTTACCTATCTCGTTCAAAGTAGTGTTCAAAATGGATTGCAAAAGCAACGCTCAAGGACATTTTTGAAACATCCGGTCAACGTTTTATTTTAAGATGGTTTCTTCACTTTGAACTTGTTTGCCATGAGTGGTAAGCTAACAATGGACGTTTTAAACTGTAGGCATGCGAAAACGGGTTGCAACAGTAAATTTTCCATGCGTGTTTTCCTGCGTGTGAATGAAATAGGCGTAATGGAAAGTTAAGGAAAGTAATAACGCTAAGTGCGGCTTCATTTGTCTGTTGTCAATTGCTTGTTTCCACGTATCAATGCCATAATACTCATAAATATCAACGTTTCGTGTAAACGCGAAAACTCAATGTCCACTTTGCACTTTTACTTCAACCGTTTTTGTATGTGCTCTTTATTGATTGTCTCCATTATTTTCAGACGTTAAACTCGTTAGGAAAGAACCATTTCACTTCCGCAGACAATGGAATTTCTTCAACTAACAAAACGCTTCAGCAACAGGTGAAATTTGTTCCGCTGTGTTTATACGAAGTTCAACTGCCATGGTCAACAAATACAAAATTAATACTCAGAAGTGAATCCATAGCTTGTTTTTATCGCTTAGGCAACAATGTGGCTACGTGAAAGTAGAAGTGTCAAAATCTCGATGTTTCAACAAATCATCAGTTTTCAGGCTCTTTAGCATCTATTTTTGCACGTGCATTGCTTAGCAGTCGACACCATTAGGTAGCACTTCTACCAATTCTTATCTTGTGCAGTAAGGCAACCTGATGGCTACCAGTTCTTACTTTTTACAATAAGGCAGGCAATAACAGCCAGTTAGGAAGGATACTCAGGATTGGGAGCGTTATTGAATTGCTGTTGCGGCTTGGCAACCGCAAGGTATCTGCCATTCATGCTTATCTTTCGTTGGTCTTCTGCAGTTTGGGATGATGTCCAAGCGAGGAACGGGCAAGACCGGAAATATCCAGCACTCCCAAGGGGTAAGGTTGGTTTATTGTTCGAGAGCTTTTGTCAAGCAATGTTGGCGTAAAAAAAACTGTTGAATCTTTTCAAAGCGTAGGGTGTACGTATGACTCTATGAGTGATCTTCTAGTTTTACTTTTCGTTTGAAATTCTATGTTTTCGAATGCAGTTTACAATACGCTCATTCCCTCTCGGATCTATGCTTTGATTTCTTGTTAATTGTGCAGCAAATTTCCCCGTATTACCGCCCAACTTTTGTTTTCATCCCAGTCTACAAGCAGTTGTCAATGCAATCCTTCTGACGCAGTGATTGCCTCAGTAAAAGTTCCGTAAGTGTAGTCAGATCAAGAAACATTTTGGCATTTTTGAAACAGACACAGTGTCTATATAACTAGCGTCATCATGAGAATCCTTAAAACATTCTTCATGCAGACATCGGTTTCAGTCCGATCACGGCCACTGACCTTTGTACGAAAAAAATACAATTCTTGTAGAAACCTACCAATAATTAACAGAACAACATATTCTCTACGTTTTTTTCTTAAACTTGAAATCTGAACAGCGTTGGCACTGGTTATGAATTTGGCATGATGTATTTATCTTATTTTGCTAATTCACATAATTTACCAAAAAGAAAGTTCCGCATTAATCTTGAAAGTTTATTTTACAAACGCAGCATAATCTTCCAAAGCAAAACAAAGATGTTAAAGAGAAAAAATTTAAAAGTCACAATAATTGTTGGTGTGTAAAAAAAAATCGTGTATTTACATCGCGTTATGTTGAGACCACATGTCGTTGTGTTCTGCAGCAACAGTCTTGTTTCAGAATCAGACTGGTGAATTCCAATGAATTTTTTCAGCGTGTTTTCAATTTTTGAAATCTCTTTCGAAATAGTTTTGAAAACATTGATTATGATCTATTTGGCTATCAGCTTCTTTCGAATGTCTGAAGTAGGTTACAGGCATAGATTTGCAACTTCTTTAGGATCCTGCTTCTTTCAATAAAGATAGGAGCTTATCTCTACAGGCAGTTGTATTGGGCGAACTCTACAATCCGTGGTAAATAGGCGGTGATGTTCCAGATAATCGATTTCAAAGCAGGAAACGCGTGATACTAAGATGTGTTAAGTTGCCTGTCGGCCAGTAGCCTGGTAATTTATAGTGGCATGCTGACAAAAGAAAATTATTCAGTTGATCTTGTAAGCCAAGAAGCTTGTCAGAAAACAGTGAAGCTCAAGGGAATCAACGTGATGCAACAGTTAGTGATTTCGCTCCATTTGTAAAGAAAAGTTATATACTTTATTGCAATATGCGCGCTGTATTTGTAGCATGGCTGTTTAAAAGATAGCCGGTATGAAACACTCTCAAGACTGCTGAAGGCGCATGAAATATGGATCAGGGTGGTTTTGTCAAAAATGTCTATCAACCACGCTTTTCACTTAAAATGCACAATTCTGATCAACCTCGAGTTGATGTCGTAAGATTTTTCAGTATTCAAAAACCTTTCAGAAAAGTAACTGCGCTTTATCGAGTGCAATTTCAGGCATTTGCAGCATGACCGACCTTGCTTGAATAACAATCAACAGCAAATATAGACCAAGTCGAAAAGCACGACCTCTGTATGCTGTTTTTCGACATTTTTTTTGCCTCTACCGTAACATAACGGTGAGCGTCAGCTCGTTGCTTCGCTGTCGTACTACATGTGAAGGTTGTCCTTTAAAAGATTTAAGAAAACAGCACACTCACACTTTTGAAACGCGGGAAAGCACTATCTCAGTTTTAGGAGTGTGATTTGTCTGACATTGTTTTCCGGCACTCGTATGTGAGGATGATCTCATCGTATGTGAATGCGGTTTTACGAGCATTTGTGTGATCCCGGTTATCATGAAGTTGATTCCAGTTGGTCGATAAAATATTTTTCTTCCAGCACCTGCTAAGATCCGTATGATTTCCGGTCGAGCATTTCTTTGGTTTCGGTCTTTATTTTGTCCGCGGTAATCTATGCAGTGTTTGGTTTGGAACATCGACAAAGTGTGCCTGCTTTCGTTCCCCTTTGTCATTATACGTTTTTCTCCCTTCTCCCAATGTGACCTGTTCTTCCAATGTAATTTGCTTTCCCCAATGCTGTGCATTCTGACTTCAGCGAGTTACGTGACGATGTAGTTGGCTTATTTTTGTCGCTCTTGAGCGATCGTTTGGAATCTGAAATGAACCACTGAATGAGCTATGCGGCCCAGTCGAAGGTTTAGTGCGGCCCAGTAAGTTTTTTACATACAAGAAAATGACAACCTGTCTTTATTTTGATAATCTTAAATTCGAAATCATTGGTTCAGTGGTGTTTAGTGCCTGTTTATCATGTGCTATGCACTGGTAGATTTCCACGTGTCCACTGAAACTTCGATGCAAAACGGATTTCTACTCATGTGTTCCCTTGCACTAAACTGATTTCTAATCATACCCTTGTTGTTCCACTAGCAGTAAACATGCGTATAGTATCACAGTTTGGGAGTGATTAAAAGTACCGTGCAGTCGTAATCATCAATCACAGTTCGTGTTCAAACGCTTTCAGCAGCTTAAACTTTGGTTTGCTAAAATGTAATGAAGTCATTCAGTGTGCGGCCCTCGAGATAGTGACATAATGTTTGGCCCAGTAAAGCATTTCGGTTGGACATAGCTGCACTAAATTTTAGTTGACGCCCAGTGTAGCAACTAACAGGCCCTTTTTGATATTCATCGCTATGCTGTATTCAGCTCTATTTCCTAGTTTTTTTGTTCGTTTTTTTCCTAATGCTTTTTATTAGTTTTCTAATGTTGAACTTCACCACTGATTATCATAATTTAAAAGACCTCTTGCTCCAGATCCTTCGCAAGCCTAGGTTTCTTAAAAGAGTGTGAAGCTGTCGGGGTTGGGAGAACAGTGATCGGGGTTTGTTGAAGCCTTTTAACCTCACAACTTGCGTGGTAAAACAAGTCAATCTTCTCAAACCCTTCGAATCGAGAGTCCTGTTACTTATATAGCATCTTATTTTGCGTAGAATTACACTTCTGGAGTGGGTCATCTTCCTCACTTGATTGACACACATCATATGCAAGTGTCGCATGGCCACGGACTTTCCGGAACTGGTGCTTCAAATGGCGGTCAAGTACAACTTCCACCAACAAAACTGCCCTCAGCCAAAGCTCTTGGTTTTAAGACTTTGGGGAACACAGGCCAACTTTCCTCTTACCACAACAGCAGGCAGCCTGGAGGTAACACTACGTTTCTGCGCATGTTGTGGTTTAAAATACAATGTTTTAAGATTCACATCTACTCTTACATTGACTCTACAAAAAGAGAAAAACGTACATAACTTAACCGCTGATTTTTCAATCCCAAAGAAAACTGAGGTTAATCGCAGTGACTCGTTTCAAATTGGTTGTTTAAAAGCTAGGTATGCACTGACAACCGGGTGAATGGCATAGCGATCACGTTCCATGGAAGCTGATAAGCGGGTTCGATTCCAGCTCGGGTCATACGGAAAACTTAACTAACGGTAATTGCGGTCTGTCGGGGCTCGTGCTCGGTGTTATTGGGTGAGTGGAAGCTAGGGAAAGGGTCACGCACGTTGCTTCCATTCACTTGTAGTGCAGCGTTCACTTTTAAAGTAACCGCATGGTACCTGGATCAAACAAGCGGCTACTTTCGTAAAAAGGATAAATGAGGTCGCAAGCCGCTCGTGGTACTACGAAGCGAGGGTGATAATGAAACTGAACCTGATATGGAATAGTACTGAAAAGTGGAGAGTTATAGCCTCAGGTAAATTTGGCTAAACTTAACATCATGACGTTTTTTGTACGCATAGATTAATGCAACCACTGTGAAATTACTACAAAAACTGAATGTCACAACCTGATCTGCTGTCGTTTGCAATTGCCAGGATCACTTTCCACCGATTTTCGCTTTTATTAGTTAATGTTTCCCCGAAACTGCGCAACAGTGAGTAAATCACAACTTTAATTGAGTATAAACCTTTCTAAATACAAAAAAACTTTATTGAAGATACAATTTGTTGCAACTTTGTCTAAGCTTAGAAATCCTTCTTAAGACTTGAAAAATTTGATAGTAAGTTTGTATTAAGCCACTTTGGTAAATAGTCTGAAAACGTTTTACAAAATCAGGATGTGTGTTCTTCCAGGATGTAGCAATAACGAAGGGTCGTAAACTAGTATTTCGTATTTGTTTCTAACAATTTCTACTATCACCATCAAGCGAAACGCATAAAGAACGTCGGAACATCGAACGTACTTCTTTAGGCGTGTACTTTCTGGGGGACAAGTGCAACCTTGAATAATAATTCACCATAAGCTGCAGGATTTACAGGTTTCCTCTTGAAAATAAAAACTATTGCAAAGAAACAATACCACCATTATATACAAGTGCATGTCACATTGGCAGGGTTGTTTGGAAAAGCACGCCACAATCGACACCACGTCCCTCCTTCGCAAGGAAGAGACTCGTTCGAGTTTTCCGGAGGAGTGGATGGCGTCAACACGCGTGAAAACGTTGTCGGTCGTGTTTTTGAAGGTCACAAACTGCCAATGAACCCTGAAGGTTTGTGAGGCGTTCAACTGCTTTTGGCGAGTAGGTGTGAACTGCTGTGACTTCTTGGCTGTTGAGCGGCATTAGGGCTGCACCAAGACAATTGAACTGCGACGTCGATTTCACATATAAAAAGTTTGAGAAACGGTGGAGTTAGAGAGTGATTTTTGAAGAGCAGGTTAAGATTGCATTTGAGCGCAATACCATTCGTACCACCCTTAAAATGGGCAAGAGCGAACACTACGGGATGACTATTATGAAGTGAAAGAGTTTTAGAAAGGCGTGCGGTTTGTGTCGCGAGGGAATTAATTTGGCCGTTTTAGTCAGCATTGTACTATGAGAAGGATTTTAGAAAAACACCTAACTTTTATCGTTGCATATTTCGGGCCTGCATCCGATACCCTCAAGTTTATCAAAAAAATGCACTTATCCTTTCGAATCCCACTTAGTCATGTAACATCAGATCGAAGTGAAGGTGCCACTACTGACAGGCAGTACACATGCGACGTAATTGTGACAAAGCACGGCAATTGTCATTATTATCTATGAGAATGACGTGAAGCCGTTGGGTATGGCTTCGAGGGCAGTTTGCAATGTTATCCAATCAAACATTCAAAACAAATGCACTAGTTCAATCGAGATTTAAGTTCCATGTGAGACTGGACGTTGGGTTGAGCGTTGATTTTGCAAGATTTAGGTGAGTAATCCAGTTGTTTTGCGATCTTCACCATGTATCAGGGGTTCTTAATAACTGTAATCCATGGATAAGCACTTTGAAAGATTTAATCTTTCAGATTTTAAAACAAATTTCGTTTCAGTAGTCATTCAATTTACTGCGTCATTCCCACATTTTCTTGTACCGTAAATAGGTCTCTCTAAAACCAGACGACTGTGTTGTTCGCGCAAACCGAAAACTTTTAAGGGTCTATGTTGTAAAAAGTTTAAGAACCCCTTCCATGTGTTAATAATCACCTTCATTGCCTAAAATTACGGTCAATTTCAGAGACAAACATTATTTCAAAAAGCGGAGTCAACGGAAATTTTATGCGAAGTAGTTGTGTTTTCCCATAGGAAGGCGCAGTTGCAGTGCGAATGTAGACAACCACTCTCACGCAAACAAAATTTTGTGTTCGCAAACATGCGCAGAGTCCGTGCGAGCGTTCGGTTCGCGGCTGACCACTTTCGAGCAAACCGAGATCCTGGATTATCCGGATGTCTGGTTTCTTGGTCTGGATGGGAAGAAAGTGCAGGGTGTCCAAGGTGCTCCGCAGAATTGTGGCTACGACGACGAAAATGGTTCCTACATCAAGGTGAGATGGAAAAGTAGCAGGAAAATATTTGATGTGCTTGGCTGTTGGTTAATGTTGGGGACATTATTTTACTGTCCCTTTCTCGAATTCTCAATCCCACCTCCCACAAAAAACACTTTACTTTTATAAAATTAAACATATCAGTTTGTTTTTTTCTTAACTGTGATTGAGAAACACGGCATATGGTATGGGCTTCAAGTGCACGAAAATACAGAAACGTAATGCAATTGCTGTGTTCAAAATTATCGCAATTCAAAATCGATGTGAAAATTGCATATAGTTTAAAAATTACTCTTGGTACAAAGGTTTTTAATCAACTGAGAAGGTTTTTTCTACATGCGATCCTCTTCCCGCTGTGGTTACCAAGCGTGTGGTTATATTAGTTAAATCATGGAGCAGTTGATACTGACGGATTTTAGTTTCGTACATTTTGCGATCTGTCGTCATTTTTGAAAATCTTGTGGTTTTCGCGCCGTAAAAAAACAGAGCTGCATTACAGGTACTGCATGACCACATGATGTACCGGTACGAAGTACTGGAGGTCATTGGCAAAGGCTCCTTCGGGCAAGTGGTCAAGGCTCTTGATCACAAAACGAACACGCTCGTGGCTGTGAAAATAATTAGAAACAAGAAACGGTGAGTTGCCAGTTGCAAAACTCCGCTCCTGTGTTCTGCAACGCTGCAGATCCCGGTTAACAGCTTCTTTATGCTGTTCACACTGACTTTTTTCGGTTATGTTATTCAGTGGCGTAAACAGTTTCCATTCCGCTTTAAGACAAGTTTTGGAATAAGTTATTTTTGACGATATTTTTGTGATTACGGTTTGCAGTTCAAGGCACGATATTAATTAAAAGTACTTCAGTGAGAACAACAACAACAACAATTTTATTTTTTTTACCTCAACGCAAGTACACTTAACAATACAGACGCAGTAAGGCCGGGAGGCGGCGAAAAGACACTTCGGTCATCCCGTCTGCCACCACCCAAATACATGTTGTCAAAGACCCTAAACGAACGCGCTCAAAGGCCC
>JGI24158J21664_10001198_pt1 | contig 28326 bp, 13 predicted proteins | sample Ectturendosymbi3_FD_21664 | JGI IMG/M metagenome (IMG submission 21664) | reverse complement strand
CACGGTGAACGAAACATGCAAAATTAACCAGCGATATCGCTGCAGCTGAATGTGCAAAGCAAAAGCGACGAGACTTTCAGCAGCCCACAGATACTAAAATAAAAACAGTTCAGGCACTCAAAGAAAAATCCTTGGCATTTAAAGCAAATCCAGGATTCTCAAGAAAAACAAACAGAAAACAAAGAAGAAACCACCACTCCTGGAGAAAAACGAGATACTCAAGAGACACACAATAGTTCGGTGAAAGCTCATGACAGCTCATACCGATTGAAGAGTTCGCAGCATCCGATGGCATATACTGTACTTTGATGAACTGCATGAAATGCGCAGCACGATAAGGTTTGTTTATCGCGCAAACGTCAGGAGATCAGAAGCATGACAGAAGGGAGACGAAAACGTCATTGCAGCATAAACGACTATAACGCCGGTTCAAACCAGGGGCAGATCCAGGGGGGGGGGCAATTGGGGCGATCGCCCCCGTAAAACATACGAAAGTAACTTTATTCACCATGATTTTGTACAATTTGGAAAACAGCATTCACGATATACGGCCATTTTGCCGTCAATTGCTTTGTCACAGCAACGTTGTGAAGTATACTTCATCTCTCGTTCTGCAGTGAACCCGTAATGAAACTTGACTACCCAATTTTACTGAAATCTCCCCCCTAAACTTACAGGCTGGATCCACCCCTGGTTCGAACTAGCTTTAATCAAACATTGGGACTTTTTCACACTCATAACCGACAAAGTGTGTCATTCTTGTTAAGTCTGTTTCAAATACCGTGCTATAGTGCATGCAAGTTGAAGGAATGCACGAAGGGTAATAAAAGCAGGCAAATAAACCACATCGGACATAAAGAGCGCGATGCACACAGGCGCGTAGCCAGGGGGGGCAATTTGCCCCCCCCAATTCCGAAAGCAGCACTAACAATTTTCAGGTTAATGAAGCTTTTGATGTGTAAGCCAAAGAAATGCGTCAGTGCAAATCAACGAAAGTGCTTAAACCTATTCTACTTCAACATGCAGTCGAACCTGATCAAAACAGTATGGTTTGCCAACTGCCCGTGATTAATCAAACATTGTGCATAATGTAAATGCTGGAGAATTCATGCCATGGCTGACCTTTAACTGAGGTCTAAGCTTCGTGTGAAAGTTGATGATAATGAAATACAAACTTGCATATACCCCCACGGCCGTCGGAAGGATTTTTTTCAGGGAGGGGCAAATAGTAAATTTTCCAGGGGTAGCCAAAAATATTTTTGCAGGGGAAACCAAACGTGGCAAAATTTTATTTTAACCACTCGAAACCAAGAAAACACCCATTTTAGCAAAAAAATTGTTAGGAAAATGTCAAATATCAAACTGCCCGTCCTTCCGGCGCCCATGTATACGCGCTTGTTACACTAACCGAAAGTAAAACAAGGAGTAACGCTTTTCTTTGCTGTTTTTGGAGCACCAGCTCGGTGTATCCCACCAAATGGAAATGCAAACTTCATTCAAGACAATCGCAAACATTCCTCTCTGATAACTCTGGCATGCTGCAGATACTGCATGTTTTTCCCTTGACTGCAGCATCAGCCCTAGCTTTAAATGAATGTCGTATATTTTTGTTTTTGTACAGTTTCGCAACTAAATGAATGAATATGGCGGTGATATACATTTTATATGCTTTGAAGCTCAAGCCTTGGTTAAGAAGTAATTCAGTTTCAAAGTCTTCCTTATTACGCTATTAAACCACAGATACTGTTTAGCAGCAACAGCATTTATTCTAGATATCTCGTTGCGATGGCATGTAGACCTACTATGACAGTTCAATCGCAAATATGTGGAGCCTCAACGGTTTCATTAATAATCTCCCATTACCTTGCCGGGGTGTAAAACAACAGTTTTGTCAAGTAATCAGAGTCCCAACTGTACATAGTCTGAAAGTGTTACAACTTTCATCTGATGTTACCTGCGACCCGATCCTACGGTAAATTTGAAAGCATTCAGCTGTAACGCGAAGAGTTAGCAGAAACATGAAACGAAAGTAGAAAGATGCTTTTTATTTTGTAAGTGTTGAGGCCATTTAGCCTACTTATTTAGATAACTTGCAATCTGTTTTCTCGATAAAGCGCATGTGACCAAAATGAAACTAAATTGAATTTTTCCTAGTCGATTGGATTTTGTTATTTAATACCAATGGATCTAAAGAAAGGCTTCAAACTCTTAGTTCCCGAACTTTTTTCAGCACGACGCAGATCTAAGTTTTGTGAACACTTCGTGACCCAAGCCTCAAACAACGTATGATAAAAATACTGATTGTGTGGATGATTTTTGGCAGCAAGTTTCTAAGTTGGTTTTTAATCTCAGCAATCTACTCTTTTCTCAAGTATCTACGCTACAGGCAGACAAGCCATGGTAACGTTGAAAATCTGTAACTCCGGGTTGGATCGCCTCTGCGCGACCCATTTTTTGACCCCTCCCACCCTTCTTTGGGTTTTGATCCATATTGAGAACCACTGGGCTAGATCAATTAACCAAGCGTTGTGTTAAGCTACGGCGACAAGTAGGCCTATTTCTTAACTTTTTGCAGAGCCGTGGTCGTGGCTTCGTTTTCGCAAATACACAACTGTTTTCACTCTGCGTACTGAGTGGGTCAAACATCCGGGGGCTTGTTTAGGGGGCATGTAAAACTTTCCCCAATTAAAAAATTTTCTTTACAATAATTGTGAATTTTATTGTTAACTCTTTTAAGCTAGATAGGTAAATACGTAATTGTTTACGAGAAGCAGGCTTAGTGCAGGCAGCGTACAAAATGCTACTGCAGTCGCATTTCATAGCGTTTATAATGACTTTAATGACATAAAATCCAACTATTTTTCGAACCCGTTGAGGGACTTATCAGTCGTTTACATTATCAGTTGCATACGTCAACCAGTCGCTCAAGAATTGAACATGATCCAGATCTTATATGCGCGCACGTTTTGGAGACCTATTTCGGGAGTCGGTGTCTTAGAGCAGGGGTCTCCAAACTGCGACCCGACGCCATGTCATCCGGCGCGCGAAGCTATTCATCCAGCCGCAAAGACATTTTGTGAATAATGAAAAACTAATATATTGACGAAAAATTTGCTGATTTGGTAGACTGCAACATATCTAGAGACATACGTAAGATGTCCGGCCCTCGAACTGTTGTGCAAGAGCTTAAGCGACCCTCGGACAAAAACGTTTGGAGACCACCTCGACTGAACGTGTGTTGGTGTACATCGGAAGCGGGTAAATATAAAAAGAATATAAACAGCGCAATCACAATGACGGCCACGATGACTCCTTTCTCAACTGCAATATTGGCTGAAAAAACGCATACTGCAGAACTAGCATTGAAAGCATCGAGATTTTCACAAATGCTCTCGCAAGAAAGTTTTACAAGCAAATGTTGACTTTCATTCAAAGTAGAAACTTGGAAATTTACGAAAAACAAACTTTTAAAACTTGTCAATTCAATGAAAGTAGACTTTCTATTTGCCGGCTTAAATCTGAACAGAATTATTCAGAAAAAGAAGTTTCAGGAAAAGCACATTTTATGGATGATGCTTTAAAAACAAGGGGTATTACATAAATAAATGTTGAGACTTGGTTGTTGTTTGCCCCACCTATCAATACTTCTGGCTACGCGCCTGGATACACAGAGGACGTACATATTTTTAGTGACTCGCCGTTATAAAGCACGCGCGATTGAGCTTTCAAGAGGGCCGCAACGATTTACCTCAAGCTTTTTCAAAAGCTTGCTGCAAACCTTTGTCAAAGATATGTCTCGATATGTCTCAGTAATACGCAAATAGTCTACAGTGAGGGAAAACTTTCGTGCGATATAATCTTCATTGCTCTGTTCCACTGCAGGTACGACTTGCATCAAAGGTAGCCGCGTTTGAACGAACAGTTGTGATTGCTTCGGAAACATGTTATGTTGTAAATTGGTTCACAACATAACGTGGCTGCGCATATTTCAGATTCATTAAAAACCGATTGAGAGAGTCCGATCACGCAGGCCTCTCGACTAAAAGAGCATTTGCGATAGACGCTTACAAGTGGTTGCTGGAGCTTGACCCACCCAAGCAAATACTTGTGCTGACATCACTTTTGCTTGATGGGCAAAGGTTGGTTCAAGAATACCATTCATTCCATACAGCGGTGCGGTGCCAAAAAAGAAGCGGGGAAGCGCTCAATCAGCCCAAACATACGACTTGCTACAGTCGACATGGAGTTATTCTTTTGTCGAGCTCATATTGGAAAATGACAAGAACAACGGTGTTTTGGTTATGTGGAGAAATAAGGCAACGCCGTAACACCTTCAAAAAAAGTAAGGAGTGTGGCGCACACTCGCGTTTCCCACCGGTTATACCACTGATCACAGGAGTCAACACCACATACCTGAAAACTTGCGGAGATCCTTGAAAGAAAAATCGACAGGCGGTCCATCGCGAACGACCTCATCGTCCTCATCAGGCTGCATTGTCGCTAATATTTCTCCAATGCTATATCTAAATACATTCAAAAATTGTAGTAAAAATTCAGGTAATCTTGGCATGACACGTCTTGTTGAAATGGTTAGCGAGCAACGATCATGATGCTTTACCGGCCTTACCGTTTCGAAGTTATACTTTCCACGTCATAGTTCAGGTAATTTTCCGGTTGTGCAACCTTCAAAGGCATTTTTATTTGCATTACAAAATGTAATATCAAGCCAACCAGCAGTGATTCTAGAAACGCTTTAGAAAATCGAAAAATATCTAGAAAGACGGCAAAGCATAAGCAATGAGCTTTGCAACGCGTAAAGCAGATGTTGCTTGTGAGTTTAGGAAACACAATTGTGGTCAGTCTTAAGTGCCCACAGATAGGGTGCAGCGATGCTGCTTCTATACACTAGGCACAGTTTTATTCATAACTGGATACAAGTTGTTTTTTTTTAAATCGAAACACAATGACACTGCATACAGTAAACATCGTGTTTTTTTGCAATGACGAACGTGTATTTACGAAATGCTGTTACACCTCATCTGTTTCTTAAAGTTGTTTGTTTTAAGTAAAGCGCCCACGCATTGGGCGCTGTAATTAAACGAAGTTTCCGTTATGATATATCTCGAAACTTGAAACTTTTTCACTCACTGCCTGTGTTAAAAAAGTCACCACTTTCATTTCTTAACGCATTCTGCGGAGTCAAGCTTATGATAAAAATAAAAAGTGCAATTGAAGTCGGAGTATGCACTTGGCTGCAAAAAATCAGCTTCTTAAACTTCAGGCAGGGGGACACGAGAGAAGGATGTCGCTATTTCACTGCCACCACCCATTTGACATTACGCGCATTCCAAACCTCGACTTGGTTTCCATGTGGAGTTTAGCACTTAGCAGTGTTTAACCGCATTGGTCGATAGCGCGTAAATTTCTCTTATGAAGCAAAGCAAAGTGTTAATGTAAAAGTGCCAGTAACCCAGCATATGATGGATTTGCTTGTAAGTCACTTAACGCGTACGATCCGCCACAAGCTTCCTGCATCAGGATGTAATTAACGACTGTTATTTCCACAATCAACTTCGGTGAATCTACTGTGACCAAAAAAAGTCGGACAACAAGCGTCAAATTTATTTGCCCATTGGTGAACTAGCAAAATACGCCTGATCGATGATGAAGATTCGCAGTTACCCGTCATGATATACGCAAAACACGATTGATGAAATGCACGCTATACCATCGTGTTTCCACGGAAAATCTAAATAGTCCCAAACTCTAAAATGTTGGCCTAATTACAGTATGATGTGAGAAAAACGCCACTACAAAGCATATTTATGCTTTCTGAACGTCACTGTATATGCACGCTTATTGCATATCAAATGCATGCTCACTGCACCTTAAGGTTCAGGCCACGGAACAAAGCTTTAAAAACGGTTGTTTCGCAAGTATAGCCTGATCTTTCAAACTCGTAAAATGTGCGCATGAGCGAGATTTCGGCCCGTTGAAGTGAGTAGTGCTTGGTACCAAATACGAGTACCTAAATTTGTTTGTCTAGCCCCCTTTGGAGTTTACATTGCAACGTGCTTATCAGGTTCAAGGTACGGCCTTGCTGTTACAAAACCATTGGATTGAGCCTATGCAATGTTCCCTCTAAGACGATTTTATACCTAGCAATCGTTTGTTTTAGTGAGCATAGTGACTTGAAGGCTGAGCTAACAGAGTTCGAAATGAACTACAAACTTTTGAATTATTAGCATAAGTATAAAAACTTATCAAGATACGAGCGAAGTACAGAGTAAATTCAAATAGCTTCTTGTTTCCGTGCTTTTCCAATGTTTTGGAATGTTGCACGTGCGCGAGAATGAGACTTCACCGTTCATTGAGACAAATGAGCTATTATCTCCAAGCCAGTATGGATTTCGAGAAGGGACATCTACCGAATTAGCTATTAATGAAATATATAACTTTCTCTCCATAATTTAGATCAGGGTCTTGTAACTTGTTCAATATTTTCAGATCTCTCCAAAGCATTTGATACTGTGAACCATCAAAAACTTTCAGAAAAGCTAGAAAAACAATATGGTATTAGAGGATTGCCATTGAAATTATTTGAAAACTACTTAGCCAATCGAACACATTTTGTAAGTATCGCGAATATTCAATCACAAAAAGCTGGTATAACATGTGGTGTTCCACAAGGCTCAAATCTAGGGCTTTACTTTTCCTCCTCAATGTTTTGATAATAATCATATTATATCCAAAGTTGAGATGTTAAATACTACGGAGTAAAATTTTATAACAAGCTATCCTGGAACTCGCACATAGCCCAAGTCATAAAACAAATATCAAACGCCTGTGGAGCTCTTTCAAGACTTAGACATTACCTTCCCATTAATTCCTTAACAACGGTATATTATAGTCTAGTCTACTCTCACCTTCAGTATGCAATAAGTAGTTGGGGATCAGCATCAACATACTTACTTAAAACAATAAAAACAATACAGAATAAAACTATAAGATTGATTACATTTAGTTCATATAGAACAAATGCTGAAAAACTGCATGTACCGCTCAAAAGTTTAAATCCTATTGACATTTATAAGTTACAAATAGCAAAATTGATGCATCAATTCAAGCATGGCTGTTTTACCATCTGTTTTTAACAATTTATCCACAAAGTTGGACAATATACATTCATACAATACGAGTCACAAAACGTCTCAAGAATATATAGTTCCTATAAAAAGATTGACGACTAGCCAAAGATCTCTTGCTTACACTGGAGTTAAGATTTGGGGATCTTTGGATCAAAATTTTAAAGAACAACCTTTCCATATTTTCAAAAAGAATTGCAAGTTACACATCCTAAACCAACATTGACCTGCTCAATCATATGCTAACTTTATTATTCCTCATAATCATAACAAATCTTTCTCATGGTACAAACCTTAAACCTGATTAATATAACGCTATTTTACCATTGGGCTAATGGGGGACCTAACTAGAAATCCACCTGGTTATATTAGGTACCGCGGGAAAATGCAAATATGATTTTGATTGTATTTCTATTCATGAGTTTGCTTGTTTATCTTATCTTGTTTATTTGCGAGTTTTTTGTGTTTATGTGTTTATTCTCGAATAAATGAACGAATGAATGGTGCTGCGCATTTGCGCAGATGCGCACCTTAGAAGGAACACTGCTCCGAAGCAACCTAACATGTGACGCCAAACCGATGCAGTAAACACAAGAAAGAAATGCTGGATTGAAAATACTTTTGATTCACACTTCCTTCAATTTTGAAGTGGATTGCAAAGATTCGGCATATTTTCGTGACTTTCTTTGCGGCTGTGACCCTTCACAGAATCACACATTTTCACCTTCTCTTCAGCAATTTCAATTTTTTAAAGCTGCTTTTAGTCACTTTCCAAGTATATTGCCAGTGTCAGCGATAGTCAAAACCTTTATCGCTGCATAGGAATTAGATATCAATAACAACGGCTTTCTACTTATTGTCACAGGCAATATGATGCTACTTTTACTTTCTTGCGAATAGNGCGTGACGAGCTGTTGTCATGATGACTGTGCGATACTTCATGTCATTGCATGTTACTACCAATNTAACAAAAACAAAGAAACTCTGATTTGCTTCTTTAGTTGGGCGTAATTTGGCAATAATACTGTTGCAGGGGCGTAACGAAGGGGGGGCAAGGAGGGAACAATTCGCCGGGCGTTGAATCACTATAGGGGCGCCGAATGACTGTGGAGGGTGTCGAAAATTCCCAACAATGTCNCAAGTACTTCCTTCAATACAGTACATTTGCTTCCGAAAGATCTCCCAGGTTCGACCATGGGGGTACNACACTTGCTTCTTGCCCCGGGCGCCATCTAACCTCGTTACGCCCCTGTACTGCTGAACACTTTTTGATCTGTACTTCTCCACGAAGCTNGCATGATTCANGCTAAACCACTTTTCATTTACTATGGAGTTTCAATTTATAATTCAAACTGCAAACTGCAAGCTTTTGGTGAGTTGGTGCTTCAGTGTGTCGAACGCCACCTAAAACAAACGAGATTCCTTGTCAACAGTATTTTCAAAGCACTGATAAACTGACGAACGGTTTGGTCAGTAGTGTCTGTGCTGTCAAACATGAAAACTTATATAGGTTTCAGAATTTTCATAGACTGCATATTTTGCGCACCGTTATTTCAAAGCACCTGTTCTAAGCAGCAAAACGCAACTGCAGACGCTTTTTGATAAGAGTTCGTTCGATCTGATTGCCTGGCATGCACCACCGAACATGTCTGAACGTTGTTTGTTGTAAACAAACTTCAGCAAACAAAAACCGAATGCAATTAGAGACTCAAGCAACGCAAACACTGAGCTATTTTACAGCATCAAGTTCCAGTTATACACTAACGGCATCAAGACACCAAAGGGGTGACAGCCAAACCTGATTGCTATGTGTTTTACTAGGAAATCAATATCGCTTCCGCGATGCATCCTCAGTCCAGCAAATTGCAAGCAAAAGCTTAGAAATGAAATGATGAAGTAGGTAAACCAAAGCAAGTCTTAGAGGAAGTACACAGACTAAAGTAACAAGCACACACTATGCCCATACAGCTACTATCATCAAAACCTAAAAACAACTAACGCCAATTACATAGCGGCTGACAGCGAGCAGCCCTGGGAATCAGTCACTCAATTGACCACACATTGCTCAGTAACATCAGATGCTAAGTTATTTAGAAGTGACATTACGAAAGCATTTTTTATGTCAGTGCCGATACACAGGTTTTGTTAGACTGAAAAAACGAACAGTAAGAAGATAGATTTGGGTCGGGAGGTTAATTTTACAAATTCGTCAGCGAAATTTACAAAAAAGATAGAAAACACACAGCGCAGCATTCATGCCATCATAAACTGCTTTTAGTCGAAACCAGTGCGCGAATGGTGGTGCGAAATCCATCTGTCAGTGCTTCTTGCTCCAGAGACAGTGTCTACAAAGATTAATCGTTCCGTTTTTAAAGGTTATCATAAAAAAGTAACGCTTGGTTTCGTCCCTTGTTCCCCTTGTTTTTCCTTGACATTAAAAGTCGCATTGTAATTTTTGCTCTCATAGTTGTGGCCAGTGGCCCTTTTTAATAACAAGCTCGATTGCAAAATCTGATGTTCACACTCAAACTGAACAAACGGGGATGGTAGTTATTTTGAACAGCTTACTGCTTTTCTGGTGTGAACCACAATTTTTTGTATCCAGCAAATAGATGCATACGTTTGCCAAATCCAATCACGAGGGATGTGCCGATTTTTCAAGGTGCCCCAAGTTATGGCTTCTGTGATTGTGAGTGACAGAAACTCTACGAGAGAAGACCGTTGTTCATCGTAAAACGTTTTTCTTTTCGGGAGAGAACGAAGCTCAAAGAAAGAGGATGTTTTCTATAAGAGAAGGCCATTTGTAAGGACCAAATTCATAAATTTCTGCTCAGCAAATTACGTCAGACAGAGCGATCCTCAGCACATCTTTACCAGTCGAAGGTAGGACTTTTCAGTTGTCGCCGATCTTTGCCTACAGCCGGAAGAGGGGACCTCCAACACTTAGGTAACCTGGAATGATTTCACCATGGAGAAATGAAACTGAGGATCCGAGACTCAAATAGCTGGTGGACGTGACCGAACCAGCACACGTGCCTTTTCTGAGATTGCTAGAAAGGTACAGTAACTACTCTGTAAGTCTTTTTTTCATTCCTGATGTTGTCCGTCCAAATGAGACTGAAGATACTGCAAAGGTATCGCGTTTGAATATTATATTCATCTGTTTTTTTCCCTGTCGCGTGTGTGTTGGCCAAGTTTTAGAGTTATACAAAAGACTGATGTGCAAGTTGACTGGAAGTCATAGCGTCTTCAGCTTCACTGGACTGTCATCTTTCTCAAGAGAACAGTCGTTCAACATGAAAGATGCAAAATACATGGAATGGTCAGCTTGGTCCCGTATTACAATCACTTTTCTAGTGCAAATGACTAGAGCAGATGTTCTCAACACAAGGCGCGTGTTCTCAAGGTTACACGCCATTGTTTAACAACTGGCACGTGAGCGATTATGTTCAAGAAAACAGCGATTTTGCTATTAGGTGCAGATCAAAATAATTCGCGTCTACGCCGTGATGATTCAAATCAGCAAGTTTATTCACACGCGACGAACTGCTGTCAGAAACTAGCAAATAACCAGCCGTGGCGTTCCTTCCTGATTTTGCAGTTTGCGACTGCATGAATATGGTTCAGGATTCTGTGAAATGAAATACGTTGGGACGCATTACCAATCGAGCTGGACACCCCACTAAGAAAAAACGTACAGGCGGTACAAGGGTCGTTCCTTATGAGCTGCTTCACTAACATAAAGCGATTGCTAAATGGTCTCCGCACAGCAGACCATGATCAATTAGATGCTGGTTTTGGCGCGTACACCTTGCAAAGTTGAATAAAATGTCATCGCAGTCGGTACGCAAGAATGCTCTGTAATAATTGTTATCATGGGCGTCGGATGGATTTTTTCCAGGGGGGGAGGGCAGTAGGAGAATTTCCCAAAATTTTTTCCAAGGGGGGCTAAAAGTGATGAAATTTGCTTTTTACCCCTCGAAATTGAAAAAACAGCATTTTTTTGCTCATAATTTCAAAATCCAGGGAGGGCCAAGTCCTCCCCCCCTTCCGACGCCCATGATTTTTATCAACTATTGCANACATGATAGAGTGCTGCGAAATACCAATATCAAACAGGTCAGAACCACGAAAGNAGCCTTGATTAGCACTACTTTTCAGCTCAATCGGTTCTGACAAGTCATTTTCTCGTTTTACTAAAGAACAGCTGACTTCATCTTGTAAAACTTGTTTTTTTCTTCTCACACATTGCGGATAAAAAGCATGNATATAGGCACTTTTGTTAATATGTTAAGACTGGGTAGCATCTTTTTCATTTTCGCTTTCATTTATTTACATATTTTTGCACACCATGTAGTATGTACCATTTTTGGTCTATTATTTTGTACGGTAGACAAAAGGTGGTGAAAAATTTAATACTGTTTTACATTCCTGAAGAAAACAGGTGCAGTTTAAGTGGCCTTGTCTCTCAACCTTTGGGAAATGTATGCTTAAAATGTACTTTTCATCGACTAAAGAGCAATGTCCGCAAATCCGCGCGCATGCACGATAGTTCTAGTTCGGAAGTCATTGGATGGAACTGAAGCCAAGTAGAATTTTGATTAATTGTTCTTGCAAGCGAGAAAACAAGTAATATCTATATTCAAAGACGTACCACAGTACCGGTTGATTTTGACAATATCGATTCTATAAAAGTTACTGACACCCAAAAACTAACCATTTGGCGTAGCACAGCACCAGTTCGTTTGCTGGGCGAAATACTTTCGAAGTATTAGAATTACTTTGAAAGCTGTAGTCATTGTAACAACTGGGGTCGTAATATTCTGCAGGTGTTGTAGACTACATTACAAAGCTATACCAGAAGCAAAATCTGATCTTCAACAAAACTAAGCGAGGAAACTCCAAGTGGTGCATCTTTAACCGTGTTGCGTTAACAGTGACGGGAAACAATGAACAAATACCAACGAGCTGTGGAAATGCTGAAATCCTAATACTTATGCGATTAAAACCAAAAGTACTTTGCGCTGGCCTAGCATCGCTATCTTCTTTTGCCGCTAATTGGTGGTTGTTGATAGGTAGGCAAGTATACCACACCCGTAACAGCTTTCTTTCACAGAAACGGTACCACAGGCAGTCGCCCGAAAACGGATTGCTCTTATTCGATCCGTGCCAAGCCAGCCCAAGCTGTGATGAATGCACACATTTGTACTAGACTTAACTGCTGCCTTAGGTGAAGCGGCATAATCCAACCACATCAAGTAAAACGTGCTTTGTTTTAGAACGAATCACTCTAGTTCCATCAGCCAGTTGTCTAAAAACAACTTCAACAAAAAAGAAAACATGAGCCAAAATCCTCCACTAAATGCGTGCAGAAGAAGGTTTTAGCAATCCGGTAAAATACATTAACCTGCCATAACTCACTGCTTCATTCAACTAGGCAAGAGAGATTTTTGCCTGTTTACATCTTTCAGCTGATTGGATTATACAGGTAGCACAAGCGTAGCCTGGTCTCTGAAAACAGCACAAAGCAAATAAGCCATGCCCACATGCAGCTTACGTTTCAAAGCACTTTCTACACAAACCATTTGCTCACCTTGTCAGCGGACTCCTTCTTCAAATAGGCTGAAAACCTTGTTCTTCCTATTTACAGATAAACATCAAAAACTTGTTGGATCTTGAGCACAACTTCAGCGCCGCTTGTACAACACGCAAATGTCGCTACGGGTTGTCACCAGACAAAAGGGAGCACAGCAATAGTTCTCGCGACGTTTCATCGAGAGCGTGTCGGCACAGCAAAGAAAGGATGGCTTGACCAGCTGAAACCATATTTATGCGCCTGTCAAAAATACAAGCACGTTTAGACAAGTTGGTGTAGCAGCAGCGAAGTTACATGTTGAAAAGATACAATTTCGCAAAGGAAGAACAAAGCAAAGTTTGGAGATGAACAAACTGACAGTTGCGATAAATCAGTTTTATGTTCAAAAATGTCATTCGCAAGACCACATTGGCACTGAACAACCACACGATAACATCTGGTATATTAAGACCCTTTTGCTATTTTCCCTTCCTCTTAAGCGCTATTAGCAAACCCCGCTTGGACCTTGTGCATAAAACTCTTATGGTATTTGTGAACGCTACTCTGCAATGGCGTAAGCTTTGCTAAATTAATTGTTTTTAGTTTTAAAGCCTATAGGTTCTTCTCCGCGCGCTTAGATACGCCGAAAGTTCTTTGTGTCGCAACAATCGAGTCACGTGATTTGTGGATAAGGTTACGAAAAGATAAAATCAGGAATCCCAAGCTTGACTCTGAAACCAAAGCATCAGCGTCAGAAAACGTGAGCGCTGAACATAACATGCCGTCCATACAAAACTTACACCTATTCGAATGTAACAAAAGGCGGCCAAATGCAGGAGTTTGGAAAACATGCTTGCTACGAATTTGGTAAAATCGTATGAAGATGTTATTTGAAAGAGAAACTACAGATTTATGTATACTTCCGCAATCATATCGATCCGAAGCCAGCACAGTGAAGTGCCGCTGCAGACATAACGCAGGGAAGCATTCGGGTTATGTGAGTTCACGCTCGTGAACGGTTTTGTCTTGCGGTTGTATTTTCTTTTTGTCTTGTAAATAGCATCAACCATTGTGCATAAGCTATCTATTGAGATATACTCGTATGTAATAGAGTCCTGCGCGGGTTGAAATTTTTTGTCCGCTCCCGCCCGGCACCCGCAAAGTTTAAACCCGCCCCATACCCGCAGAAATTTGAGAAATTTGCCCGCCCCCTCCCGCAGGCCTTCCCAACCCACACTGCACTGTTTCCGTCCCAAACCTTCGCCTGTCACGGAAAACCACTAACAAATCATGCAACGTGTTTCGGCGCTAGTCGCAATTTATCCAGTGGTTTATTTCAAAGCCAACGGAAGTCTTGAAAAACACTGTAAGGTAATAAGATGGAACCTTGTCAAACTTCAGCGCTTCTTTCTCAGAACACTGTTAAAAAAGTATGTCATTCACTGAGTGACTCTTTTAAATTTGCTCTTCTGGTATTCACGACATGATCATCGATACTATGTAACAATCGTTCATTAAAAGTTCTGTTTGCCATTACGCAGAACGTATCTCACTGAGGCCTGGAAAACTCCACTGTGGTCTCGCCACCACCGGAGAATGTCTTTACACCAGCTATGTCAAACCCAAGGCCTGCATGCGGCCCAGGAAGCTTTTTATTATTTGGTATGTACAATACAACGACAGCATGACTTTTTTTGTAATCTCAAAGTCGACATTTTCGATGCAATGGTTTTTCGTGTCTGTTTATCATGTTCCACGCATTGGTAGATTTCCACGTGTCCAATCACGTCTGGGGGTGCAAAACTTATTTCTAGTTTTCTGATTTTTACTAATGTGTCCCTCTGTACTAAATTTATTTCTAACTACCCTTGTTCTTCCATATAACAGTAGCACTAAATTTGCCAATAACATCAAAGTTTGGGAGTGATTAAAAGTACCATACAGCCGTCGCCATTGCAGTTGTTCAGATGGTCTTAGTGGCTTTCAACTAAATTTGTCTTTGGAAAGATGAAAGTAAGCCATTCAATGTGCGGCCCTCATGAAGATACTGAAAATATTTGGCTCAGTAGGGCATTTCGGTTGGCATAGCTGCTTTACACTTTCGTGACACAAGCTCTCTGTAGCATAAATTATTTTGCCCGTGTCACTTTCACAAGCATTTAGTCAACATTTAGTAACCCGCAGAAAAAATCTCTTTGTCCCGCGCCCGGCCCGCAGCAAGTTCAACCCGAGCCCGCCCCGCAGCCGCACGCATAACTCCGCGGGTTCCCGCATCTGCCCCGCAAATGCAGGTGCCCGCAACCCCCACGCGTTAACCCGTCTCGCGCAGGACACTAATATGTAACACATCTGCTTCGGAAGCTTTGAATAAACGGTCTTGGTTAGCTGTGAAAATGTAAATCCGACCTGTATTCCTAATTTGATACTGTGCGACCGCATGTAGCTTCAGACGTTCAAAAAAATTTCTCTTATTAGACATGACATACCGGATAAACCATTTCTGGTCAACCATTTCTCCAAATATTTGGTTGCAGTTATGCGGTCTATTATCTTGAACAATTTCTTTCAAATGACATCTGATTTTTTGCAGTATGAGTAGAAACAACCGAAAATCTCAAAACGTTATAAGTTAAATATTTCATGCTTTTATCCAATATTAACTTCAGCAGAGGCGCTTCTCTATAACATCAAATTTTGTCAGTTTGTTTGGAACAAATATAGTTGGGTTCCTGCAACCGCAATTCACGCAAACACCTATCCAAGCCGAACTTCCTCGATAGCAGACTTAATCTGGCAATTAGATTAAAGTAGGATTAAATAAGGTCGTAATAATTTATATGTTCACCTAATACTGTAATTTCTAGGGTGCGACGATGTCCAGGTTTAGGAAAAGCAACCGCTGTCCTTTCTTGGAGAAACATATATCTCGACACAGACTTAATTTGTTTATGGTGGCAAGGGACATGAGAACGTTTGTTTATTCGTGCTGACAGATACCGTGATAACGTTTCATTAATGGCATCAGGTGCTGTGATAACAGCTTGCTTTTGTTTACAGTTGCTCTAAGCTAAATGATGAGGTGGCAGGGATTTTAGGAAAGGGTTTCTGTAGAAGGCAAGGATGCGCAGTGTATTTTAACGCGACGTGCTTGTGCTTCAAATCAAAACCATCTTTATTTCGCTGAAAACCAACAACCAATCTTGGGCCTAGTTGCGTCATGTTACGCCGCATGCCATAGGCAGTGCAAATGAATTTCATGGTGAATTTAGGCTCCTCGTCTTAAGCGTACGCTTATACTCACGGATATATTGTGCAGACATAATCTGCTTCATACATCGGCAAACACAAGATTTTCGTTTCTGATACCGCACTTGCAAATAGATCAAGACATCATTTAGACCCCAATGGCTTTAAGACGTAAGCAGGTAGCAATCTTAGAATTTTTATCTATATCCGCACCCCGCAGAACCTAACTGGTTGTACGCAAACAGCATTGGCACTGCCTGAATTCTGTACATGTTACAAAAAACACGAAAAAAAAATCTAGCAACATTATAAAGAGGACGTCGGCGTCGTTATAACCTTTCTAATTCCGATTATTTTTCATTTCAAAACAAGCCCTGACAATTCATGACCTTTTATAAGTCCACACACAGGTCTGATCACTTTTTTTCTACAACTGCTGATTCACTAATTTCTAAAACACTAAAACCTGGAACAGTTCAAACCTTCGTGTGCCGAAGTTCAAACCTTACTGGTATTTTCGCCAGGTTGAAACAGCTCATTCATGCCTTATACGCTGTAACGTAACAGTTAATTTTACAGTTTAGAGTTAGCACAGGAAGTTTTTATTACTTTTTTTCGTCTGTTGAAATAATTTCGAACTAATATAAGAGCTGATCGTTAGCACAGCAGAAAATCAAAATATAGAACTCAAGAGACATCAGGCAAAGTTGCGCAGAACAAAGCAGTGCTGGTCTGAAGTTGACTTGAAATAGTGGTTGGGCTCGTGAGTGTGATCGCTGAAGACGTGCAAAAACTGCTTTGAGGTTTTGCCTTGATCAATTTCACATCTTTCAATTTTGTAAACAGATGATAACATGTTTGAACTTTATGCGATTTTGCAGTTTATGGCAACAGTTGAGAATGTATGCCACGGATTTCCCTGACTTTGTTCCAGCTAAAAAAACTGCAGGTGTACCTCACAAGGATTGCTAACTCCTAGCGTAAAGAGTTTGTTAAAAAGTCATTTGTAATCAATGCTGATAAACAACTGCATCTTGGTATTTTCAGACCTATAATATATTCAACACCACGACATGAGCGCAAATCACAACGTATATTATCAAACGAGATCACAGATGCTAATTATTCGCACAGAGTATTCCAAAATCAATCTGAAATCAGACAAGTATTTTGCAAAAACGAATATACTATTATCTGCCTTTTTGCAAAGTTTTTCAAAATTATATTCGTGTCTACATAAAAAAAACGAATGCATGCAGTTTTAAGCACCGTATGAAGCACCACTCAGCGTGCTGTATGACAAAAAATGATGGAAAAGTTATGATTAACAACGGGTTTAAGTGCAATTATGTCTATCTCATCAGAATCAAAGCTATATACTGTATAAATAAATTTATTAAAGAGACTATACCACCACGTAATACTGCTACACAGAATTATTTTTGAGCACCCAATCAACTGTTTTTTCATGTGCACTGCATTAAATGAGACACATGGACGTGCAGTTGAAGGCAAACTGCTACAACCGCTTAGCTGTGTTGCGCCGCCAACAAATTGAAAGCAACAAGTGATTCTCATTTTAACGCAAGAAAACTGCTTGTGTCACAAACTAATTTCGTGTATTTAACAGGTCTCTTTTTTCAACTCTGTTCAATGTCAACATTTCGCTATAGTAACTTCCCTTACTGCTTGCAGGACTGTAGATGTGTTAAATACACGAAACTAGTTTCGCTGCGAAATAAATTGCAATGTATTCACTTGCCTACGTCACTACTGTGGCTTACAACTATTGAATGACAGGTATGTGCAAGTTTGAATCGTTGCAAAAGGATGAAAGCGGAGCCAAGCAGGCAGATTCCTCACAAGCTTGCTGCCAAGCTAGAGCTTGTTTTATTATTACAGTATGTCACAACGTATCACGCATGAAATGTTGCCAAGCCTTGTCCGGCATATTCGTGGTTCAACATTCACATTAAGAGTTTTTGTAACTTGTATTGCTGCACTGTTTCATAGAACAAAAGAGATATCAATTTATCACCCACTGCGATCTACTAAGTTAACTTCCTGTAGCAACACGAAGAGAACTCAGAGCGGGGCTTGTTAATTGCTACCATAAAAGTTTAGCAAACGCAATATCCTTCTAGTCTCTTAAACCCCAAACAAGCTGAAAATATGCAGTTCCAGTTGAAATTAGCAGCGTATGCTACCAATATTTTGGATACTTTTCGCCCCTATGGGAGTGTTAAACTGTCAGACCCATACTGAGTAACCGACAAATTGCTTCAGTAAGGGCAGACTTATATACTTAAAAAATTTTGAAGTCATTGAGCTGATTCTGAAAGATTCAGCCCAGAGAAGCTATGAATATCTGGTGAAAAAATGTGCAAGTTTTCACGGCCTTTGGACTTCGTTTGAAATTGATCGATTTCACCTCAAAGATACATGCTTCCATGCGCTGTCTTCACACTGCCGGCCGCATCCGGCATGAAGCAGGTATATTTGCCTACTGAAAGCTCACAATTTTCATGTTAATGCCACGAAGCGCTAAACCGTAAAGAGTCTACTGATAGCTGATCTAAGTTTCCTTGAGAGTAGTGACTTTCGTATGATGCAAAAGTGTTAAATGACGTCAGACTGTGCACTGACGCATAACTGTCTGCTCGAACCACACTGCAAATGGAAGGCTCAGGTGACGTCACTGAGGTCGGTCGTTCCGAGGCGAGAGAGTCATCTGTACTTCTGCGTTCATGTTTCGTTATTTGTACGGGGTTGATGGAACCGATTTCCGATTGCCGTTTTATTCGAACGACCGTGGCGATGAGGATGAAACCAACAGCAGTGACAACACAGAGTGCCGTGAGGAGGCCCAGAAACAAGGGATCCTCATAAACCTTTTCGTACGATCGTCTTCTGACTGGATAAAAACAATAAACAAACAAAGAAAACATTAGGACTTTTAAGCTATTATGTACCTTCTGACTGGATAAAAACAATAAACAAACAAAGAAAACATTAGGACTTTTAAGCTATAATCTAGAATTTTAATTGCAAGAAACAAACCGCATAAAATCTATCAGTGCTTCACTTTTGCAACATTAACCCACTGTTACTCACCTGGCAAGCGCTGTATCTGGTCTTCGCGAGGCCAGAAGCCCCGAGCATACATTGGACCAATTGTGATGTCATAGTATTCCGGCTGAGGATTGTCTGTGTCGATGACTGCAACAAAACATATCAGTGTTCCTGTCCTTGTGGCAAAGTTCGTGTGAAATCAAGAATGGTAACTGACAGCCCGAGTCATCAGAAAACCACATTTTTTTGCTGAGAGTCAATCAACCGAATCGTAGCGTACAGCTACTTTGAAACGGTTTCGTCAAAAATAGATTTCTGTGGAGTTGCTCAAGATAGTTTCAGTGTCACTGTCGCAGACCTACATCAGTAAAACTGAACACTGGTTTGAACCAACGGAATTGTGTCTGATAACCAGTCTGCATAAATTCGTGCAGCTGAAGTTAATTCCTCCTTGCTTCTATAAGCATGTTTTGGCGCATCGTCAATCCAGGCAATGGCCATCGGAAGGGCGGCAGAGGGCTTGACATTTTCCTGTTACATTTTTAGCAAAAAAGGTCGTTCTCTTAGTTTCGAGTGAGTAAAATGAAATTTCACCATTTTTGTCACCTCCCTGGAAAAAATCCTTCCGACACCCATGAATCCAGGTTAACCTCAAACTCATACTGCATGCACGACCTTATTCGTACCTTGGCGTTTCGCACGACGTCTAGCAAGGCTGGATCTCGACCCTGATTGTCGCACACTTCCTCGAGAAAGTTGGGAAGGCCTGAAAAAGAGGTATAGCACAGCTATTGAGCAAAGACTCGTCTTTCTTGCTCCATGCATTTTAATCTTAGCAAGCGCCTGAAGAACAACGTCATGTGTGAAACCGCTGCTGCGACTAATTGCAAGTTTCGTTGCGGTTGATTTCAAGACACTTATGGTAAAGTCTAGTAGCACAACCAGCATGGGCGGATCCGGCCAGTAAGGTTGAGGGGGGGCGATTTTGGTAATATTTGGTGGTCAAGTCCCAAAACGGCTTCGCTACTGTAAGAGAGATGAAGTATACTTCATAGCACTGCTGTGACAAAACAATAGACGACAAAATGGCCTTCTATCGCAGATGCTGTTTTCCGAATTGGGCAAAATCATGGCAAATAAAGTTACTTCTGTAGGTTTTAGGGGCAATGGTCCCAATCACCCCCCTTAAATCCGCCCCTGACAACCAGAGGGTGAAACTGTAATCAATCACGATCATTGTATGTAGTTTATAAATGCTGTCGGAGATCCGGAGACATCGAAGTAACGGGCAGTGGCTCGCCTCAGATGTGATGATGTTGTTACCAACAGCGGCAAATAAGCATGAAAAGCAATTATTACTTATTGCAAAGTTGTTGAACGGTTGAACGGTTGCTTCACCTGGCGTTATCGTCACACTTCGGTGCACAAGAGCTCCCGATGCAAGGATGAACTGCGCAGTCGAGAAACACTGGACCGTTGGTGAAAGATAGAGCGCTGGAAGGCAATTTGTATCTGACTTGTGATCGTCGACCATTTTCAAGCATGGCTATGTCTGGCGAGGCCGACCAGCACCTGCGACAATAGCATTTTCCAGGTCAGCACGAACAAAACTTCGTGCCAGGGGCAGTAAAACAAAATTGTTGCCTTGAAACACTCCAGTCGCCTATGGTTGCGTCGTTCTTTCAACTGAGGTGGTTTAGCGCAAGCGTATGCATTTTTTACAATCAAAAACACGCTTAAAAATGCTTCCGAAGTGAATCGAGTGCATTCATCTGAAAGCCAGATTGCAATGGACGTCTGGAACCAAGGTTTTGATGTGTATTACAGACTATAGCCAATGTTGCAGTAGTGGGGAATACGAGGGAAAGCCATTCTCCCAACTCAGTTAAAAGAACAGCTTTTCCCATGAAGAAATACTGGAAAATATACAAAGTTGTATAAAAAAAGGCTTTTCGGGTGAACTACAACGCTTTTATTATTCCCGCTTTTGTTTCTCAGCGTTTGTTATGAATTTTTCATATTATTGTCAGTTACTCCAGATTTAACTGTTTTAAACGTTTTTACTGTACTTGCGCTTTCTTGCCTATGTAATGCGCAAGTTTCGCTTAGTGGCATGATTTGCCTGGAATGAACAGCAATAGCTCATAAGCGTGCCTTGCTCGTCGACTTCGGCTTTAGTGGTTTTTTTGAGTGTGAATCGTACCAAGTTGTCGCCTACTTTTTTCGCTTTGCTCAAGACAGATTGTTCCGTACTGCTGGAACGCTGGATAACGTTTTTAGTTAACCAGAATAATTATTTCTTTTATATTTTATAGCCTATACCTGGTGTCTGGAGCTAATGACAGATTGAAGGTTTTTGTCAATGGAATTCCCACAAAAAGATTCCTGCACTCTAGATTGCAGCAAAACGACATGTTTTTACTTAGCAGCACTTTCCCTATCTCAGTTTTTTTTTTCGCTGCATCACTGACAAAGTGGCATGGAACAAAGTTCTGCTGAAATAAAATTCATGTCGAAAAGGTTGCGAGTTTTCCTTGGCTTTGATATAGAGTGTTTTTATGCAGAATTTATCATACAATAATATTACTAATCTTCAATCTGAAAGTCTTCAATCTCTTTTTTACGGAAAACTGTTTATACAATTTCATATATACTTTTATCGAAATCTTCCAGTATTACGGGTGTCGGGTAGGGTGCGAAGTAAAATACACTGGCACTTATCCTGAAAAACCATTTGTGGATCGAAACATGCTGTAGTGTAGCCTAGTTGTTTAACAAGAATTAGTGCAGTATAATATAACTCAAACCGCTTGTGAATACAACTTTACGAATCGCTCCAATTGTAAGACATACTTGGATCATAAACCCACTTGTAGAAACAACTTATAAATGACAAAAACAATCAACGATCTCCCAAACTCGATATAATTTGACGAATGTGGTTAGAATGAGTGAAAACGCTGTAAAATCTGTCATTTTTCCAATTAACCCTTTATAATCAATTTAGTTATTAAGTAAGGTCAACAGCACCAAGATTCGAGTCAATCTTGAGTCAGAGTAGATTTGTTAAATGCTGGAGGTATAGCGATGCGGTTGCGTGCTGCAACAAACTGTAGCCTCGGCTTAACACTGCAATTTCAAACCAACAGTTACAGGGGCGCAGATTACATTATGTAATACGTCGATCATGAGCTCTTGTACCCTTGATTATCGATTATCTTTTTCCTCTGGCGCAACGATCTTACGTAGCATCTATCAACCACGACGTTGACGTTGTAGTCGCTGCCATACTCTTCGGTCAAGTTACTCTGAAAAAAAATGTTGCACCGAATGAGCCGGGATCGCGTAAAGGTTCATTTATTGGTGAAATGCTATGACTAACGTACGTTGCCACGTACAGATGGCAATTGGCAAGCAAGAAAGAAATATGTTTAGTGGAAATTGAGACTTGTCTGTGTTTTTGGGCATTTCAAGCAGAAAATATTGCGGTTGCACTCTTGAGCTTGAGCCGAGGTTCACGACGGAGGAGGAAGATCTCTGGCAATGCATTAAGATTGAAAATCGCTGTTGCACTTTATTTGAGAGTGATCGTGGTCACATTGCCTTTTACATGCGAAATACCTACTAATATCTTTTGAGTTTCATAAAACAAATTAAAATATCACGTTTCTCTCAAACCTAAAATGTTGGTTGCAGCTGGCAGACCATGAGGGTGCGGCATTCACGCCCTAGGCTAAGCCCAAAAGACTTACGATATCAAATTAAAATTTATTTCAAAACTGAAGCACATTTTTAGTTTGTTGCGATCTACTTTAAGCAAATCGTAATCTTTACTGAAATTGACAGAGACGACTGCGTCAAGAAATTTCCGGAACAAAAAATTATTCAAAGAAAAGCAAGCAGTCGAAACTTTTTAATTGCAACGTCAACATTCCCACTTTCACAATAAATAGACGTCCTATTTTGGAGATCCTGAAGCAGTAAATGTCGCTAAAATCAGATAATTTTGACAAAAACGAATAAAAAGCGATATAATATACAAAAATAAATTCTAAGCTGGACCCAACGTCTTTTAAGGGCTTAGTTCATCCAAGTCATGACTGGGACAGCGGTAAAGCATTTTACTTCTCCCGGACGTATGTTAAAAATGGTTGGAAATGATGCCGCGGGTCCTGACAGATCAAAAATATGTTCGGTGAGTCAGAGAAGCTCGAAAGAGGTGCGGTAATTGTAGTTTACATTGCTTGATGTAGCGTCGTATGGACAGTATGGACAGTGCGTATTCGATTAAAAACAATTAAAAGTAGTCTTGCTAAAAATTTTAAAAATGTGTTGTAATCTGCATTAAATCAATTCAACGTGCCCAACCGCCGTGTCGGTATTATAGGTGAGTGCCACGAGGTCAGGAGTTGTTTATGTGGACGTCGGCTTATATTCAAGTATACTACAACGATTATTAGGCTTCATGCAATGTTTCAAAGCATGGTAATGTCACGATTCTTACCGAATTGTGCTGTCTGTTAGTTTGTAATGCTCGGCTTATGCGGTGCTTTTAATCAAGTTTCAGAAAAATCGTTGACTGCAGTACGTTATGCTGCGCTCTTCATATTTCCAACACAAACACTTCTTGGTTATCAGTTGTATTAAGTTTCACAGCCGCTCGAACGTTTTGAAGTTCTCCGCCATGCACCAACTGATTTCGTTTAGAAAGACACGAACAGCCAGTCAACGCCGACACTCAACAATGAGCTCATAATCCAGCATAGTTGTTCATTTTTGAACAAGTACATTATCAATTGCAAGCAATAGACTCGCTTGAAAAGGTTTGGAATAATTGTGTACGATCACACAAAAATTTTGCTTGAGTTGCAAAATCGCTCGTGAAATGCACCGGATGCGAATATGACGAAATTGGCAGCAAACAGACTTCTTCACCCAAAATCGGAACTGCAGCCTAACCTTCGCGTGGATTTTTCCTCTTTTTCATAGAGTTTATAAAGTTTCTTTTTTTATAGTGCGAAGGCAGCCTGAAACTTTTGTGTTGTTTGTTACGGCACAGGAGTGACCAACAGCAATAGTGATGCTTTTCATGGAACAAATGTGACAAGAAATCAATGCGTTGTTTTTCAATTTACCAACTTGACGTAAAACAATAGTGGTGGATTTTTGTTCACCAAAATTAGGCGAAGGTCATTGCGATTAAAAGGACTGGTAAAGTAGATGAAGTCACTAATATAGCCCGTGGCCAGCAATTAAGTTTTGTTTATAATATCGACGTCCGATCCATCATCCTGTAACGTGAGCGACTCTTAGTAGGGTTTTACGCTGTTATTGCAAACGTTTGTCTTTAGTTTTACCTGCGACTAAAACGAATGTAATCATACCACCCAAGTCAGCTGTACTCCAGCTAGCTTTCATAACATGTGAAGCAATTGTTGATTAAGGCATAATATATTTAACACAAAGTTTGTGAATGGGCATGCTTTTATGTCAAATGAATACCACTAAGATACGAAAGTTAGCTGAGTACAGCTGTTCATTGTCAAACATTCATTGTGAAACACACCTGTACCACCATTCCAACGTATATGTTGTCCGTGGGTTTTATCACGGGCTGGTTTTGAAAGGTTTCCTTGAAAGCTTTATCACGATACACCAGAACAACAGTTTCCATGTCTTCTCGGTTTGTTCTAGGATCACGCATTACAGTTCTTGACCTAGAACACAACATGCCAATAATATCACGCATCCTCAAAAAAGTAAGAAACTAAAAAATCCTTGGGCATTACTTTTATGTGTCTGCTAAGCGCGTCACGTGAAACACTTCCCTGTACAGAGCCGTGGTTGCTGCGGTTAAACCAGAATTACAGTTGCATTGAAAATACGACAGTACTTACATTAAAGTGTCATTTTCAGGAGGAACGAATCGGGTGCTGACTTTGAGGTCAATTGGATAATGGCATCTGACGTCAGCAGAGTACAAAAATCCGAAGAAAATGACGCGTGTAGTTACTGGAGAGTTGCTGACTCTGTTTCTGTAGATTACTTCTGTTTCAGTTACCTGCGTTGTGCAGACAAACGTTTCAGGTTGTGGCGTTGCTCTAGTTCCTGAAATTCTTGCTCTACAAATAATTTCGTGGTTTGCAGTAACCCAACAAGATGAATCAGCTAACGAAGTTTGAATGCCTGAAATGGCGCAAATGAAAATGTGAGGAAGTGAACGTCAGTGACGTTCGGCGCAAAATATTCCAAGCAAAGCAGTGGAGTATCCAATGCACCGAAGGAAACCGCTGTCAATACGCAGTTGTTGGTCAGCCTGAATGCGTCATCCTGGCATCGGACTTATACAGGTTAGCCGGTGGTAGATTTCAAGAATCGTGACTGGATGATTAACACATTTTAAGAGGCAAACAAGCAAGTGTTCGGATCGCTTCGGCGTTTCTCCTCACGGATTGAAAACCTTAAATGATTTTCACGATTTGGATTAAGAATGCAAAGGTTGTTCGACTCAAATTGTCTCAATACAGAGCAACACGCAGCTGCGGTGGATTTCGCCAGATGCAGTGAGCTGATTAAAAGACAGCCAATGAGAATAACAAAAAAACGAAACATCGACTAAGATAAAGCAATATCTGACCATTCCGTAGGACTCTCCTACCTCTGTAGTTGTTCCGCATTTAGTGAAGTCCGAAACATCAAACACATAAAAGTCACCCTTTCGGCCTCGTACAATAGGGGTGCAGTTTCCATGGTTGAGGTGCAGGTGGCTCTGAGCAATCTTCAGGCGTCGTGGACGGGATGCGTTTACCGAAATTATCATTTGGTTCGTGTTGCATTCAACTGTAACTTCAGTACCTGCAAGTGCAGGAGTTAAGCAAGTCAAACTGACTAAAAATGTATTTGTTCATTTCCAGCGATTGACAATAAGCGGTGTATGTACACCTATTTGAAGACCATGACCAAGGCTGTGTGTTGGCAACGAAACATGAAACTGAACCTCTCGTTATGTTGGACGTTCCACTCACTCCGTTTTTTTACTAGCATGACTAGCACCAAGTGCTTGTTTTTCAGTAATAAATAGTTGAAGGGGCCTTTCTTTATTGTTAAACCTCTTCAGTAAAAGTATTCTTTAGTTTTAAGAGCGACACGTCTTAACTGTGGTGATGCAACGAAACCAGCTGGTGGCGAGTGTTTCGGTCAGGGTTCCGTGATATCCTTATAAGGCAAACTACATTAGAACTTGAAAAAAGGTGTTATGAGCGAGGTGTTCATTTGCAATTTAGTCAAACTAAATAACCACAATTTTCATCGATCGCGCGACAGGGGTTTCCTCGAGGCCTACAAGTTTGCAAACCACTGAATGTAGAGAATAAGCCAATGCAGGAATCTTTCGTTGAAGAGAAAATCCCCATTTCCAAAAAGCATAAAATACTTTTATAAATAACTAATGAGGAGAAAATTAAACAAACTATTTCCAACTTATCTTAATTTGCCGAGATGGTAAGTTGCAGAGAAAAACTCCATCCTAGACTGTGAGAGTTTTGTGTTTTCAGGTAACTTTTAATCACTGCGGTTGGTTAGCTAAAAAAGATGGTGTTTTAATTCAGGATTTAAAATATCAAACCTACCGCAAACATCTTCACTTGGGTATAAACTGGCTGGCCACTGTGTTCGAATAGTTCTTGTCTCCCATTCGTAAGCAAGTGCAGAGACCAAACGCTCAGGCGCTTGAAGAGACGAGTCTTCAGTTGCGGCGCGAGCAAAGTTAGTTCCAAGAAGCTGCCGTCGGTTGAAGTTCCGACAGTTCCCAGCGTAATTAATAAGCTTCGTTGAAAGACTGGTATTCCAGACTGTCAACCCAGTCATCTTTCCAGTGAAAGGTTGATATTTATACGTGAGAGACGGTGGCACGCCTCCGATGTATAGCCGGCCATACTTATCAAGCGGTTGAGACGTCTGAAAAATCCAGGCAAACTTTTTCGTTTCCTTTTACAAATTCTACTTTCTAACACATTATAGCTTTTGATCGTCTTTGACAACAAACGCATTTGCAGTTTTGAAAATAACTAGTCATTTAAAACAGGAAACACACTTTTCTGTGAACATGCAAAATCGGATTTTTCAGCATTCACTGTCAGCAAAAGAACTATACAGTAGGACCTACATGAACGGCCACACGAAAGCCATTTTTAAGAAATGACTTTGAAAACTAAAGGTAACGAAGCGGAAATCGCGCATAGCATCTAATGGCAATAATCTGTTTGATAATCCCTAATCCCAGCTTTTAACTCATTAGCAACAAAAACCAATCACAATAGGTGATAAAATTTTCGTAGCATTTGCAATATGTTCGGACACTATCGTAGCAGGAGTGTAGGTCTGTTGGTATCACCAAACGCCATGCCACAAGCCGCTGAAGCGACTGAAAGCTACCAAAAATTAAATAAAGTCCATCTGCAAGCTTACCGGCAAGTCGAATCCAACACCTAATTCATCACCGTCAATAAAAACTTTCCAATGTCCTGATGATTTCCATGACACGCAGACATAGTGCCACCTGACATCATCCATGCGTAGCGACACTGGCTTTGATGATTTGCGGCCTTGAACAATCAAGTACAACATGTAGTCCGATTCGACTGATGCTGCCTGTATTCCTGGTTCCGACTCTGGAGACTTCATGCTAACCAAGCCAAAAGCATGGCGACTGGTTGTTGTCGAGTACATAAAAAGCGAACCTGTTCTTTTCACATCGGTTGCTTTGACCCATAAGCACACTGTTGCAAGGGAAAGAGGTGAGTGCAAAGCAATGTTAGTCCACGCAGACCCTGGCGTCCCTGACTGTCTAGCAGATTGTGAAGAAGAAAAAGAGGAAGCTTTTGGAAGCTTGACGACGTCGCGTCGAAGCCCTGAAAGCCAAACAATAATGAAGCTGATGATACACAAACCAACGAAAACGTACTCACGAAATACGTTTTTATCTGAGTTTGATATAATTAATTCACTTGTAATAAAATGAGCTTTTTACCACAAGTACGTACTGCTTTAATTCTAAAATTCTAGATCTAGAATCTAGATCTAGATAAGATATCTAAGGTAAAATTAATTCTAAGACAATGAGCACAAGTGCATTCAAGGGTGTAATGAGGGGGGAAGGGGGCACAATGCCCGGGCACCGAAAATAATAATGATATTTTATTGCGGACTCATGGTCCATATCACAGACACAAGAGCACAAAAAGTGGTTAGCTGTACATCAGCGCACATTACAGAAACGGTGTTAGCACA
>JGI24158J21664_10001197_pt1 | contig 28330 bp, 10 predicted proteins | sample Ectturendosymbi3_FD_21664 | JGI IMG/M metagenome (IMG submission 21664) | reverse complement strand
CGGCCAAAATTTGGCCTGAAAGGGCAAATTATGCCTTTTCTGAAAAGTTAGGAATTAGGCCAAAAACTGGGTTTTTGGCCCATAATTTTGGCCACAGATGTTCTAGCAAGTCAATCAAGGGCTCTATAGACGCGGATTTTCACTTAGTTTTCAACAAAAGTTTGAGCCAAAAGAATGGGTCAATGGGTTGGGGCCAAGGGCCGGCCAAAGGTGGCCAACATTTCCAAAACATGCCCTCTTTGTGACGTCACCTCCAGAAACCCCCCACTGCAACCGAAAAATTTCTTTTCGATTTCGACTACTAGACTTGCTGAATCCGTAGAGGGTTTGAACAGCTCTCCAGCTCAATCGCCTGGCGAGTTATAGGATTGAAAAGCTCTGCAAGAAACGTGGCTCACGCGAGACTTAAAGGGTTAATGTGTTCTGGCCTTTTGCAACATTAGTTTGATTTTTCATGCTTTGCGCAATGCTGTTCACGAGTATGTAATTCAATGTTGAACCAAAGTCCAACGCAGCGCAGTAAAACATTATTGAAAACAAGGCAAGAGTTCAGTTAAATGTGAAGGCTGAGGCTATACTGTACATCGAATTTTTAGCTTTTATTGTAAGTTGCAGCATTTTCGCTACTGACCTTTTGCTAGAACCTGTTTTAGTAGACTAAAGATCTTTGAAACCGAAGGAGCAATCGATCATAAACTTTTGAAGACACAAACCCCAAGATGATTCGTATCACAAACTATCCCATGCCTTACTTGGGCATCATTTCAAAAAAGTGTACAAAACCTATTGAGCTTAGGAGAAAATATCAAAACAAAAATTTTTATGTGATAATGGAAAAGTCTAATTACGGTTCTTGTATTTCTAGCAGGAGTTTAATTTTGACTGCATTGTACAGTACTTCGTTTAAACATACAAAAAGATTTCTGAGAAACAGATGGTTCACGATCCCAACCTTTCTAGTTTCGGCGTTTTGTTCAACCTGTTGGTTCAACACGACCGACAGGTTAGTAGAGAGTAGCGGTAATGGCTCAAGATTAGATTAGAACTCCGCTACTGTATTCTTTACTTTTATCAAGAAGTAGTACTATCGCTACTGAAAAAGTTGGTCGCGGAGGTGCTAAAGTAGCTCTTTACTGCCCACTTGTGCTTCATCTCTTCCGTTAACGGTCCTCCAAAAAACTAGCCACTGATAATGGTAACGAGACGAAGACTTCGAGTTGCACCCATGCAGAAGCGAGTCACATTTGCGACATTTGGTGAAGGTTCTCGCAGTGCCCATTGTGTTAGAAACCATGTCGAAAAACAATTTAGCATAATCAAGTTTGGCAAAAGTGGCAACCATTGTATTTGAAAATCTCAATGTCCTTCATGCTTACCTTTCGTTGCATAAAGTTTCGTAACATGTGCCTCTGGCTTGGTTGCAGTTACAAACACTTTGTACATCTCCGCCCCACGCGACGAGCTCCAACGAACAGTCACATTTTTGTCCTGGAAGTTTTCCGTCGTCAGGTTTTGAGGTGATTTGGGAGCTTTGGAAAAAAGACGCAGAAAAATGATTAAAAATACTGTATTATGCGGAACGTTTTCACAGCACAACAAAAAGTGGAAAACATTTTTAATGAGATTTTAAAATCATACAGTACTTTCCGTTTTTAACTATGTTATGGTTTTACCACAAACAGACCGAAGGAAGACACGGTAACAAAAGGAGCTCTTTAATATATTTTCATTCAAATGAAAAGATATCAGGTTGTATTCACAAGGTTTAAGTAGATATAAGCAAAATGTTTTCCGAGAGTCGGGTAAGCTATACGATACATTCTTTAAAACTGTGCTCAACAAACCTGTGAATATGCAAACTTGCCTATACAGTACAATACGAAACTTGAGGTTCTTTTCCTTGAAAATAAACAATTGTTTGACTACTTTTTTCTACTGGAAAAAGATGCTGGCATCGCTCATTGCATCTCTTCACATGGCTTTCATGTTCAAGGTTTTGCGCTATTGCAAAGCCCGAAAAAATGCACAGGCTCAATAAACCTAACCCAGTGCACAAAGTGTTTGGTCCATGACTGTAGTTAGCATTTTCGATTTCTAAATTTTTTTAATATGCATTGTCCTTGAAATGTTAATCGTCGAAATCAAATTTCCTGCAAATAGTTCAATATTGTTAGCGTTACGCAGCCGTATGAGCAATATGCGGTAATAAGGTTCTCTTGTTAAGAGTTTGCCACATATGCGGTCACAAATTCATCTCTTCTTTGTTTAAATAAAAGTTTTTGGCCGGGAAGTCACAATTCAATTGTTTGCATAAGCTTTATAATCACAGTTCAATTTTACTTTAGTAGTCAATTTTTTAAATTTTAAATCCTCTCTGTGGTTCTGAAATGTGGATCAGTCTGAGAGGGGTACAACCAGATATTTGAAAGGTGCTTTCGAAAAAAATCTTGACTAAGAAGGATTGCTTCCTCTTTGGGGTGCGTTGGAACCATTTTTGACGTTAGTTTGGTTTTGAAGATTTTCTTGGGTCATGTGACAAAAAAGCAATTACGTTCATTAAATTATTGACGTTGTAATTTTCAAACCATGCGCAAATTTTTAAGCATAAACCTTTGCATTCCGTTTTATTTCAAGCTTTTTTAACCCAACGTAATTCACTTGCTTAAACTGCCTATATTCTTCACACAAAGATATGGGATATTAAAAAACTTTGACAAAAACAAAATGTGATTCATGAAATCTTTCTTGAAAACCAGGTTTTTAGATTTCGTTTTGTCAAAGTACATATGAATTGAAGTGAGGTCTGCAAGTGTAGCGATAAGACGGAATGCTCTATTTTTTCAAAGACACGCCTACCTTAAATCAAATTAGCTGAGCACATTTTCTGATGAGAAGCTTACAAAAATGACAGCAAAAACAATTATTAAGTGTTCCATCAAAAAGTATAAGGGAATCCGTTCCTTTGCAAAATATGTGGGAAACGACGTTTCTCTCCGCTACTTCCGGCAACACCACTGCGTGGATGCTAGATAGATAAATTAGGAAGATTAGGAAGCATTTTTGGTTGTAACGTTTTCGTGTGTATTTCATTTTGTCATCCAGGACTGTGCTACCAAGATATATATGCGGGTATACGCCGCATAACGTCGGAACTTTTTTGTTAGGTTACAGAAAACGATTGTTAGATTATGTTCTTTTCTGCTGTGTAGACTCTATCTTCCTTACCTCCAACATCATAGCTTAATCGCGCCTAATTCAGAACTTTTTTTACTGAGTTTGTTGAAAAATTTTTTTCTGGAAAATTTCTGGATTGCACACTGATTTTAATTGTTTAATATAAATGTGACGAAATTTTACCCTCGCGATCACTTGCTCTCATGTCGATTGCAGGGTGTTGGGTAAGACGCAGCATAAGCGACGCCTTGGCAGCAATATGGACCAAGGTTTGAAGTGTACATGTGCAAGCTCGAATGCGAGAACTGCACAAGACCCGTTAAAAAGTTAAAGGCTCTAAATTTTTAGGCAAAAGTTGAATTTACATAGAGAGGCACAGTTGACTTTTTACTGAATGCGCTTTTCTGTAGATTATTCCTTCTATAGTTGTTTTTTGATATATTCTAGTTCTTTGCAGATGCATTGCGGTTTGAACAAAGAAGACTTTGTACAGAAATGGACCTAAACCGTAAATCAGGGTGTAACATGCGTATATCTTTATGGTAGTTGCAATGATGTAACTGTAAATATTTTTCCAATTTATTTTCAATATATCGGAAAACTGCAAAAGTTTTATGGAGCAAAGTTAAACCAATTTCTTCTGGCGGCTTGAACTTGCCTGCATCGTATTTTGCTTCCACTAATTATGTTAACGCATTTGCACACATTAAACCTCATAAACAGAGCAACAGACTTATTTACTTCTATTAACTGTTCCCTGTACACCATAAGTGTCTTCGCCCTCGGGAAGTCTGCAGCCCAACTGACACCTGGTCTTTCGCAGCCTCCCACCCCCCATGGTTCCAGCAAACCGTTGTCATGAAATAAACATCTACAAATCGTGAAACTAAGCAGCACTTGTTACGAACTGGGTTAGATCGAGACGTACGCCTTGGTTATATGCAGAAGTCAGCTGTGATGGAGAACAAGTTAACGAAGCATATTATCATATAGAAGCCACCAAGTGAACTGAGTTTTTCTAGTTTTCTTAGTTGTAACAACTTCCACGAATTTTGAAAAATGCAGACTTTCCCCAACGCAATACAGTTTGCCAAAAGGCGATGGGTATCGTCCACGCTTGAAACCAGTGGGTTAAACGTAAACCTAGATGTAAAAGTACAAACCTGTTGTAATTTTGAGCTGAGTTGGAACTTGTAGAGTTTTGTACGATCGGTGCTTAAGAAATGTAAAATAAGTGACGGTCACTATTTCGATGACATAGGTCGCACCAGCGTCGAGGCGACTCAGAGTGTAATTTACTTTAGAAGTAACGTTTTCCCGAATCACAGAAGAATTTCCTGGGTACTTCAGAGCTAATCTGTAATAAAGAGAGAAAACGGTGTTACTTAAATAATTACCTATCAAGGCTGTATTAAGAGAGAACCGCACTGAACAGTTTCCAACCAGCTTTAGTAGGCGGTATCTGTTTAAGATATTTAGTACAGCACCCACCTCTTCGAATCGAAATGTTTCATTCTTATTTGAAAACTTCAAAGAAATACCAGGAAAAATTTTAATTTAGCATAAGGACTAATATATTATGAAACTTCACGATTGTCCTCATTAGTCTGTTTCAACAACAACAAAAAAAATTATTCGCTTAACAAAGTTGGTAAAACGCATATTTACTGAAAAAGTTTTGGTGAAAACTATTTTCAAATATGAAAAATTTGTTCGATACTTCAGCTACACTGTGCGTGGAGAAACAGTACCTATCGCACTTACATTTTACGTTTGTCAAATCAGAAAAGCAGTCTTGAACAAATTTTTGATGTAGCGAACTTTTTACGAAGTTACTCAATTAACTTAAGATGTAGCAATCGTATTTTCCTGCAATCTCTTGAGTAATCCCCAGGCAGTTGAAAAGAGATTGTGAAATTCAAAAAGTTCTATTGATTTTATTAAAGCAGTGTGAGAAAAAGTAGTTTCAATAATAGAAAACAAAGCATCATTTTTAGTATAACCGGCATTCAATTTAGGTTAGTGATTTAAATGTCATAAATAAATTCAAGCCTCTGGGAATGCTTATAAATGTTCAAACAAAGAAACAACCAACTTCGTTTGAACAACCATGAAACTCTGTTGAATAATGGTGAGCACTCTGACGTTAAACGTTTTTCTAAAATCATCCGAAAATTCAAGGTTCCTAGTGAAGTTTATACTGGTTTGACATGAACTGCTTTATTTTTTATTGACGAATGATGGTAAGTGATTCTGATATAAATTCAACTCAAAAAGAGTTGAAGAAATATCGAAATATACCTTAGTATTGATTGAAAAGAAACGATCTCCAAATGTTATCTTCCTATGCAGATTTTTTAAAAATTTTATCATCTAGAAATGGTTGCGCAATAGATTGGTGTGTCTCATAATGTTATGTCAAGAAGATCCTAACTTGCTGCGATGACAACAAATACGGTTTAGTCCGTAGTGATAACCTCAGCCTGCTGTGATGTTGAGAAAAGGCATGCATCAAATGACTTAACATCAACCATGCAAGTTATTGCCGTTCCCACTGCTTACAACACATCACAATAAGAAATTCTCCAAAAAGTATCAAAACATGCATAGCATAATCAGAATATCTGCAAAAGTCCATGAGACTGCTGTAAATTAACAAAACGTTAATGCGGAACCTATAGACAAACTATTTTCCCATGCTTACCAAAATCCTGTTCTTCGCATTAATACCTGATCTTGCCATTCTTACTGTAGTTTCTGGTTCGTATTTATTTTTTTATCCTTTGAGGATTAAATATAGATCTTCGAACTCGTGTTCTGAACACAAGCAATGTTCAAACAATGACGATTGCCATACCTGTATTCAACTGGACCAGCACGTTGGGGTTCAGCCCATTTGATTGTGAACGAGGAGTTAGTCATATTTAAGATTGATATGTTGGGTGGATTTTCGGAAGCTGTAAATGACAATTAGTTAAGGTACCAAAAAATAATTAATTCCACCGTCAAATTATGTGGGAGCAGGCCCGCATCCAGAGAAGAGGCAACCGGACAAATAAAAAAAAGGTATAGTTAGGTACAACATCAAGTTAAAATTATTTTGCCGCCCCAACCCGAAATCGAAATTATCAGCTGGTTACGGCCTTGTATGGAAAGAGGTCAAAATTTCTCAATTGACTCTACAATAGTTTTCTGTTCAAGAAATCAGAAGTGTAACAATAGTGAATGTGGAGAAGATTTTATCAGCAATATTTTATGAGATTCTTCAGAGCCTTTGCGTTGAATTGGTAAATAATTTAAAAAATCTACTTAAATATTTACGGAAGTGCTTTTCGTTTTATTTCTTCATCAAAACTGGTACCAAAATGGCTAATGTGTTTTAGTTTCAAGAAGGATACTAAAAACTAACCAAAAAAACATAAATTACTTGCCTCATAATCAAGACGATACCAATTTTTACGCGATAACATTCTCAATTTTACAAGTCATTTCTTTTATTTCTTAGTGACCGTCAGAGCGCAACCGTATCTAATGTCCACAAGGTTAACCAACAAAAAGCAATCATTTCACCTGTGTATAGGTACGTTGGACGAGTTTCCTTGCTTCGTCCGGTAGTGTATACAGCGGTAATATTCAGTTCATATCGTGTTCCTGGCTTAAGACCAGTAACCAGAAGGTTATCGCTGCGTGATGCTAATTTAGAGCTTGATTCCATTTTGTAGTTTTCTATTACTCCAATCTGTGGATCAAGTAGTTTAAAGACATCAGTTTGCTATAATTAAAAACTTTGTTCTGAAGGTTGGACTCGTTCTCAACCTATCCAACAAAAAGCATTTACTGACATATTTAAAGAGACTTGCAATTTGGCGCTACGACTATGCAAGAATTTCCAGGGGTTACTGTGTGTTTAACCAGTATCAAGCACAAGTAACGATCCTTGAAGAAGCGCAGCGTGAAAATAGTGAAAACACCATACCTCATATTTTACTGCTCCTTTGATCATTTTCCAGCTAATAAAGATGCTACGAATGGAAACATTGTGAACTGAAATATCCTCCGGTAAGAAATAGCCTAAAATAAAAACCATGGTCTTTTGTAAAACGTCAACAGCAAATATTTGAAATCGTATCAGAGTCAACTTTATACGACAAAAATGGAAGTCTATACTACAACGGCGAGAAAATCTTTACTCGTGAACTTGGATGACAGGTATAAGAAGGTCTTGATCACTAAAGCAAAATTTTTGATTTTCATTCGTAACCAGTTGATATCATCAGTATACAACTGTGCAGTCAAGCAAAACGCTAAATAACAAGGCTTGAAGTTTGCATTGCATCGTTGTAAAAGAATGATATATATGCGCCGCTACGGAAATTTGTTTTGATTGGATGCGTACTGAATGAAAATATTTATTTGCAATATGATGAATTATTCACTTCAAAGATAAAGCAAACCTGTAAAAATCTGCTTGTGTCTTTCTGAGCTATTTCCAGCGGAATTAGAGGACAACACAGATACATTGTAGTAAGTGTCAGCAAAGACGTCTGTTACGTCGTAATGTGTAGAACCAAGCACCACGGACACTTTCCGAATTTGTGGAGAACTTAATGAAAGGTAAAACGAAGAAGCTCCTTTAACTGATTGCCACTGAAAGCGAATGTTGCGTTTCTTGGAAGACAGGGTGATATTCAATTCTGATGGTGGGGCAGGAACTGCATGGCAAAAAAGAAAAAGATTTGAAACTGTTTTCAGAAAAACGTTTGAAAAACATAAAATGTTTTATTTTTCAGAGGTAGCTTAATTACACGTGTCATTTGTCACCATGACGTCACTCTTTTCAAAACATATTTTACTTGTACCATGTCAACCACTTTACCAATTTCTTGCAAGAAATGTTGCATGCAAAACGCCCAGCGTCCGATAAACTGGGACGCCGGTGCACGGAGGGATCGCCTCTATCTTATGCCAAGGAGGAGTAACGTATACGGAAGCATCTTTTTATCTCCAGAACCATAAGCAATTTGATTTTCATTAATATCGACGACTTCGACTGTGTTTATTGCAACGCTTTTATAATGGTCATAACAAAGGTGTAACGAGGTTAGATGGCACCCGTGGCAAGAAGCAAGTTTGGTGCCCCCATGTTCGAACCTGAGGTCTTTTAAAAGCAAATGTACAGTATTGAAGAAAGTACTTGTGACACTGTTGGGACTTTTCGGCGCCCCACAGTCATTCGGCGTGCATTTCATAATCACGAACTTCCACAAGAAGCTTAACCTCAGGTAAAGGTCAGGCATGATGTAAATTTCCTCACACTGACACTATACTCAGTGTTTGAATAATGACTGGGCAATTGATTAACCGTACTCGTTCGACTAAAAACTGGAGTAGAATAGGTTCCTTACGCAGTTTCCTTGATTTGCATTGGTCTTTCTTTGGCTTGAACAGCAAAGGCTCAATTAACCTGAAAATTTTTGGTTCAAACTTCTTGGAAGTGGGCGAAAATTGCCCCTGACCGCGTGCCTGTTCATAAGTACTACCGTAAGCTTACGAGTTCGAATTATAAGGTTGCACTATAATTGTTTTATAGAATAGCTTTAGAAAGTTGAACATTTCTTATGTAGGTGTCAATCTTTCATTTCTGTTTTTACTCCAGAGAATCCAAACGAAATGTGCATGAACAGATCCTAGCTAAGAAATTTCAAAAATTTTCGTTGACGTTGGTTTCACTTCACATGTTTTTAAATGAATGGAGAGAAGTTCAGCGCAGTGTTTCGAATCATCTGCCAAACCTTGCGATTTCCACAGCTCGTTTGGAACATAAAACAAATATGTTGTTTGTTGACATGATGATCGACGTGTAGAAACCTTTCAAGCGAACGGTAAATTATGACGAAAGCTACTGCAAAAAACTAGGGGCGTTTAGGTTGCTGTCCTTATTGTCTTCAACTTCTCTGAACAATAATTTGCCCAAATATCTTTGGTGAGTGATTGCTTTTGTACGCAAACGCCATTTTAGGTCAGCAGGTTAAAACTTTTCAGCACATATTTAACTGTGTAACATCCATTGCTTATCTGCACATTTTTATGGTATGTATCTTTTACTTTTGTACTCACCAGTTATTTGACTAACACTGTTGCTTTGCGCGCTTTGTCCTGTTGGATATATTGCAACTACGAAGACCATGTAAGTGTTTCCGGGTTCAAGATCGCGTAATACTTTTGATGTTGCAGTAACTTCGAAAGGAGACGTTTGGTTATCTTCATCATTAACGTAGACTACGTAAGAAGCAGCATCCTTTGCAGCTTGCCAGTCCAACTTGAATGACGAAGCTTCCACTTCCGATGTGCCGCTGATGACAGGCGTGTCTTTGTCTGAAACAAATGTGAAACTTGCCTTTCAGATACGAATATCAAACAATCGCAAACATCCCTTGTTTACAGAGCGGGTGTTTTTGGACGGCAAATATCCCTTCACGGAGCCAGGTAAACAACTCCGATCATAGAGACTTGGTCGCTGTAATCGGTCTTAGTGTCCGGAAAGTATTCTATAAAAAGCGATCGAAAAACCTCAATTTTTGACAAAGCAGTTAGGCAACATACAACATCATGATGAAATAAGGATGTGAATAAATTGGTTACTAAGATGATAAGTTGCGACGAATAGGTTGTATGTGAAACTGACACTTTGAGCCAAAATATAAGACTAGATTTTAACGGCCTTAATTCTAAATTCTCTGATAGTAAGATTTTACTTAACGCTTGAAACATTCCTTGTGAAAATATTGTCAAACTGAAAATAATAAGAGCAAAGTTGCGTTTTATAAATTTTGAAGTCGCACCCCGTTTTGAACATAAATATAAGATAGCGGGTGTTAATTGGTCGACTCACCAGTCGTGACATTCAAACTTCTATAGTCTCCTGCGCCTGCGCTGCTGATCACTCGAACAGACACTGAATAAAGGGAACCAGACGTCAAACCACTCAGTGTCAGCCTTGCTGTTTTTGTTGTACTGGAATAGATGGTGCTGGACAGCCCATGGGTCAAATTTTTCACTTCAATTTCATAAAACATATTGTTTGCATCTTCATTCCAAACAACTCCGAACGCTGTCAAGTTTCTGAACGTTTGCAAGAGGCCTTCAACACGAGCCGGTGCTGTGAATATAAATGGCTCGTTTTATAAAAATTCATGTCCTCATACTTACGGTTGTGTACAACTTGGCGTTTGTGAGAAAAGAAGTCGAAAGAGGGAGTGCCAACCACATTGCCGAATGTGTTTTGATACTGCCGTAGTCATACAGTTGGTGTCTCAATCACCAGATACAACCATTTAATGGAATGAATAATTCACCTTTAGCAGTCTTTGGGAAAAAAGTAAAGGAAAAAATAGGTCATCCATTCTTCCCGATAGTCCGAGGGGATTTGTGGCAGAAAAGAGACCAAAAGCATCGTCCACCCTGTCCCGGAAAAAAGCGTGATAGCCCAGTGAACAGCCTCTCCTTTTTAGGTATAGTGATTGCCGCACAACTGCACTTGCAATAAACACATATCGGACCTTTACTACACAAATGTGCCCTCATTAACACTTTCTCATGGTACACCCTGATACAGGCTCATAGCCAGAAATTTGATGGGGGGAAAAACAACAACGAAGTCTCAAAATTTACATATTTAAAGCCCTTTGCTTTTAGAGCATAATCCATAAAACGTGCATTTGCCTAGCGTTTTTTTCCGGAACAGTTGTGTTCAGATTTACGCCGGCAAATAAAAATTCTGTTTTCATTGAATTGACTAGTGCAGGGATGGGGAAACTTTTGTAAGTCGAAGGCAGCTTTTCAAATCACTGCGAATCGGTTAGGCCGCAACTTAAAACAGCAGTACACATAGACAAACTTCTCATGCATATAAAACAATTAACAACTTAAAAATGCACAAAAGCGATTTTACAGCATTTCATGACTACAGTGAGGCTGTTTGTCACAAGCAAATGATGCGATCTTTGGTTTAGTCCGGTTGCCAAACCCCAAATTTTTAAAGAACCTTGCAACACCGTCCGTACAAATTTTTTTTGTTGTTTCTATACCTCCGAGGTGTGCTCTTGAAGAATCTGAATGATGCCACTCTGTCATCGTTGGGGAGTCCCCCCAATATGCAAATTAAGGGCGCCATAACGGAAAATCCTTCTTTCGTCAATATCTCAATCACTATGCATGTTATCAAAATAATTTTGTTGTCTATCCCCATGTTTTGAGGGGTAAAGAATAAGATTAAGCAATTTCAGTAAAGATCCCACATTTAGTTTTTGCTGAATACGCATATTGATACCGTCAATACAAAAAATCTCGTTTTCGTTCATATCTCAGTACCGTATTTGTTCGGTTGTTAGTCGCCAGTGATTATAAGCCGCATGAATTGGTGTGAAAAAATTAATATAAGTCGTACCTGAACATAGATTACCTGAGATACTTTCGTGTACTAGCACGTTTCGCGTTTGATTGGCAACCCTGGTAATGATGCTTACACACCGCTACAACTGCCTTCTGTTAAACACAATTCCTCCTATGACGGATGTGCACGTGATGCTGAAGAGAATAGAATGCGAAAAGAGAGTTGGTCGAAAAAATGTAACTAAGAAAAGATGAGCGTCATCTGTACCTTTCGAAAAAATAATGAAATAAAAAATGTAAGCCGCCCTCGATTACAAGCCACACGAAATGGTAAAAAATACCTTTAAAAGCTGCGGCTTACAATCGAATAAATACGGTAACTCCAAATTGTATCATAATACTCTTGGCATCTATGCATGTTTTAAGAGTAAAGAATCAGATTAAACCATTTCAGCAAAATCAACTAAAGTATATGTTCCATTCAGAGAGCATTCTTTGTTATGCTGATGCATGTTGACATCACTGATTTGACTTTGTCCGCAAGAAGTTACTTTTAACGACATTGTCCCTGTCATCAACCTGCCGAATCTGCCAATTCTGGCAGTGTACTTCCCCGTAACGCCCACAAAACATTCATAAAAGATACGTGAGATGTATAGCATCTACATCAGGGATGTCAAACCCGCTTCAGTTCAGGGGCCATTTCAGGCAAATTTCATCACAAAGGGGCCGGACCAATGTAATCAATATATAACACCCTGGTTATAAGTAATGACAACTTCCAACTGTTTTCATGACTTTAACGCAAAAAGTTCAAGCTTATCTGGAAATGATTATTAGCACATTTAAGGAGCAACCTTTACGAAACACTCGAATGTTGTTCTTCACCACTGAAACCTGCTGTGAACACACCAAACATACAGGTATCCCATTCACCTCAGTAAAAAAGTAGGAAATGGACCAAATTTCTTGGAAACCTCTGCATTCTTTGTCAAATTTTCTCTCTTTCAATAGACATTTTGGGTAACGAGGCTGCCACGGAATAGAGAAAGAAGGCTAAACTGAGCAATTTTAAGGAAAGGCAAAAGCCCAAGACCGAGCATGGAATAGCTCTACATTTAACAATACGTCCATATTACGCCACAATACAATTTCCTTCGATTTTACTGTATTTTCACGAAAAACTACAAAGATGTCATCCTCGTTTTAACTCCAACTACAAAGATGTCATCCGCGTTTTCACTCCATACATGTTTGAAACAGGAAGTTGCTTGAGTCGGTGGGTTTAGTTAACATTCCTGTGTGTTTTTGAACACTAGAACTATACGGCGATGTCAATTTCAACATTTTTAAAATTTTGATGCACTATATTCTGCAGTTACTGCATTTTACCGATTCTCAAATTTTACCCCGTGGAATACATTTTTGTGCAGTTTATTTTTCGGTCAATAATTGGAAAGAAGCTTTACGTAGCAAATTTTAGACAGAGCTTTACCTAGAACTCCGAAGGTTTCGAAATCGACATCGCTGGAACCCAATGTATACTTTTTCCCGGATTTCTAGTGTTAAACTTTATCAACAGTAGTTGAATTTTGGCATGTTCATACCTGTTTGAAAGCTCAAACTGGTGTGAACATGCAAAAGGAAATATGCAGAAAACGGGAAATTTTCAAGTGAGAAAAATAATAAAATATATGCAATTGCGTTAAGGTTTCAAGTAATTGAAATCTAGTCATTAGTTATCGATGTATAACTGGATAAACTTCTCAAGCAAACAAATAAGTTTTTACTTTACAAAATCATCTCGCGGGCCGGACTCAACCTCGCAACGGGCCGGTTTTGGCCCGCGGGCCGTATGTTTGACACCCCTGCTGTAACCTAACTCTGGGTGTGTGCTTGGCAAGGCAAGTTTACGAGTCCATTTCTCGGACGCAGATTCAGCAACCGAGGTTTGTCAATACATCGGCCAGTATTCAAGCAATCTGTTGAGCTAATGTTTAACCACTTGTCGTACTGAATGACTGCCGAAAACAAGAAGTGTTGCTTCAAATCGTATTTAGTCTGTCTATGAAAGCATGTGCCTGGTTTAATGAAAAAATTGTTTGACTGGCAGTCTGCTGTCTTAGTGTTCCATAATGAATCTATCAGCCAATAGGTTTTAATTTGAATCGATAAGAATCAGGTTATAAAGTTTAGCAAACCCTAATGTAATGCTACTGGAAGTTAAACGCAGAAGCAGTCTAGCCATACTGTACTTGAGAAAAATTCAAAACAAGCTCAGCTGCAGTGTTGATGAAATAGAAACTTATGCAGTGAGTTTCACTTTTGCTTTCAAAATGGCTACAGGTTGCTTAAAGTGCTAATACACGTGTCTTTTGGCAATGTGTAATTTGGTTTCAAAGTATTCCAAAGCGGTGGTTCTCAACAACCGTTCTCTAGACCTTCATGTAAACCTCGAAGCTTTTTTTCTGACGTCCCTGAGCTTTTTTTCCAAACACAGTTTTGGAACGGCTAGTGAAGCATTTTTGCATTTTTACACATAACGGAATCACGCAAAAGGTTTGCTGATATTTCAATCGTGAGAAAAACTTCAACTGAAATCGCTTAATTTTTACTAGTTTCTGATTGATAAAAATTTGGAATTGTTCAAAGTTAGACGTACGCATTTGAAATCTCTTAACTTCATTTCGAACGTTAATGCTTTGCGCTTTTCCCGGCCTAATAACTACTGTCAACAAACGGTTGCGCAAAGTGACAACCACTATCTGATCATGCTTCAAGGCCCTGCAAACAATTCAGGTTTTAGCTTTTGATCGGGAACTGCAACAAATTGATAACCGCTTGACTAAAGTATGTACGTACTGGTTTAAAGTATTTTGCCCAGGTAAGCTTATGCACAACAAATCTGCATAGGAAGTTCATTCAAAAATTATCACAGCATTAGCTGTTTTTATAGAGAAGCAATGCCTTCGTCAAATGAGGAACATTAATGCTGCCAACGGGGGCTGCATCATAATTACTGAGGAAGTCACAGAAAAACAAATGAGGTACCGCAAGTTGAAGCCAGAATTTGACATATACGTCGCCTGTTAACCAACACAAATATCTGGGGATTGTATTATATACTGAGCTCTCATGTGACAAAGACGTTCAGAGACAACTGTGATATCAATATTGTGGAGCAAACAAGCTGCGAGCCTCTTTTTCCCGATGTTCAAATGCAGTTAAAAATGTACTTTTTCATTTCTTTTGTACGCCCATGTATACATCACAATTATGGTGGAATTTCAGGAAGTCATGCATGCAAAGATTGCGTGTGGCCTATAATTTTGGATGCAGAGCTCTGTACAACCTGCCCTGGAGAGCGAGTGCTAGTAGCCATCAGATTCAATGTAACATTCGTACCTTTGAGGCCCTGTTACGAAAAAATCAGCGCCGGATTAACAATAGTAGCAAATGTAGCAGTTGCTACAGGCCCTGCGTTTTTTGGGGCCCCGCAGTCATCTGGCAGTACATCTTATTTATTACATTATACAGTATATAAGATATTTTTCAATCTAAGAAATCAGTATTTTGCTAAATTTGCCGTAATTAGTAAGCAAAGGTTTTCAATTGAAGGCTGTCTGTGTCCAGAAATTCTTGTTTGATTCTTTTTGTACAGTTACATAACAAAAGGCATAAAATTGCGGTCAGCAGTGTTGCTATTTTAGCTGATTTGCTGCTAAATCTAGCAGGATCTTCTCCCTGTTAGCTGTAAAATTTCCAATCTAACAGTTAGCTGAGTTTCTAGTAGGATTTTACCAACCGTTTGACAGATTTAGCAGGTAACAAATTCCTGACCAAAAACCTGTTTCAACAGTTTTTCAAGATGAAAACTTTTACACCTTCTTCATCAAAAAATTTACTTCTCTTTTTTATGACGTGTTTAATTGGGTAACACCAGGAAAAAGCACAACCAGCTGCCTACCATTATTTGGAATTTTTATTATGATGCAACGAAGCTGCTTCAAGCAGATATTTGTATCATAATAACAAGTAATTAGATAGCTTGAAGAAGCTTAGATGATTTGCTTCTGTGCTTAGTGAGCGCGTTAGGTCAAAACATAACATTGGCAGAATATGTTTTTATCCCACGACACGATATTTTCAAGTGGTTCAGTTACACTAGTAAGTATATGTTAAGTAGTAAGTAATGTCTGGTAAAAAACTTCCTGGTAAACCAAAGCTGCCAAAAGATTCGACAAATATGGTTGCAAGATTCAGAATTAGAGGTTGGCTCAGTGCCTACTGCCTATCCTGTTGATTCAAGAAGTCTTTTGCGAAGTTTGCAATAATGCAATCATAGCGAAACACTGTGAGCTTGAAAGGCATAACTGGTAGCGAAAGCACTCGGATAAGACTAAATAACTTTTTGCATGCCCCCTAATGTAATACAAAGTTTTATGTTACAAATACCAGGCTTAGAAAGTTACAGGGTTGAAGCCAGACCCGTAACCAGGAGGGGGACCCGCCCACTCTGAAAACATTTTCGCCCACCCTGGAAAAATGTGTTGGAAATAGTTTAAAACTATTGGACATTATTTAAAAAATTTGGGCACCTCTCAGAAAACTCTTCGCCCCGCCTTGTGTCCCAAGCTGGTTACTGGCCTGGCTGCAGCTATGCTTAGATTGTTTATCGCTGAACATTGTTCTACTGTATAAAAACATGTAACCATTTGAAAGAGATCGTCAAGAACTGTGTGTCATACAAAAAAAGAGGTGAGCTGCAGTTACGTTGCTCAAGATGTTGACTGAAAGAAAGTTGTGGGCCGAAAAGATGGTGGTCAAGATCGGCATCTTCAGCCCATGCTCATTGAGAGCGAGTGCAAGACAAAAAATTAACATATTGCATAATTTTATAGGTTTCTTTTAATCATCTTAAAAATAACAGATTTTCAAGAGGATTTCACTGCTTTTAGCAGATTTTAGTTGAAAATTTGTGACAAGACTTTCAGCAGAATCTAGCAGCTTTTTGGGCCACCATTTAGCAGATTTAGCTCTCAACCATCTGGTAACACTGGTGGTCAGCATGATACATTCGGACTGTCATTGCACGATGCGAACTGGAGAGAGCATGCAGAGATTAAAACTAGTAGCACGGATGCCTTGCTCAAACACTTATGTTTTAGCAGGTGTTGAGGTGTTTGTTTTAACTTGGGGCCCCGCGCTCTTGAAATGCTACGGGCCCCGCGTTACCTTAATCCGGCACTGGAAAAAATACGTACCTGTTTCTCGAAAGATGCAGAACGTCTACCAACACATGTTTGCGTGCTTTGATGCAGTCAGGTTGTTTGTATTCGTCCCTATTCTTTTAACACTAAAATCAGGGTTTTTTTTAAGGCGTTTTAGGGACCTGATTCGGGTCTCCTGAATCAGAGAAAATTATGATCAGATCCCTAAATCAGAGAAAATCGGGTCCCCAGAATCAGAGCAATCGGGTTCCTACTAATCCATACCGGGTACCCAACATTTTCCTTAAAAAAAACCCTGCTAAAACAGTCGCATATTAATTTGTGAATGAGTGCTCGAACATTGCAGTGTCTGCTTGATTGATGGCGTGTCATGCCACATCGCATTCGCATTTTACCTGGCATCGACCAATGTAGGAGTTGGCGCCCTGCTCTGCAGTAGTATTGTAACAAGTGATACGTGTTAGCTACCTTTAGTGTTAAGAATGTGTCTGTAACCCTGCGGTTCTGCCTTCAACGCAGTTGCAAAAAGTGTCTGTAACTCTGTGATCCCGCCGGCCCCAAGGCCTTGTAAAACGTTCTGTTTTGTATGTTTTTATCGACATGCCTTGTGCAGAGTATGTGTGTTTATACTATGGACTTCGTGTCTGCTCACAAAGAAATATATTAAATTTTTATTGATCAAAAGCAAAGCTGTAGCAGGCCGAAAAATTTAGATGTGGAATATAACCCCTATAAATTTCTGAAATCCTTCAAAACAAAAATCGCCAAATTTCAAGATTTAAAAAAATTTTGGAAGAGCTGTTATACCTGTTTTACGCTTCTCCTAAAGACTGTGTTTTTTATAAATGTCTTTTGCAATAGGTTATGAAGAACTTAAGGCATAGATGTAATCAAAGTGAAATGAATTTATTCAATAGAACGTAGCGCGTACGAAAATCCAAAGTATTGATTGTTTCTTGTATTCATCTGAACCCAATCTTTAGGTTTAGGAATGGCAGGCCTATGCAAGAAAGGTGTCGAATGAATAAGTGTCTATCAACGTAAAGTATTGGTTAGGTAAGATAGTAACTGAAACCCCAGCATGTAACAGAGTGGGCATAAAATCTGCTGTGGTGTCCAGTAGCTGAATCAGGTGCAGAATCTTTTCAGAAATGTGGACAACAAGCGCCTTATCCTGATCTTTCCATATTGTTTCAGTGTTTTTTGTAGTCGTAAATAACTCTTCTGATCTAATTTTGACCGAGATGCAAGCCAAACCGTGCACTTCTTTGCCTCCAAGCCCGTCGCCTCCGTTTTCCCATTCTTATTCACCCATTCAGTACGTAAACAGAGGAAGCTGGTTTCCGTCGCATCCAGACTGTCCCAATCACGGTTCTGGTGCCACATTTAACCTAGCTTATGCAGCCCCTGATCCTAATGGCCATGTGTCGTGTCCTGAATGTTTCATGCATTCAACAATTGTGCAGTCGGTTTCATGTCAGCATTTGCACGCTTGTCACAACTGTGCTTTTTGCTACGAGCAACATTATCCTCGTCATGGGGGGTTTTCTCCCCCTTTGTGTGTAAGGCAAAGCACACCTTCGCCTCTGCGTAACCGCAATAGTCCAGCAACACCTACGTGCTTGTCGCCGCTGCCAAAAAGTAGTCCACAACCATGCAGTGGATGCAGCAGTCCCTATGATCAAGCATCCAGGAGACAACTTACTCCCCCTGAAACACGTTCATATGCAAACGGGGCGTGTGCACAAGGATTCTCTCCTAACCACGGTATTTTCCTCCAGTCTGGATCGGAACTNATTCATAATAGCGCTTTAAGCAATGTACCAGGTCTATGCCATCCTGTACCTTCTTCCCAAAAATTGCAGGAGCCAGGAGGTCAATGCTTTATTGCTTCATCAGCGCCTGATATTAGAATTAACAGTAATTCCACGCAAGTTAACTCATCATGTATCATAAGGAACGCATACTCAGGAAGCTTGTCACGTTCGGAAAGGGAAACAATGCAAGTAAATCACCGAAATGACGTCAGACACACGGGAATTCCGAACAATAATGACAACAGTCTTGCTGCTGCGAAGAAAGATCCTTCAGTAAGTATATCCACTAGGGTCTATGCTGTGTTTCGCAAATGATTTTCATTTTGGTTTCCTCACAGTATAGGACAAAATCGGCTTTGAATAGCACCCGCTTCCCCCAAAAAATCAATTTTTACCCAAGAAAGAATAGCCATTTGATGCTGGTGCAATGTTTGCCGAAGAAAGTTTAAATCGAGATATTTATCACCTTGTTCGCTGAAATGATGTAACTCACAGGTGTACGAATCAGCAATGGGACAATAAAAATTTTAATTTCAATGGAAAGCACCACGGAAAAACTCTGGGATTCTGTTTCACAACTTGTGATTATATTTTGAGGGACGCATCAGTGACCCTGTGAGTGTAAAGCAATTTTTAAGAAAGTGTAATGTACCTTTGCGTATAAATTCGTAGCAGTTTTCTGCAAATTAGTAATGTTAGAGATTCTTCTTGCGTAAGATTTTTTTCCAGAAAACTTTTGTGTGTTCTCTTTCAAAACATGTAGTTACTGCTTTATCGGTACCTTTGGTTCACTACATGTATAGACAGAAAAATAAAGCCGAGGGTGATCGTGATTAACTCGAAAATGTTGAGCAATTCTTAACTATGGAAGAACTATTGAACTCGTTAAATAGAAGTCAAAGACGAGCAGTTTATAGCCGAACCAATCAAACCTAATCACACAGGAAGTTGTTTTGTTGCTACAAGCTGAAGGACTGTCAATCACACGTCCTACCAATCAAACTTTCTGTCAAATAAATCTTCGTTTGACAAAGAAGGATGAGCTCATAACTACGTAACAAAGTCGTCGCCGGCTTAGTTTTTCAGGGAATTAGTTGAGGGGAGTTTATAAAGGCATTTTTAATGTTAAATAAATTCACTGACTGATTGGAAAAATTGAGAGATTGAGCTTCCTTTTCGGAGTGCTAAGCCATAGCAAAACCTATTGCGATGAGCTTGCAATGCACACCAGGAGATTTCTCGCAGCTTTGCTAGGCCTCACTGTATCGATCAGCACGACCTGCCCCAGTTATCTTTGTGATTTCACTTAAAAAATATGCCTCGTTTATACTATGAAATACTTAGCAACATGTGTGTGTATTTCGGCTTTCGATGGTTTGTGGCTGATTTATTTATCTTATCTGAAGTATAGAAAAAACTATTCAGTGCCAGATAAAGTCTTAATGAGCAATTTATTTGGCAACTCGGGTCCTTGATCACGTCGTCAAAAATTTTTCAAGAGCAAATGCATGCCCAATTGAATGCCTCTCAATCACAGGGGCTAATTCATTTAAAGCTTACGTTCTTTCTGGCAAAGCAGTTTGAGTGGCTGGTTAAATCATAACGAACAACACAAGGATCCAGGTGCAAGCTTGAAAACAAGCTGGTTTCAGTTACTGACTTGCAAGATAAAATGTCTAACTTGTATCCTCGCTAGCTGGTTGGGAAAAACATCGTAAGACGATGCCTTTCCCATATTGTTCGTTAAGGTCAGAAAACGCAGTGCCGATGATCTGTGTCAAGTGTGCGGAGACCATGCATCCGGATATCATTACAATGCCTTGACCTGTGAAGGATGTAAGGGCTTTTTCAGAAGATCTATTCACAAGCAAGACTTGCCAACGAAGTGAGTCGTTTTCTAACGCACATTTTAGTACATGTAAATGCCGTGTGTTCTCTGTTTCTTACCTTTCTTTTTAGTTGCATCGGGAAGTTTCAAAATGTGCTTTGTACAAATAACGAGTTTTTCAATTAGGTGTTTTTGAATTGTAGATGCAAATATGGCGGATCGTGTGAAATGGACACGTATACAAGAAGAAAGTGCCCCTTTTGTCGATTACAAAAATGTCGGGCTGTTGGCATGCTCGAAGAATGTAAGTCTGCTGCACCCTCATCTTTTTTTGTAACGTTAATAAGATGCAAACATTTTAATATACATGCATCCTGTCATGAATAGTAATTGTTCTTCAGCAATAAAAAGAAACATAAAAAAGGTTGGTCCTTTTTGTTGCAGCGCCACGTGGAGATGATTGTGAAGTTGAGAACGTAAGATATTTTTCCCAAACTACCTTGTTGGTGATGAAAACAATTTTCTTGGAAACGCAATTGGGTTTCCCTAATTCTTGAGTTGACATTTTACAGCAGGGTCGGTTTCGGACTAACGCTTAGGGGTAAAACATAAAAGTGAGAATGAGTCAAGAATTAAAGAAGGGTGCACCTGCAGATTAAAAGTACACTCACGTGTTTTCTCTCTTGAAAATAACAAATCTGTGCAACTCCATGCTGGTTGGCAACTCAAGTAGTTTTAAATGTTGTTTGGTGATCTAATAACAAAAAAATGTATTTAATTTAGTGAGGAATCGTTTTCTTAAATCTGCTTTAAGTTTTAAAGAAACTACAAGGACCAATTCATTAAAATTGTGAAAACCTTTGCTGGTAGCAAAATATTTCCTTGTTGCATACATTTAAGTACTTGCTTAATGCACTTTGAAACTTGCTTAATTAACTGTGTCAACACGTAACAGCAATAGATACAAGTACCTTTTGATTAATCAGAGTTGTTAAATTAGACAAATTCAAACTGTCGTTTGTTGTAAAAATAAAGTGAATAGAATACTTTGGAAGACCATCTATACTGTGTGTCTCGTATATTATTAGAAGGTTTCTCAAAATCTAAATTCCACCGAATGTTTCACTGCATANTATACTTAATTTAGTTTTGCACTTTTTATTTTTAAGTGTTGTGTTTAAAAGAATTTGTTCGAATTGAACACATGAACATTGCGGAGATAATGCACCGTTTAGTTAATATGATGAAGCTGCGCCATGCTTTTAAAAATCAACGCTGCTTTCTGATTAAAATTCTGAATGATAAAATCTTAAGGAGATTGGAAATACAAAATTAAGTTAATATACAAACGTAATCACGTTAGTTTTAATACCTGCATCCATAATTTGTAGGTTTGATGTGACGTTAGCAGTGGATAAACTTCCTACTAAGGACCTTCCCAAAAATGATATGTCATCACTGGTAATGACAGCTTCTGAATAGAAAAAGCAGATAATGAGCAAAGATCTTATGGCGATCTGGTTATTATTTAAATTTACGAAAGGTTTGCTTGTACTCCCATCGTTGGACAATCAGTTGTAATGATGAGTGATTTGAATTCCACAAGGTGAATGTGGAATCCACCACCGTCATACTGATCGCGGTTTACGCTCTGTGTAACATTGTAGGTCAATATGCGCTGAGTACATCATTTACTTTGGAAAGAAGATTCAGCAATAAATTCTGTGGCTTAACGTTTCTTCCAATGATTTAAAAAGACTGAACAGGGTTTTGCTTCAAGCTTACTTCATATTTAATGCCCTCTACCTTCTTGAAACTTGTTGCCGAAAGAGTTATAAAAACGTCACTTCTTTCTACATAACAAAGTCAACTTTTTTAAGATACCAACCAACAAACCAAATATTGTCGTCCTTGCACCAAAGTTTCACGCTTCCCCGATGTAAAACTGCACATGTACATCAAGGAAATTTTGAAAAATTCTACATAGACAGTATTTTTTGTGAAAAGGTTTGCATATAAAATATCTGCCGTATTTGCTAAGCAAAACTCAAAAGTGTATTTTGACATTAAGGTGACACATACACGGAACGTTATGCAATCTTCTAACTTTAAACATTGACTTGAGTCAATGTTACATGTTCGTAATGCTGAATTCATTCCATTCGTAACATTCTCACAAAACAATCGTTGTTCTTAATAACAAAATGGAAAAAAACACACAAGCTCAAAGAAATACGTTTTCCGTATGAAGGAGCAACTGCAAATCAATTTTGGCTGGAAAGCTCACTAAAAATGTCCAAATAATATTTGCATGACCGTCCTAATAGGCCTATAAAAGACAGAGACGGTTGTGTAGGGGGTAAATCAAAAACATTCTTTGAAGGACGCTAGATGCGTTTATAATTCACGACAAGGTCTGTATAAACTCGTTGAACTATTATGAAACTTGCTGCAGACTTCAGACTGTATGGTGCAATGGATAAGAGAAAGATGTAGGCTGAAAAATTCGAATGACGAATAAACAGATCTCAGCTATGTTCGCATATATTTGTAAACGTAGATGTAGGAGCAGGCAAATTTTTGGGGGTGTGAAGAAATTTTGCCCGAATTTCCCCAAACTTGCCCGAAACGGTTTGTGCGCCTTTTGCCCCCATATTTTCTCCCACAAAGATCATGAAGACCTTTTTTTGGTGTGACCTTCAAAAAGCGGTCATAATGTGTTTTTCTGCAACCGTTGGGCGCCATTTTTTAAAGTCAAACTACGTTGGGGGTCATTTTTGTCCTGATTTTCAGGGATTTTGCCCGAATTTTCAGAGGATTTGGCCGAATTTTCAAGGATTTTGCCAAAATTATTGATAAATCAAAACATTTGTGAGTGCGCTTGCACCCCTGCATCCCCGCCTCCCATACCACTGTTTGTAAGTTCACACAAAAGCAATATGTACATCACCTCTCAAATGTGCATGATTAAAATATCATTTTTTTGGAATGAAAAATTAGTTGTTGAACTTCCTGAATGATTTTTGTTTATAAAATTTAAATACGAGAGTGCTGTTGTAAACAACTTTAATTAAAACGAGTCATTTTATGATGCATATTTATTGCAAAAAATGGACTGGTTTTTAGGGTTACGCTTTACCCAAATTGGATCATACTGCACCCACTTCAACTGTTTCCATATTTCTGCAAATTTTAAATTTGAGAGACACCTTATTCATAAAGCCATAATTTGTATTACATATTAGTCCACCCCATCAAAGCATAACTTTGGTGTAGTTGGGGTGCCAGAGGTTTTGGTAAGTATTTTCACCTATATTTAACTTAACGTGTCGATACACAAGTGCTTGCCAGACGAAATATTGTCAAGCTAGTAATACAACCGCACTTGCCAAGTAACAAATAAAGGTTGCCAACTACCGTACGTTCCTTTGCTACTCGTACAACATACACAAAGCGCACGGGTCGGTTTGCCATCTTCTGTGGATTTTCCTAAAAATAAAGCTAGTTGCGTTTGGTGTTGTTTAAAATTACTCCAAAGGTAAATCTTCTTCAGTGTTAAGCACAAACCAGCTACATGTCCGAAGGACATGTAAAACGTCAATGCTCCATTTTGGCTAACGGAACACGTCAGCTTTTAACTGTCGAACGAGCGATTACACTGCGTTAACACAGCAGAACAACCACTATGGAAACCAATCTAGGCTTACAGCAGCGTGCGCCTTGTCTTAAGGTTGATAGAACAGCCAATTGAATCTCTTGAGCATATCCTCACACGCATCTGCTGTTTGCAAACAAGAAATACAAGACTTATTACGTCAAAATTCACCACCCAACCGAAGAATAAACAGAGTGGCATTCGTCTTACAGGCGGAAACAAATGTCTCTTTGATTACATGTAAGCGATATTGACGCATGAAAATCGAAAGAAATGAAGTGTAATGACATTGAGCATCCAACCGTCGTTTTGACCAAAGCACGCAGCCGTGCGTATACTCTTAGTCGCTTCTCATTAATCAAAAAATTAAATATCAAAACCATTTGTTTCAGTTTTCCGCAGGCTTCACATACCTTGAGCTCAATACATTACGTGTGTAAACGCTTAGTTTGAACAAGTTTGCGGTTATCTGTAACATATGAAGAACGTGTTGACAAGTATGACATTTTTAAAATTAACTTGAGCAACATGGCCAATCGTAAATCTCATAACAAATGTTTGTACATATTGTCTCATCACTAAAGGGGATTTAAGGGACAAAGACCAGAAATTGGATATGCAAGATCCTATTTAACACAGCAATATACAAGTATAAAGTTAATGGTCGCTGCTGATAATATTAACAAGCTTTCTTAAGAGCTAAGTTGATTGTTGAGCCACCATACCCAGCTTGAAAGCCCCCTAAAAACTTGACTGGCCACGGGTTTTTATATTCATTGCATATCACTCATTATTTTAATTTTAGCAACGCTGTGAGGGGATGTCTTGACAATATCATGTATTTTGGAAAAAGACAGTGTGCAGACTTCCCTATGACAACAACTAACACACTTCGAACCGTAAATGTTTTATAAAATGAAACATGAAGGTAGCATGTGCAGCTTAGTTCGCAGTCGTTATGCTCGTGAGCGCCTGAAAGCTGCCTATAAAGGCCAGTGATAAGAACGCCCTAATCCCATGAGATTACTTATTTCTTCAAACGAAGTTAGAGTTGTTTTTTCCAGATATATATAAAAACGATGAAAACGCGATGAACTTAAACATTGCTTTTTTCAGGTCTGCTTACGGAAATACAATGCCAGTCCAAGCGAAGGAGCAGAAAAGAACGAAAAGTCGTGGAGGAGAACAACGTTGTTTCGTCGAAGAAAGCAGACAAGCAATCACCAACCGCTTCGTTAGAAAACAGAATAAACCTGAATGATATTTCGGTAAAGGAACGAGCATACAAAAAACTAGAAATGTTTTTTTGTTCAGGCATGTTCTTCCTTGTTCAAGCATGTGCACCACATTTTAAACATACTTAAAGCTCCGATGTTTCCTTCGCATAGCAGTGTAACCATCAGATAGATACAGGGCTGGGCAACATTGCCTGCACCTTCGTTTTGTCTACTCTAAAGCAAACATGATGATATTGTTGGTGAAGTTGTCGGTTCAGGGTCATCAGAGGTCGCATAGATCGCTGAGAATAGAGTGATGTTTCAAGGCCTCCTAAGTATTTCCTCGCGGGAAAGTCACCGCTAATAAACAAGTTTTTCGGGAACAACTGTATCTGTCACACTCTTCTTTAGACAATTAGCAGCTGAAAAGTGTGGCGCTCTGATCAGGTTTAGTGAGTTATCATGTGAAAGAAAATTCACGTATAATTTATAGCTCTTTTTTCGATGCTGATTTTAAAAATCGTGAACCTTTTCAATGGTCAACTCAAATTTTGCCATGTTGAAGAAATGAAATATTAAAAAAATAATTTAAAAATAAAAAAATTCATTAAATATTGATAAGCATTTCTACCTACCTCACCGACGTGCATTATGGCCTTTTGTAATTGATTGCGATACATCTTTTTCTTTTGCTGTTTCGTACGTATCGAACTTTATTTATTTTCCGGATTGCCTTTTATCAATTACTGCACTTTTGATTAAACGTTAAAAGCCCTTGCACTCCACCCACGAGTGTACAGGTTTTTCACGAAATGACTTCTTATTTTTTCCAATCAAAAGTTTTCCTGATAACTAAGCATTTCCTCAGGTTGGTATGCCGAAAGCTGCAAGGGATGCAAAATTTGCCCCAAGAACCTAATCGAAACTTTCTATAGATTTTGTTGCTCAGTTCCCAAGAAAATCTGAACTTCATACACTGGGTACTAGGCCAGTATCGAAATGTTTTACAAGATCTTCAGTTCAGCCTGAGTTGAATCCCACTTCCTCTACTAAATGGTACTTGCACTCGTTCACTGTCTGAAGGTCTTTGCGTACTCAGTATTGAAAAGATTTTTTTACCTCAGCTGTTTGTGTTTTCATGTCAGTGTTGGTGATCTACTAAACCAAATGTAATTCAGATGGAAAACGTCCCGGAATTAAGTATACGGGATCAGAGTATTATAACATCAGTGGGAACGGCATTCGAAGAATACAGGAATAATCCCGGAATCGTACAGCGCTGGGTGAGCGTCACAGCCCGGACTTATGTTCAAAAACGTATCGTAAGAATTGGTTACGTTGCTTACTTAGACAAGAATTGGTTACGTTGCTTACTTAGACATCATCGCAGCTAGTTATTTCTTTGTATTTCACTACTTTAAAAAAAGCAGTTTTCTTTGGGTTTTTAAACCACAAGCTTGGAAGTAGTTCAAAGATCTTTTAAACACTGTTACTATCACACCGTCGGACACACGAAGTACATTTGGGAGAGGAAAACACCATCGCTGCAGCCGAAGTCTTTCTATTTGTCAGTACACTGAAGGCTGGGAAGTCTGCAGGCTGCAACGAAATCGACCTGGAGTGCTCAAAATCATGAATCCAGTTCTTTAGCTGACTCGTGTGTGTCAATTAGACTGGCGTTCTGGCAGGGCACCGAAAGATAGGCAAACGGGGTGATCATCGCCATGCACAAGAAAGGAGACACGAGAGAATGCATTAACCATCGGGGCACTTCTTTCCTTAGCTTCCCTTGAAAAGTGTATGCCAAGTGCCTTGAAAAGCCTACATGCCAATGCCTTGAAAATAAATGCCGCGAAATAATCGAACCAAAGTTGTAGGATACCCACTGTGTATCTGGGTATTACCCAGTGCGGTTTACGTCCTGGCCGCAGCACTACAGACCAAATTTTTCACTCACCAGGAAATAAATCTTGGAAGTATGCCACAAACGTCTGTACATGTTTTGTCGACCGTGAGAAATCGTACGACCGGGTTCCTCGTGAAACGCTTTAGGAAGTGTTGCAGAAGTACGGTGTTTATGGTCCGCCTTTCACTGGCCGTGATATGGGGCGCCGGTCGTAAAAATATTATATCTGACAGATTTAGCGCAAAAACTGCTATCTCTGCGCAGAGATAGCTAAATGCGCGCAGAGATAGCTAAATATAGAACGGCGCCCCATACGGTGAAGTCATTGTATTCCTGCTCAGAAGTTTGTCTGTGCCGGCGGAGTTAAATCACAGCTGTTCATCATGGATGTTGGACTCCCACAAGAGTGTGTGCTGTAACCACTCCGATGTTGGACTCCCACAAGAGTGTGTGCTGTAACCACTCCTCTTCATAGTCTATATGAATTGTATAGACTGAAACACCGGAGTCAACGAGAGTGTCACTGTTGGAAGCTGCAGAAACAACGTTTGCTTTCTGCGGATGTTTTGGTGCTGCTTGCGTCATCTGAACAAGGTCTTCAACATGTACTTGATACGTTTTCTGCTGCGTGCGACCAAGTGGGGGTGAAAATTAGCACTAAAAAGATCGAATTACTTTGTCTCTCCAGAAACCCAAGCATGCTGCAGGTAAGCGGCAATACACGACACCTCAGTAAGTGGAGAAGTTGAAATATCTTGGGGTAGCATTCATGAGTGACGGAAACAGAACAAAGAGGCTGATGCACAGATTGGTAAAGCAACGCCGTTCTGCGTGAGCTTTATCGCTCTGTGATCACAAAAGGGAGCTTTCAAAACATGGTAAAGCTGTCAGTTTCTAAATCGGTCTTTGTTCCGATCCTCACCTACAGGGCCGTGGGAACCGCCCCCCGCACCCCCCGGCTGGGGGGGGGCCCCAGCCATGTCTAGGGGCCCCGCCTCAGTTGCAATACTTTTACTGTTTTACTTTTTTAATTTTGAAAATTATAATTTATATTTCCATGATCAAATGCCACGGGCAGCTGGCTGGAACCGGGGGGGGGGCATCAACTCAA